>ERZ808240.222-NODE-222-length-78481-cov-181.337120_pt1 | contig 78481 bp, 100 predicted proteins | sample MGYA00521084_ERZ808240 | MGnify/ENA primary metagenome ERZ808240 (study PRJEB31516, sample SAMN03275571) | gut metagenome | biome: mammalia-associated habitat; material: feces | host: Papio cynocephalus | place: Kenya | collected 2012-08-06 ...
AAATAAATATAATTATAATAATATATATATTAAATATAATATACTATCAGTTGCGTAAGCTAATACGCGTGTGCGCACGTGCGAGAGGAAAAGTTTTTGGTATTGTCAATATTTGCGAATATTTTTTTGCCCGATTTTGAAATTTTGCCGAGCGATTTTTTGCGTTTTCGTTTGGCCAGAACTGAAATCTTTCGTATCTTTGCAGCGTTCAACATTTCAGCGGTATGGTTGCCGCATCTTCCACAAAGGAAGGTGCGATTATTGTACCAACACTTTTGAGATTTAAGTAATCAAATAATGAATTACTGCGCCGTGTCTGGGGATAGGAAACTACTCCAGGGGTTTGCTGAAAGCCTTGAACAACACGTAGCGCAGTTTTTTTAGTTCTAAATATTTCAGTAAATGGACGCATTAAAGATTTTCAGCAACCCGAAGTTCGGGCAGGTTCGCATCATTACAGATGATGCAAGTGGCGAATTATTGTTCTGTGCCAACGACATCACGCAAGCACTTGGTTACGCAAATGGAAGAAAAGCGGTTGCAGACCATGTGGAAGAGGGGGATGTAACGAAACGTGACATGGGGGTGGTTACAGGAAAGAAAGCAGACGGAACAGATGCTTTTCAGATTGTCAGCACGACCTACATTACAGAGAGTGGTGTTTATGCGCTCATCTTTGGAAGCAAGCAGGAACGTGCCAAGGAGTTCAAGCATTGGGTAACAAGCGAGGTTCTTCCTTCCATCCGCAAGACAGGTCAGTACAGCGCTAATCAACCACAAACAACCTTGCAGGAGCAAGTGAGCGCAAAGATAGCCTTTGCCGATTGGAGCGCAAAGTTCCTCAACCTCAACGATGCAAGCAAGCTGGGGATTGCGCAGAAGATTGGCAAGATGGTTGGCTTGGACGACGCACTGCCCAAAGCGGTGAACGCAGGAACGGAGCTTTCAGTCACTCACGCTGCCACAGACCTCCTGAAAGAGCACAACGTTGGTATTTCCGCACAAGCCTTTAACCGAATGTTGGAGATTAAGGGCATTGTGAAGAAAGCCACTCGCCCTGGCAAGCAAGGAAAGGTTCACAAGTGGTACGTGATCACTCCTGCTTTCGGCAAGTACGGTGAAAACCAGCAAGACCCGAACCACCAGCAGCAGACGCAGATACGATGGTACGACGCACTCTTTTGCGAGTTGCTCAACATCGTTGGCTTCAACAAGCAAGCACTGCTGAGCATAAAGTAGATACTTTTTTGCGCTTATTGTAAGTTTGTGGTTTCCCAATGTTAATTAATCACAAAAAGACAAATTGGTATTTTTAGTTATCAACAGATGTCCACAGATACCAACAGATGCCATCATTTAACACTTGTTTGCGGTATTTGGAAGAATGGCTGCGGTGGCTTACTTTTGCAATCGCTTTAGAAGTCACGCGCTAAAAGCACGAACGGAGAATTATCCTGGCGCAAGCCATTCAGATAAATTCAGTTAAGCCCTATCCGAAGTTTGGAGCGTGACCCAAGCGGACGATAGGGCTTAACGCTTTTCATGATGCAGATGAAAACAAACCAAGTAATGAAACGACCAATGGGTAACTTTTTGGTCGAGCAGAGAACGAAGGATAGTGTGTTCAATGCTACAAACTTGCTCAAACAGTGGAATGACTTTGTTGAGCACAATGATAATACCCAGAAAATTGGGTATGTAAGAAAGAAAGACCTTGACGATTTCTTTAGCAACAAAGGCATCAAAGAATTTATAGAAGCATTGATGGTAGAAGAGAATTTACATACCCAAAATTCTGCGTATGTAAAATCTAAGGCAAGAGCAGATAGGGGAGGTGGCACTTGGATGCACCCGATATTGTTTGTTAAATTTGCTATGTGGCTCAATCCTCGTTTTGAGGTGCAGGTTATCAAGTTTGTGTACGACCAGATGTTGAAGTACAGAAACGATGCAGGGGACGCATACAGAGAGCTTGGTACAGCAGTGCAAAAGATAGTAAGCAAGAAGTTTATGCCAGTGGCTATGTGTAAAATAGCACAGGCAATAAACTATGTAGTGTTCGGACAACACGAACACGAAATGCGCAATAAGCAAGGAGAAGAAAGTAAGCAATACGAATTGTTCAATATGGAACGACAGGTTGCTATGCTTATTAATGATAGAAATAACCATTAATTAATTTATTCATATCATGAGGTACATGGGAAGTAAGAGACGCATAGCTGGCGACATATTGCCAATTATGCTCGAGAGCAGCGATAGCAAAGTATTTGTCGACGTTTTCTGCGGTGGATGCAGCGTTATTGAGAACGTTCCTTCTTCATACAAGAGGATAGCGATAGATTCCAATAAATATCTTATTTCCATGTGGCGCGAGCTGGTTTATCCAAAGCCGCATGTCTATGACGCACTCCCGGAACACATTACAAAGGAAATGTACGAAAAGGCGAAGAGACAAACAGGCGACTGCCCGCTTGGCGAATACTGCGAGTTTGATGTCGGCTGGATAGGCTTCATGGCCAGTTTTAACGGCAGATTCTTTAATGGGTACACTGGGCACAATGTTGTCGGGAAGGACGGCAGGCGCCGCGACTATATTGCAGAATACATAGCGAACGTCAAGAAGGACATCCCGCTTCTTAAAGGAGTCGAATTTGTGGCATCGAGCTATGACGGCTTCGATTACCCAGAAGGTTGTATCATATATTGCGACCCGCCTTATTCTCGTTCTACTGGGTATAAGTGTACAGGAAAGTTTAACCGCGAGAATTTCTATATGTGGTGTATGGAAATGAGCCTTCGCGGCCACAAGGTTTTCGTCAGCGAATATGATATGCCGTCAGAGTTTACATGTATATGGGAAAAGGAGCTTGTTAACTCCCTGAGTCCCACGCGAACAAAGATGCCTTTAGAACGCTTGTTTACGATTCGATGAAAACAAACAATCAATCATCAAAATAACTATTATTATGGAAGAGACAAAGAAAACAATGACAAGAGACGAGTTCTTTGTGGAAGCTGAGAAACTTTGCACTGACTTTTTTGCGAAGAGAAGAGAGCTTGCCGTGAGTTATGCTACTCAATGTATCGCACCAATCAAGGTTGGCGACACCATATCCGTGAGAGTTGGCGAAAATGGAAGAGTCATGCGCTATCGCGTTGAGTTCTTTAAACTTGTTGACTTCTATGCGTTGAGCACAACCTGTGTCCCGTACCTTGAAATTCAAGGAATCGGAATTGGTGAAGACGGGAATCCGCTTGACTGGATGCCTGGTGTCTTGCCAATCAATCCGTGGCTTGTTATTTCCGTGAATGGAACTCCCGTGGAATACGATGTTGAAAACAAAAAAATCGTAATGTAATCTTACGTGCCATGAAAATCAATAAACTGCAACGCCCATCTTTCGTATGCCTGGTCATAGCAGTTTTGGGAGTATTGTTTTGCCTATTATCTGATAGGCTCGAATGTGCCATCATCTGGTGTGCAGCGGTTATCGCATGGGCGAATTGCCTCAAGGCGGAAAAGGATAACGAAATCCTTAGAACTCGCATTGACATCGACGTGAAAATGTCGATGGATAAAAACGACCTCATACGTTCTCTCGAATGTCAGCTAATTGCCATGGAGCTGAAAAACCAGGTCGCTGAGAAAATCTTGCTTAAAAAGACATACGAGACGGAATATCTCCGAGGCAATATGCCGCAGGAGGAGTATGAAAGAAAAGGCAAGAAGCTCCACGATGAATGCAAATACATAATGGACAGGGTCGAAAAGATCGTGAACGGGAAATGAGTACAGGTTCTGAAAGGGGAGGCTTGACGGCCTCCCCTTTTTGTTATCAAAAAGTGCACAAAATACACTATACTCCTTTCTCTTCGGTATCAGCGTTCACGTAGTCGATGACTTTTCTGTTTGCTTCGTCAATCTTCTTGTAGTCGAAAGAGATGTATAGATCCGTTGTCGTATTATCCCATTCGCTATGCCCAAGTGCCTTGCCAATTGTTTCCTTTGGTATGTCAAGCTCGGCTGCTATTGTAGCCCAGCTTCTTCTTGCAGTGTACCACACTATATCTTTATGTAGTGGGGTGATAGCCTTCTTGATTAATGCTCCTTTCTTGTTCTTCTCCATCTTGGTCGGGCCAATTCTCTTCAGATAGTCTCCGAGTGTTCTTCTGAAGCTGGCCTCTTTTGTCTGGTCGCCATCCAAAATGTAGAGAAGATGCTTTTCACCCTTGTATTTCTTTATTATTTCCATGGCTTCCGGCTCAACCTTGATGTCGTAAAGCCTTCCAGTCTTGTTTCGCCTATACAGGAGCCGCCCATTCTTGATGCAGTCCGCAGGAAGTTCAAGAAGATCCGACAGGTTTATCCCAATGAGGTAGAAGCCGAGAACGAAAAGGTCGCGATATTTCTCCATGAAAGGCTCAACGGGAAAATTTTTATACTCTCGCATCTCTTTCGCGTTAAGGAACAAATATCTTTGACGTTCCGTCTTGATTTGGAATTTTCTGAATGGGTATTTCGTCGTGACTTCGTTGTCTATCGCCCAATTAAACACGGTTCTTATGTTTCTAAGGTCTATGCCTATACCATTGACGAGCCTTCCTTTGAGCAGCTCTGATGTTTGATAGCGTTCGAGCCACCCGCGATCTATGGTGTCAAAAGTCGCATGAGCGTCGAAACGTTCAATTCTTTTCTTCGTCGTCATGAAAACTTGCTTGGTACTTTCCTTCGCTTTAGTCTTCACATATTCGTCAAAATAGAACAAGATATTCCTCTCTGCCTCCGATGCCGCTCCTCCACTGACAATAGCTTTTAGGTGCGCTTTCATTAGCGGAACGGCCTCTCTGTCGTGATTAATCATGTACTCCTCGGCGGCAGAATAGAGCTTTGTTAGCTTGAAAGTCTTCGCCCGATGATTAGGGACGGAAGAAGGAAAAACGAGCCCGTCAAACTTTTCTGAACTCTTCAAGCCGGTGAAGACTTGAAACCTCTTCTTGTTGTAAGACACGATGAAGTAGACGTATGTCGTCTTGCTTTCAACGTAAGTTTTAATACTGTTCATTGTTGTTTACTCACACGTTTTGCGAGTACTCACACTTTACTCACACATTTACTCACACACTTACCATCAAATTTCAACAGATTTAAACAATTTTTCCCATAAATCAAGCATGAGACTCGAATTAAATGGGGCTATTGAAAAGTGGTTTTGAAGTGTAAGTTGCTGATTTTTAGAGATTTACACAAGGGAGCGGAATACGGGAATCGAACCCGCCTCCCAGGCTTGGGAAAATCGCGATGTGATTTCGTAACGTATTTGTACTCTTGTTTTTACGATTTTTTTATTTTCTATACTCACACGGTTACTCACAAATGAGCCTACGTAGGCCTGTGCGTAACCTTTGTCAATGAGGTTTTTGCCACATAAAAATGCCCTTACATCGTCTTCAGCGCGCCTATGACCTTGAAGACCTTGCGGATGGCCGACTTGGCTATCTCCTGGTCGTCGTAGTCCTCGTTGTAGGCGTGCAGGACGAAGTGGTCGTTGTCACTTCCGCCCTTGACCACCTTCACCGTGCGCATGTCGTTCGTGGTCATGATGGCATAGACCTCGTTGAGCGGAAGGAAGCTTTGCCAGTCGTTCACTTCCTTTAGGGCTATGATGTCCCCGTTGCTGATGAACGGCTTCATGCTGTCGCCTGACGTGCGGCACCAGAAGTCGGCCTTTTCATAGCCGGGGATAGAGATGTACTTTGACGGCACGTTTGGCTCGTCGTTGTACATCGCATCGTACCCCAACGCAAAATCAACGTCGTAGAACGGCTTCCCGTCCGCCGTGGCGCTTTGCCCGGCATCACATGGCTCAATCGCCCGTGCCTTGGCCATCATCTCGCCAAGGCCAAATTCCAACCATTCTTTACTTATCCCCGTCGCCTTCTCTATCAAAAGGAAATCGCGCTTGGTGAAAGGGGCTACACCTTTCATCTTTCTGTTAAAATTAGACGGCCCTATGCCGACGGTTACCGAAAAGGCATTTCTTGTCTGACCTCGGTCTGACATGACTTTTTCCAATCTTGCAATTAGCTCTTCATTCATAGTCATGTGTTTTAATGTTATATATGCAGCTAAAACCGACCGAAGTGTTTAGATATGTTAAAGTCAGACAAAAACAAACCGAAAAGTTTGCTAAAGTCAGACTTTATCCATACCTTTGCACTCGTGGTTCGGTTGAAGCAGCAAAGTAAGACCTACCACAAAAGGAAGGCGGCGCGACCAATTGCGGTTTATCTGTTAATACCACTGCAAATATACTGCTTTTGGCGCACACCTCCAAATTTTATCGGATATATTAAATAAAGCAAGATGAAAAAGTTGACAAAAGCAGATATTCTAAGCATCAAGCCTGGCAAGTTCAAGGTGTTCGTGCTTGACACTGCGAAAGCGGTAATATCTGCAAGGCAATACGTTTGGCAGATAGGCCACATAGAACCTCCGAATGGTGTTAGCGGTTACACCACGAAGGCCGACTACGAGAACAGGACGCTATACGTGAAAGCTCTCGCAAAAGAATAACCTAAACAATAGACGAGATGAACGAAATCGTTTTTCGCGGTGCCGACAACCAAGCAATAACAAGCAGCTTGTTGGTTGCTGAAAAGTTCGGGAAAGAGCACAGAGATGTCTTGAAGGCCATCCGAAACCTCATTGAGAGGAGTGCGCAAAATTCCGCCGTCCTCAAAATGTTCGAGGAAACAACCTACACAAACGAGCAGAACAAAGAGCAACCGATGTTCCTCATGAACCGAGACGGCTTCACCCTGCTGGCGATGGGCTTCACGGGAAAGAAGGCGATGCAATTCAAGCTGGACTACATCGACGCCTTCAACAAGATGGAGCAGGTTATCAAGGAGCAGGCTAAGCCGAAGTCGCAACTCGAAGTGCTCCAGATGTCCATCAATCAACTTGTGGAGCAAGAGCATCGTCTTTCAAGCGTTGAGCGCGATGTCGCTGACGTAAGGAAGTGGATTGACGAAACGAAGCAGGAACGAATTGAAAACGGAAGATTGCTTCTGCAAGCCGAGATTTCCGACAACAAGGTGCCTGAGGTCACGATGCGGAACAAGATCCGCAGGCTTGTCAACCAATATGCGGCAGCGACAAACACTGCGCAAAGGGATGTCTGGCACGACATCTACAACAACCTCTACTACGCCTACGGCATCAGCATCAAGCAGTACAAGGACGCAGATTGCAAAAGCAAATTGGATGTGGCAGAGAAGCATGGGTTCCTTGGAAAGATGTTTGATATTGTGTCAATGCTCGTTGGCTCAAAGAAAGGAGAGTGATGCGCTATGGTAAAAGAAATAGGAAGCGTCTGCAATACTAACGTTAGCGTAATAGGTGCGACTTGCTGCCACGAAGGTGTATGCGAAAAAATAATAACGCTTACGGCATACGACGGATGCGACAAGGAGATTGAGGTTCTGTTATCGCAAAGCGATTGCATTGAGCTCATTGGCGAGTTATCTAAAGCATATTTTTGCCAAGACACTAAATAATACATCACCATGGCACAGGTACGCATCGAAGTGATAGAGAAGGTGGTGACGATGAAGGAAGTCGGGCAGGCGTTCCTTACGACAAAGTCGCTCATGGCCTATCTCGGAGGAGTGAGCAGGTACTTCCTGAAGGACTTGCGAGAGACGGGCGAGCTGCCTTACTACAAGGTGCGTGGCACAATCCTGTACAAGGTGAGCGACGTGGACAAGCTCCTCAAGAGAAACAAGATTACATGATCATTGGTAAATTGTGATATTATACTTGCTAAGAAGCGACTAAGTAGTACGTGAACATTTTATCTTCATGCGTTGTATGTTACGAGTTGATTAGTTCTCTAAAACAAAGTGAAGTTATTTTACCTTAGTCGCAACCCAAGAGTGGGTAGCGGGGTGTGGTTGAGACAGCCAGTCATCCCGACAAGCCTCCAAGCGAAAGGCGCATGGTCTACGATGGGTAGGGGAGCCACGGGTTCGATTCCCGATGGGGGCACAAGAGAATGAGAGGAAGAGAGTTCTTTGCTTATTGGTGACAAAACGGATGGCTTGTAAAAAAGTATCGGCGAGCGACCTCATCGTTGCCGTGACCCGAGAAAAGGACGCATGACCATCGAAAGACCTTCCTAAGGCATGAGTAGGGACAAGCGGCGGCTAACTACCATCAGATGTTAACGATGGCAAGAGAAGCGTAACCGAAGTATGCAGAAGGCTGTCTGTCGGCTCTCACCGACAGGCAAAGACGATATGAGCAAAGAAACGTCTTACATAAAGCATAATTACTTGCACATGATAAGTGGCGAGTGGTGTCAACAGATGCACGCAGAGGCGGATACATGAGGGTAAGCCGCCCGGAGGTGAGGTTCCGAAACCTCCTCGCTACCACAAACAACACATCATTATTAAATTCAAAAACGAACGAGTGAAGATAATAAGAAGCGTCAAGGTATGGCGCAAGAGCATAGAGGAACTGAAAAGTCTCGGTTGTTTCGAGTTCGTGAAGACTGACGAGAATGACCCAAGACAGGTGACGTGCCGCTTCAAGCACGGTGCGACAAAGGGTGCTCCGATAGCCCATACTGGTGACTATATCGTGCAGTACGAGACAGGGCTATGGCAGAGAATGGGCGTGAACGTGTACGAGGGACTCAACTTCTCGCCCAACGCCAATATCAAAGGCTACACTTCAAGGAGTAAGTCATGGTAAGAGTGATGCAACACAAGTACACCGACCGCAACGGCACGGAGTACGACAGCAGAGAAGAGTGCCTATACCATCAGATACTTCTCGCAGACAAGAGGGTTAGCTGCATCCACAGACAAGTGAGGCTGCAAATCTTCAAGTCTATCTATATGTATGTGCCAAGGCAACTGAAAACGAAGGTTCGATATGACAGGAGATTGATGGTGAGTGGCCATAGCTACAAGCCCGACTTCATCTTCTGGGAAGATGGGAAGCTGGTCGTGTGCGACGTGAAAAGCAAATACACACACGGACTAAGGGAGTTTCGCATCACGGCAAAGGGTATCATCGCAAAGATAGTGGCACACAACAGGAAAAGGCATCCGGGCATCCCGTTGATGATATTCCGCGAAGCTATCCACATCAAGAAGGACGAGTGGAAAATCATAGACTACCCGCCTGACAATTGCCGAATAATACAATAACATCGAAAATGAAGAACGAACAAACCATTTCGCCGGAACGGCAAAAAGACTTGCAGAAACTTGCAAACGCTATCTCGTCGCTCGTTAAGACCGTGCTTGGCGTGGCCAACAACGCCGCGTGGATGGCGTGCCTGGAAGCGCTCGACAAGGCGAAGATGCACCCGAGGTACCGCAAACGCTCACGAGACGGCAAGCCAATCAAGTGGCTCTTCAAACGGGCGGTGGAAGCACACAAGGCTTACGAGAGGGCACTTCTGTATGGCGGACCGCCATACTTCTTTAGGCTGAATGACCTGCCTCCAGCCGCAAGGAAGGCGTTTGGCGACATCAGCGACGCTGACTATTACGACCTGTGGACAGCGATAGGAGCTAAGACATACGAGAAGTCAAGGACGTTCGTCACGTGCCTTGCCAACAAGTTCAGGGTGAGCATGGAGCAACACGGCATAGAAAACGCGGATATTTGCTCATGGGTCACCACTGCCACAACCTGCCTGAAGATTGCCCTCCAGGTATATGAGTCGGCATTGAGAAGCGCTGGAAAGGTGGCATGCAACATGACTATAAGCGACCTCGACAAGGTGTTTCACCCGTTCTCTCTTGATGTTGTCCTCAAATTGTGGATGGAAGCGGAGTTCGCGCTTGAACCAGCTATCGACATAGACATCGACGACCCGGTCGAAAAGAAAAACTTGCAGTTGAGCATTCAGCAGGTGGAAGAGCAGTGGATGAGCTTCGAGTCGATGTATGGTTCCGCTGCCGAGGTGTTCGACCAATACGATGACGTGTGGCGCACACCAGGCGAGCAGAAGAAGTCCATCAGCAACGTCTTGGAACTCATGAGAAACTGCGAAGAGGAAGGCGAAAGAAGACTTTAAGACTTGATCCCACAAGGTGTTTTACCATTTTTGCACCTTGTACGGTGCCGCGAACGAGCTCACTGGGAAGGAGCAGGCTTTTGGGGTCCGAAGAGGCAGGGCGTGACAGCCATCTGCCAAATCGGTTGATTGTGGCTCTCGGTATCGGAGCGGCACCATTTTTAGAGACATACGTGCTTTCATCTTGCGCATGGGCACGCTCTTCATGGTTGATTTGATAGTTTAAGTTTGTTAGACAATGGGCGGCGGTCGGCATCAGCGCAAGGGGTGCCACGGATTAAAAGCGTCGGAGACCGTCGCCCTGTTTCTGCAAAACCAGACCAGACATGAAAAGGAGAATACACAAGGACTGCCCGTTCACGGCAGACGAGATAGACGGGTTTTACACAGCCCTGTACAACGTCAACACATCGTTCAGATGCTGCAACCCAGCCCCTGTCATTTGGGCGGCAGGATGGCAACGCAACGAGTGCAGGAAGTGAAATTGCCATGACACTTGGCCGACGGTGCGGGTGGCTAAACAACGGCAAGGTGTTTAAAAGTGAATAGTTAACTACATAATGATTCGAGTTTTTATTGCTTTGGGCTTTATGCCCTCACCCGCACCTTCTCTTGATTTTTCCATTCATAGTTCTATATAAATTGGTTCAAGGGGGCGCTTTGTCCAATGCGAGACGGCTGTCCGTAAGCCCCGCGGACGATAAGGGGAACACTCCGTGAGGAGTAGCCCTGAAAGTTTGGCGAGCCGTCTCGCCCATGGGGTTGCGGTGCGGGCAACAGGTGAGCCGCACAGACCTACAAACGAGGAGCACGCCTTGCTATATTTTGCTTTGTCTATTTGGGGGCGTGTGTACCAAGTCACTGGGAGGTATCGCCAACGGAGCAGGGTTCGAGCCCCTGCAACCCCACAAAATTCATTTTGTGTTTTATGTTTTGAATACATGTTGGTTACTTTTATGGCGTCGCGAGACGCTCCTTGTATAATTTTAGTTTTTCTGTTTTTGATGGGATTTGAGATGAAGAGGGCAGCGGCCCTCAACTCCGGGTGATAGCGTGCTAATCGGATAGGCACGAAGCGAGAAATCGCGTAGGACATTAGAAGGTTCGACACCTTCCACCTGGACAGGCAGACAGACACGGATAGCGCGCTAATCGGATAGGCGCGGAGTTTTAGACAGCAGTGGCGCATGCTCCACTGTTTCATAGGGACCTCGCACATTAGGCGGTTCGACCCCGCCCCGTTCTGCCTGCCAAAAGCCGCATATAGGGTGCTAAACGGATAGACACCGGCCATGACACACTTTTGTTATTTGTTGTTCACACAGAAGGCGCAGCGGGTATTAGGACATTACACGGTTCGACTCCGTGATGCGGTACTATATGAAGAGAATTTTTTACCTATTTTACTTGATTTGCTTGGTCTTCTTAGTCATGCTCGTTGAGGTGGTGAACTTCGCCTCACGGGCACTGACGGGGAAGCGGGCTATTAATCGTTTTCAGTTATGACTATTATCGTATTCGCTTGCGCCACGACATTCGTGTGCGCTATCGTCGGAGCATGGCTCGGCGATTGTGTCGCTCGTTTCCTCGGACTTGTTAAGGATGAAGACAATGAAGATGAAGAGTAGCGACATGCCAGACATCAACGAGCACGACAGGGCGCTCATCGACAGGGCGCGCAGCCAAGAGTGCTATCGTGACTTCGGAAAGGTTCACGCCCTCATGGGAGAGGCGGAAACAGAGAAAGGAAAAGAAATCCTGCACGGCATAGCAAGCGACTATTACCACGCAGAGGAATGGTCGTGCGGGATGCTTTAACCGCTAATTCACTAAAAAAATCAAACAATATGGAAAACTTAAAATCACACACAGGAAAGTTCTATGAGGTGACGGCAAAGATGGCCGAAACGCAGGAGGATGGCGCAACGAAAGATGTCAAGCGCACCATTGCCGTTGAAGCGGAATCGTTTGGCGACGCAGAGAGCAAGGCTCTTGAAGAGTTCGTCGGAACAGACGTAGACGTGACGAACATCAATGTCGCAAAGTACAAGGAGGTGTTCCTCTCTGACAACGTCAACGACGAGAACTTCTACAAGGCAAAGCTGTCGTTCATTGTCTTGGACGAGAAGACGGAGAAGGAGAAGCGTTCAAATGTCGTCTATCTCGTTCAGGCGAAGACGCTCAACACAGCCCTCAAATACATTGATGACGTTATGAGCAGGACAATGATGGACTACGAGAGCGTCGGTGTCGTGGGAACGGGCATCGAAGAGTTTTATCTCCGTGAACAATCGTGAAGCCTATGGAAAACAAGAAGATTGAATCATTAAGGCAGCTTCACGACTGCCTTCTCTTTATCCCACGCAAAGAGGCGATCGAACTGCAAAAGTTCGCCTTGTGGCTTAATTACCGCGATGGCGTTGGACGGAAGCTCGACAGGGAAACGTTGACTTTCAAGAACAGGCCGGAGCTCTAACGGAAACTGTAAATAATAAAAAGAAAGAATATGGAAAATGCAGAGTATGAGGTCTTGCAGGTTAATGAGCAAGACAAAAACATCATCCAGATTGATGCGGTTGAGCGCGCCAATGTGGATTCGCAAGTGGCAACTGCGAAACAATACCCAAGAGATATAGCCCGTAGTATCAATAATTCGATAGCGATGGCAACGCTTGATTATCAGACAGCACAGAGTTGCGGTTACGCCCTTCCACGTGGTGGCAAACCTATCACTGGCCCGAGTGTTCACCTCGCCAAGCTCATTGTGTCAAACTGGGGAAACATCAGGGCAGAAGCGAAGGTCGTCCAGATCACTGACAAGCAGGTTATCAGCCGTGGCACATGCTGGGATTTGGAGAACAATGTGGCAACGGCTTTTGAGGTGCGTCGTTCAATCGTCGGTAAAGGCGGGAAGCGCTTCTCCGATGACATGATCACCGTCACCGGTAACGCTGCTAACTCAATCGCTTATCGCAATGCGGTTTTTTCGGTTATCCCGAAGGCCGTTACGGATAAGGTGTATCAAGCCGCCCAACACTTCATTACAGGCGACTTGTCCGATGAAGAGAAGGTCGTTGCTCGTCGTAAGAAGTGCATCGACTTCTTTAAGGATGAGTACGGCATTACAGAGCAGGAGGTCGTCATGCTTTGTGGCAAGCAGACGGTTAACCAAATCAAGGCTGACCAGATAGCACTCCTTCTCGGAATCACGCAGTCTCTCCAGGATGGCGACACAACAGTTGAGGAGCTGATGAAGCCCTATCGCAAGGAAGAGAATAAACAGACCATCGCTGCAAAGGCCGCGGAAGCCACCAAGGCTAACGCCACCGCTAAGAAGGAAGAGAAGAAATGATCACCAATCAGATAATGAAACGTCCGCTCGCCAACTTTACGGTTGAACAGCGGACAAAGGACGGGTATTTTAATAGTACCGAACTTTTGAAGTCTTGGAACGCCGCAAATTCTTCCAATAAGGAATTGAAGGATTATCTATCCAACAAGACTACGCAAGAATTTATAAAAGCCCTTTGTGAAGAAGAAAATCTAAATGGGGAGAAAAGCCCCTATTTGGCTTCGAGAGGTAAGAACGGTGGTACTTGGATGCATCCTCTTCTTTTTATCGACTTTGCGATGTGGCTCAATCCAACTTTCAAGGTGAAAGTGTTGCGGTTTGTTTATGACCAGATGCTGACATATCGCAACGAGGCAGGAGACGCTTACAAGGAGTTAGCATCTGCCATGAGCAAAATTTGCACTCCGCACCAAATGAAACGTTACATGCCAATTCTTGGGAAAGGGATAAACTACATCGTGACAGGTAAGCATGAACAACAGCTCGGAAACGAGTATGGTACGGAAGAGACGCAAAAGGAATACTTCGAACTCGAAAAGCAGGTTGCCATGCTCATTAATGAGGGGTTCTTGAAAACTCCAGAAGAAGTTGCGAATTACCTTCGCCGCAAGTTTCAAAAGAAATACTTTTAGCCTATGATCACCGACAACATCGAACAACGCTCCTTGGATTGGTACCGTTCACGCATGGGCAACATCTGCGGGAGCAAGGTCGCTGACATCATGAAGACTGGAAGGAGAAGAGACGAGAAGTTTGGCGACACCGCAAAGAGTTACATCTTGCAGGTGGCCGCCGAGCGTCTCTTCAATCAAGACTTCCTCAACGATGACGATGTCTTCCAAGACTACCTCGACCAGACGAACTACACCACCAAGGCCATGCAGTGGGGCGTTGAGCAAGAGGAAGCGGCCAAGTCGCTCTTCCTGTCCATGAACAACGACAGCGGCAATGAGCTTGTCTATGCCGAGCTTTCGTCGTGCAAGCATGACATCATCCCGCACTTTGCGGCAAGCCCTGACGGACTTGTCTATCGACGCGGAGAAGAAGGCCAGTACACGCTTGAAGTCAAATGCCCCAACCTCAACACTTACATGAAGTACCGCACGTTCATACATGATGCGCCTTCACTGAAAGAGGTTGAGCAGAAGTACTATTGGCAAGTGCTGGCCGAGATGAGCTGCACGGGTGCCGTGGGCGCATATTTCATCGCTTACTGCCCGTGGCTCACAAAGCCGATACACTGGATCAGCATCGAGCGAGAGGATGTGATGGGCGACATCAAGCTCTTAGAGGAGCGTGTGGTTCTTGCTAACCACATGATAGACGAAATCATCAAATAACAATAACAGCAAAACGACAATGAATTTACAGGTAACAGGAGTAGTAACGAAGATACTCCCAAAAGCAGAAGGCGTTTCAGGCTCCGGCAATCAGTGGGCCAAACAGGAGTTCATCCTCACCACACAGGAGCAATATCCGAAGACTATTTGCTTCACTCTGTTCGGGCAGGATAAGATAGACCAGTTCGCCCTGAATGTCAACGAGCAAGTGACAGTCAGTTTCGACATTAAGTCTCGTGAGTACAATGGCCGTTGGTTCACGGATGTCAACGTATGGAACATTGCGCGGCCAGGCGGTCAGCAACAGCAGTACCAGCAACAGTCGCCATTGGCCGCTCAGCAACAGGCCAACAACGGACAGATGAATCAGATGCAGCAAGCGTCGGGGGGCGACCCATTTCAGCAGGCCGCTAACCAAGGAGGAGGCAAGAAGGACGATGGCTTGCCTTTCTGACAAGGCAAAGGATGGTGTGAGGCTCCTTCTTGAAGCCTTCCCAAACTCGCAAGTCATGTTAATTGAATAAATAAGGATGAAGCCCCGTGATACGCACTCTATAAGGCGTTGAGCGGGGTTTCAGCATAAAAGCTAAAGGCCATGACAATACCAGATAGTATGTTTACGGCTTACTCTTGGGTTGAGATAAACATCTATATGTACGTGAAGCGAACCTCAAAAGACTGCATCGTCTGCACGTCTTTGCAAAAGATTGCAGACGAGTTCAATATAACAAAAGGAATCGCAAGACATGCGGTTGATAAATTAGTTGATAACGGGCTACTAAAAAAGGCTACTTCGCACGAAGCTCGCACGAAGTTCGCACGATTTTCGCACACTGATGTAGCTAATAATCAATCTGTTACATGCTGTTCTCGCACGATTTTCGCACGAAGTTCGCACGATTTTCGCACGAAACAAACACAAACGTTTGAGGAACGCAAGCATGAATTTGGCGAGCGGCTAATCCCGTTTCTTTCTCAGTACGGCAAGTTGATGATACGGCAGTTCTTTGACTACTGGACGGAGACAAGCCCGAATGGTACGAAGATGAGGTTCGAGAAGGAAAGCACCTTCGAGGTTCCAAAGAGGCTCGCACGATGGAAGCTCAACAACTACAATTACAATAATAGCACAAGCAATGAGCAAAGACAGCAAGATGAGAGACAGCAGCGACTTAGCGAGTATGCCCAAGTCGCAGCACAATTCGCCAAGCAAGCGGAAGAAGACTTGCGAAGTAGGCAAGCCGAAGACCAAGACGGCTTTACTACGACAATATCATGTTGACAAGTCGGTCGTAATTACGAACGATACAGAAGCATGCTATTTCGGCAGTGCGCCTACCTTGTGGGATGCTAACAATACCTACGGAGCTGGAACTTCCGAAGAATGGCTCATTTACCAGCTGTCAGACCTATCTGAGTTTACGGGTGTCAGCAAGAAGATTAACGCACCGCAAATATCGCAGATGGCACAGCTCATGGTCGGTGATTACGGCTACCTTAAAATGACGGAAGTCATGCTCTTCTTGCGAAGGTTCAAGATGGGGAGATATGGTACGTTTTACGGCAATGTTGACCCGATAGTGATCATGTCGGCTTTAGGGCAGTTTATCGTTGAGGAGAGAAACGCTATTCTTGGGGCACGTGAGTGTGAGGAAGCTAAAAAACATATTGAAGCCGTTGTCAACGATCCGAGGAATGTGTCTTACGAAGACTACCTTCGCATGAAACATGACGGAAAGAAACAAAAGTGACGCTTATGGCAAACGTTAACGAACAGGCCGAGAAGTGGGCGAGCAGCCACCCCGAAGCCACTACGAAAGAAGCATATCTCGCCGGCTATTGGCAATCTACCGAAAACTGGTGCAATAGAAAAAGATAACAACAAACACATTGACTATGAAACAGACATCAACAATCGACTTCACAACGAACGTCACGACAAGCGAGGCGTTTGTGTACATCGGACGGTTCGCAGCCGTCATCTTCAAGAACATGTTCAACGGCATAGATAAGGCCGCTCATCGTTGGCCGTGGGCGTTCATCATGCCCATCATCATCGCTTCTGTCGTCACATGCTTTGTCCTCGTGGCCCAGGCGCGTGCCGAGCGTGACCACTACAATCAGCTCAACGCTCACCTCCAACAACAGGTGGACAGCTACAAGGCCGCATTTGGCGAGGAAGGGGGTGAGAAATGAGTAATCCGAAATATATCCCTGGGGATTTGGTGATGTATGATGGTAAAATCTGCAAAGTTGAAGAGATAAAGAATAATTATCTATTTAAGACGAAGAACTATACTTTGCAATTCCCTAATAGTAATTCATATAGTGTTGAAGAAAAAGATATTACTTCAATACCTATTACACCAGAGATTCTTGAAAAGAATGGATGGAAGAAAGAAAATGTAGGATATTCGCCTAAAAACCAAGACCCCATCTTCCTTTATAAGGATAATGGCGGAGGTTGGGCTGTAGAGATTGGTGATGAATTTATATCGGTTATCTCTTTTGTTCATCAACTCCAGCAACTTCTCTTTATTCTTGGCTTAGATAGCAATATGATTGTTTAGCAGCCTTCGGGCTTAAATAGTAGTGATAAATTAACTAAATAATAGAATTATGTATAAAGACATTTTAGGTAAGAAGTGCATCGTGAGAAGCTATGATGCTGGTGTTTATTTCGGTACAGTAACTAATGTTGAAGGTGAGACTGTACGAGTGGAGAAAGTACGTAACATCTGGCAATGGGAAGGCGCTTCTTGTCTTTCTCAGATTGCTAATGGTGGCATCCGTGATGGCAAGGTTAGCCCCGTAGTTGGGTCAATGGTGCTAAATCGTTGCTGTCAGATTATCCCTTGCACGGACAAGGCAATTACTAACTTGGAAGGACAGAAAGAATGGAAGTATTAACAGATGAGAAAATCAGAGCATTTCTCGCTTTAGATATTGGCAATGGCAATGGCGATGGCAATGGCGATGGCAATGGTAATGGCTATGGCAATGGCGATGGCGATGGCGATGGCTATGGCGATGGCAATGGCTATGGCAATGGCTATGGCAATGGCGATGGCTATGGCTATGGCTATGGCAATGGCAATGGCTATGGCAATGGCTTTGGCGATGGCGATGGCTATGGCGATGGCGATGGCAATGGCGATGGCAATGGCGATGGCGATGGCAATGGCTTTGGCGATGGCGATGGCTATGGCGATGGCGATGGCAATGGCGATGGCAATGGCGATGGCGATGGCTATGGCTATGGCTATGGCGATGGCTATGGCAATGGCGATGGCTATGGCAATGGCAAAGGAGTAAAAGAAATCAATGGTAGTACTGTCTATAATATAGATGATACTAATACGATAATTACATCTATTCGTGGTAATGTTGCACAAGGATTTATCATTGAGAAGAATACTAAGCTCGCCCCTTGCTTCATTGTTAAAGAGAACAACACATTTGCTCATGGCAATACCCTGAGAGATGCTTTTACATCTTTGCAAGAAAAGTTGTATGATGATAGCACAGAAGAAGAACGCATTGAAGCTTTCACGAAGAAGTTCCCTTCATACGATACCAAGTATGACAACAGAGACCTGTTTGCTTACCACCACGTCCTCACTGGTAGTTGCCGTATGGGCAGAGAATCCTTTGTTAGTAGCAAGGGTTTGTCTCTTGATGATAAGACATCAGTCAGAGAATTTGTAGAGTTAACGAAGAATGCCTATGGCAGTGATATTATCAAGAAGCTTCCTAAAGCATACGGAGTGACAGATTAACTAACCACCTCTCCTTGGTGACAGCAGGGAGAGGGTTAAAAGATTGAAGAAAGATGAATTTAGTAGAGTTACGGAAAGAAATTTCCGCTATGATAGCAAAGCATGGCGGTAACACAATAGTCGTCAGACAAGACAGTCAATCTTGGATAAAAGACATCAATCGTTTGCAATATGCAAATATTGATGGCAAAGAAATGGTTATTATTAATTAAAAGATAAAAATATGACACGTGAGGAAGCTGCTAAGCTATTGCCTATAATCAAGGCATTCAGTGAAGGAAGAGAAATTGAGACAAAGACATCTTCAGGTTGGGTGTCAATAGGTAGCATGAGTTTTGTTGGCTCACCGCAAGACTACCGCATCAAGCCATCCCCAACCTACAGACCCTTTTCCAATGCAGAGGAGTGCTGGAAGGAAATGCAGAAGCATCAGCCGTTTGGGTGGATGAAAGTGCAAGGCCAGTACAGATTAATAGTGCGGCTGGTTGACGGTATCTTCCAAATTGATAAAGCAGACTCCGTAACGAGTTTCAAGGAAGCCATGAGATATTGCAAATTCGCAGACGGTACGCCCTTCGGCATCAAAGAAGAGGAGGAATAAACCATGAGCCACACTGCGCCAAAATGCGAGCAATGCCTGCTCTACGAGCAAATCAAGTGCGGTTGCAAGGAGCGAGCATCTCCAAACTACAGCGGTCAAATCTCACCGTTCACGCCTGCTTGCGGCTGCTTCATGTCAACACATGGAGTTTATAGCCGGAAGAACAAACCGAAGAAATGGCGCAAGGTACGCACTCTTGACGATATGTGCGACCCGACAGCAAGATTAATCTAACCAAATATCACGAATAAAACCATCAAAACAAATGAAATCCATCAACGATGATGTCATACGCATCGAGCGGTTCTCGAAGAACCGTTATGAAGCCTACAAGAAGAAAGGAACTCCTTTCCGTGTTGTTTGCGGCAATGGTCGCCTATGTGAAGTCAAGGCTTTCGATTGTGGCAAGAACAAAGACCAGGTGTTTGTCGAATACTTCTATAAGTATTGCGGCCGGGACCACATAAGCGGATACTACGCCAATCAAAAGACTGGCTGCACCGAAGACAAGGATCAAGACAGCAAGATGTTCATATACATCGGCCCGTGGTTCAAGAAAGGTGACCTCGTTGTGCGAACAACAGACGGAACAAAGGGACGTACCATTTTCTTCTGGCATGGCATCATGCCGAAGGAGAATATGCGTCTTGAAGGCTTGGCCATGTATTCTCAACATGACGATATGCACGGCTCGCAATTCTCACGACACACAACGGGTTACCCGATGAAAAGAGATGGCCGGGACAGTGAACTCCTAATTCAGCGCTTCCGCCTCGCTACCGACAAGGATGTCACCGACTACCGCAAGGAACTACGCGAGCACCGCTTCACGTGGGAAGACGACGGGCGCCTCTACCATTACCCACATGTGGGAGACCACTACTTCGAGATATTTTTCAACCATGGCGTGGCCGACTTCCGCGAGCGTGTCATGGATAGCGAAGACAACCGTCCCGAAATATCACGTCTCATCATGGAGTGCGACATGACTTTTGACAGCGAGTTTCGCGAAAGGCACGTCCGAGAACGAGTGGAAAAAATCAACAAGGCTCTCGGGCTTGCAAGCGAATAAGCGCACGCAAACTACGAGTGAGATACTAAGAGATTATATTGGATAAACATCAAATATCATGAAGGACTTTTTCAAACGCCTGCGCACTGCATGGGCGGTGCTCAGAGGAGATTACAAGTGGGTGGCAGATAACGCTGACGATCTTTCCGCTATTATCAACGGCCGTCGCGTAGACAAGAGTTTCCCTGCTACAGAAGAGGAGGACGCAAGATTAACATCGGCAGGGCAAATACTTTCAAAGAATATTCCATTCATCGCAATATGGAAGCTTTTAGGAAATTGTTATGTATCCTACTGCGGAACAGAACAAGAGCTTGAAGAGCTAAAGAACCAAGAAATAACGATTGATTAACATGGAGAATCAAGACAACAAACAGGAGAGAAGGGTGGCGGTCAGGCGCATCACCGCATGGCAAGAGGTGTTGAATGCCGCTCGCTTCACCCAACGTAAGGCCCCGCTTGACAAGGAACCGAGCGATGAGTTTAAGTTGAAGATCATTCGTGCCGAGCACTCGCCACTTCGGGCGTTGATGTTCACGATTGATTTCTACGGCATTCCTTATTACGTGAGTGTTCACCTCTGCCGACACGTTCACGCACAACCTTTCGTAAGCACGTCGCGGCCCGACATCGACGGCAGTATGAAGCCGCGGGAGGAGCAGAAGAAGACGGATCGGGTTAACATGCGCCTGCTGGTCAACGCGCAAGAGATAATCAATATCTCTCGTGTGCGCTTGTGCAACAAGGCCGAGACAGAGACACATCTTTGGTGGCGCGAGGCCATGAGAGAACTGATGAAGACCGAACCACTTCTTGTGCGTGCTTGCGTGCCTAACTGCACGTATCGCGGCTTCTGCCCAGAGCTGAAACCTTGCGGACTGGCCGAAGGAAAGATATTCGAGGTCAAGCACGACATTTACATTTACAATCTAAAACACGTAAGCCATGATTGACAAAGGAAAAATCGCATCTGTTGTCGGCAAATATGCAGACGATTACAATCTCGGCTTAGTAGCCGTTGATACTCCAAACGAGCAGATTGCATCGCTTGTACAGACGCTGCGCAATTCGCTTGAACAAGGGATTTACCTTGGACAAGAGATGTTTCTCAAATCCCTTTGGCACACAGCAGGCGAACAGCCGGACGTTAAGCTCGAAGGGCATGTAATCTGCGAGACAAACGAAAAAGGAGAAGCAAGCCTTGCAATGGTGGCAAATATTAATGCGGAGACATGGAAAGCCTATGTTAGTATTAACAAAGTCGCCTTTTGGTTTTACTTAGACGACTTAATATATAAGAATGAGGAAGACAGCGATGAGGGAGTATAAGGTTGGCGAGCGTATCGTGATTGAAGTTGTAGAGGGCAATAAGTGTGAAGAGTGCTTCTTTGCAACAAGTACAGGAGCTTGCATTGCATATAGCAATTATCCATGCGCTGCACGAAGTCGCAAAGACCACAAAAATGTAATTTATAAACAAGTAGAATAAAAAATGGACGAAGGAACATTCAACAAAGTTATTGAGCTGAACGACAAGCTCAGCGAGCTGGAAACGCTACAATCAGCGTTGACCACCGCATCGCTCGAACTGCGTCTTCCGACGGGCGCATTGTTCAAGATGAGCAAGAGGACCTACATGCAGAACTTGCTCGACCGCTACACGGTGATGGTGCAAAAGGACGTAGAGGAAGAAATCAACGCAATCAAAAAGCAGATTGAAGCACTATGATAGAGAACATCATCAAGAAGATGCTGCGCAAGTGGTTGAAGAAGAAGCTCTACACCAGCGGAGACAAATTGAGCCTTAACATAGATAGATTTAACTGGGTTTTCGGCTCGCCACTCCACAAGTGGAAAGGCCGTATTTGGGTCGTCAAGAACAACCCTTATGCGAGCAAGGACTTCTGTAAGCAAGTGTACAAAGAGTATCTTAACAAATAGCTATGGAAGGAAAAAGAATTAACATTGCGGATATTCTCCGCTACGTGCCGAAAGGCACACGGCTGTATTCGCCCGTCTGCGGATATGTGGAGCTATTGGAAATAGACAAGTTTGACCGGATAGCTTGCAACCCTCCTGAAGTGAGAACCCCAAAGCCTACTTTTCTGTTCAATGCCGACGGCACGGCCTATCTTGGCGAGTGCGAGGTAAAGATGAAAGGCGAGTGCATGTTGTTCCCATCTCATATCTGCCGCAGTTGGAACGCCTTTTATTTCCGTAGCGGCGAGTACGTCTCCATTGATTTCTACTATTCGTATGGCGAAAAGCTGACGTATGTCATCCTCTATCGGGAGTCTTATGCGTCTATCCGTATCGATGCGTATGCCGCGCTGAACGTGAACGGCAAGACTTTTAGGACTGACTGGCAGAGCGACTTCCTTCCCATGGCCTTTGAGGAAAGGGAAATGGTAGTGCGCCCAGCTTCGGATGACGAGATTAAGATGTTCAATGGGGCGATGGACAAAGCGGGATATGTGTGGAATGCCGAGACTAAGGAACTGTCCAAGCATTCACGTTTCAAGCCTTTCGACAAGGTAGTAGCACGTGATAACTATGACCATAAATGGCAATGTGATTTCTTTAGTCACTTTGATAAGGATTCAGACGATGCTGATTGCGTTATATGTGTTGGTGGATTGTATTATGAAGTCCTTCCTTATAACGAGGAGACTGCTAAACTGGTTGGTACAACTGATAATTGGGAGTGTTAGTTATGGACGAAAAGAAGATAGAAGAAGCAAAGAAAGCTTTTATTGCCGACAAGAAAATTCTAGGCATCGAGGCAATGAATGATTTGGCTTGTGGCTTCAAGGCAGGTGCTCACTGGGCAATCGAGCAGTTCTTGAAAGACCTGTGGCATAATGCCGAGGAAGAACCAAACAAGAGTAAGAGCGACATTCTTACCCTTGGCTTTGATACAGATGATGCTTATTTGCAATTCAAGGATTCAATACTTTGGCAAGATGAATCTTGGAGACATTCAATTAGTAGATGTAGAATCAATCAGTGGGCTTATCTGTCAGATATTCTTCCAAAGCAGGAAGGAGGTGACGAATGATTAAGCTATCTCTTGATCGCCACGATTTTGTGGCAGCCGTGGAAGGCTTCGCACGCGGTTCTCACCTCCGCCAGCACGTATGGCGAGAAATCGTGTTCAAGTCCATTCCGCAGATGAGCGAGGATGAGATGGACTTCTTCTGGTTCATCTTTAGACGTAACCTTTGGGACTGTTACTTCGGAGGGTTTGCCAATAGAGTAGGCGCAGAAGACTACCTTCATGTGCTTGCCGCCTTACACCGAGGAAACCGCTCGTATGTGCGCTTCAAGCCGAGAGGTGACGGAAAGAAGTACAATGCTCTCTGCTACACGTTCATGGGCAAGCTGCGCCCACTGTACTTTAATGGTGAAACGGAGTTACAATGCTTTGACGACTTTGTTCCTGGCGAGTGGGTGCTAAAACAGAAGCAGCTCCCCATGCCAGAGAACAAGTACGTACAAGACTCCATGCTGGAGCTGTGGCATGATTTGTCAATCTATAACAAAGAGGATTTAGTATGAAAAAGAAAATCAAAGTTTACATGCTGGCAACACAATCGCCAGGCAGCTTCGGTGTCTACACGTTGGATAAAGTGTATTGCTTCCCTACTCATGAGGAACGGCGTGATTTTATGGAAAAAACAATCGGAAGAGATGTTGTGTGCGACTGCTTTGATGATGAAATGGAGGTGGATATATGAAAATCAGACTTGCTAAGAAGATTGCGCTTACTCCTATCAATAGGCTTGCTCCAAAATGGCTCGCCGCTGCCTTCGTTGGGGGCAAAGATGAAAGAATTGCTATCGCACTAAGAAAAGCAGAAAAATATGGAAGAAAACACTAAAGTAGGCAACACCTACTACATCGGCCACATCTCTTGTGACACGAAAAACGCCATGATGAAGGAGATTGCCGACTTCATCAATGACTACGAGTACACGCTCCTTCATGCCGAAGCAAGCGAGTTCTTTAACTCGGTCAAGGCCAGCATTGACGATATATGCGTCAAGCACAAGCGATGCAAGCCTGTGCAACTGCAAATGTCAACAGGCTTCTTTTGCGTCAACATCTACGCTCGCAAGCCTGGCTCCGATACATCTATCATCAGCATCACGTTGAACGAGGTGCTGAGAGTGCTAAAAATAAAATAACATGAAATTTATATGCAATTATGAAAGTAAGATTTAAGAGACTACACCCTAACGCCGTCATCCCGACAAAGGCGCACGATGACGACTACTGCTACGACTGCTATGCGGTCAGCGAAGAGGAGATCGCGCCTAACGTGTGGAAGTACGGACTTGGCTTCGCCTTGCAAGCGGTCACGGACGACGAAGAGAACGACCCGGATGATTACTGGATCAATCATTGTCTTACCCTATGCTTCACTGGTCGGCCGCGTTCTTCGATATGGGAGACGGGAATGATTCTATCAAACTGCCTCGGCACGATAGACAAAGGCTACACGGGCGAGATTTCTATGGTGTTCTACCATGTCATGCCTAATATGCCACGCTATAAGGTTGGCGACAAGATTTGCCAACTTCACAAAGACGTGGCCGAACGTCTCGAATTTATTGAAGTAGACGAGCTCCATAAGACCGACAGAGGCTCAGGAGCGTATGGCTCAACAGGTAGAAGATGACGGCATTTCAAAAGACCCCGAAGGAAGTCGAAGACTACGTCGTTGCGCATATCAACGACCGCCCAAGGGCGAAGGTCGCTAAAGACTGCGGCGTTTGCATGTCAACGCTATATCGCATCATCCGGCAACACGGAGGCGAGTTAAGGCATGATCTTTCAACCAAGCACGAGAACATAGAGGAAACGATACGCGAACTGTGGCCGACAATGACCGCAAGTGAAATATCTAAAGCTACTGGCATCAGTAGGTCTGTTGTGATACGTTGGAAGGGTAGGCTCGGCTTGAAACATTCGTCTGAAACGGAAAGCCGGATAAAAGAACAGAGAGCCGAGAAGTTCCGCCTTGCTAAGCTGACGATGGATCGGTCAAAGATGGCCGCATCATGGATGCACACAAGACGCATGGACGAATGGCGCGCCCTGGGAGGCATGAAGCAGAAGACGAAGTTCAAGATAAAGGTCGTACCAAACAAGACATACCGTGTCATGTGGTACCTCTCGAAGAAGTATAACTACTTCTTTGAGAACGACAAGACTACCGTCTACTTCGATTCAATGACAGCAAGGACGAAGAATGAGAAATACTTCATCGAGAAGTATGGCATCCGCTTTGAGGAAGTGGACGGCTGAAGCTAAAGAAGGGGCGGCTACTCGGCAATGGGTGGTCGCCCCTTTTTGCGTTTATGGGTTCAAGTCACGGAACACGTCTCCTCCGTTTCCGAGAAACGCTTGGCACTCGTCAAATATCTTGTCGTTGAAGTCATCGCTTGTCATGTGCGGGAACCACTTGCGGATTTTCTTTCCGTGCCGTCTTTCCATCTCACCCCAAAGCACAAGCCAGTCATGCAGCGTCACTCTTTGCTGCGACTTGTTTAGTTTCCAATAACGTTCCGCCTTGTCTTTGGAGCGCTGGAAACCGATAAGAGCAAGATGAAACCCTGATAGAAAACCATCATAGTGGCTTCCAGAAACCTCCGACTGGACTTGCTTCATCATCAGTAGGCGTTGATTTCCGCCCATGTCAACATCTGCTCTCTCAGCCATGATGGCTACAACATTCTTGATGGCGTTGATGTCGTCACTTGCCATTACTTTTCTTAGCGTCTCGTTCATAATTAATTATGCTTGTTTATGGTTTGCTGTTACAGGATTTACCCTCCCACCGCAAGTCATTCCGTGAGCAACGACTTTAGCTCTGCGAAACCGTCCGTGGTTATGTTTATGCTCCTCTTGTATCTGCCATATCCATGATACACAATCTTTTCTTGTTTTACCTTTTGTTGAACTAACTCTATTGTAACGTTACGGGCACAAAATTAGCGAGTTACGACCACAAAGGCCATAACTCGCTCACACATTCTGTTTCTCGCTGATAACAAGAGAGATAAGGTGAAAGGAGGGAGGCTCATGTTTGAGCATGTAGAAACAAAAAGCCTACCTCGATGTGAGGTAGGCCGAAATATTTATTCTTCTTTATTTGGCTTTCGTCTAAGAACGAAGATCATAGAGCAACTGGTTGTAGTTTCTATCAGCGTTCTATCAATTTTCTATCATCATTTTATCAATTAGTTATCAGACAGTTATGTCCCGTTGCTAAGATTTACTGCTTCTTTCTGTTGCGCATGAAGTGTAAGATGTCCCACTTCTTCCAATACCTTGTGTGGCCACGTTTCTTGCATTGGCCGTTGGGTATGTCGCCTTTTGCCACCATTCTGTTGAGCGTAGCATCGCTGACGTGAAGCTTATCTTTCACCTCCTCCGTGCTCATCATCGGGTTCATCATGTTGGGCAACACGTCCTCGCACAACTCCTCTATGTCATCGTCACTCATACCGCAAGCCGTCACCTTCTCGCCCTTCTGTTGCTGCTCCCAGGCTTTCATGCAGCTCTCGTGAAGCGACTTGAAAAGCATGGCTAACGTGTAGTAATTGAACACCTTCTTTCTCATATCAAGCGTGTTTTTGTGAATTTTCCGTAGAATTGGCAGTCAAGAGAATAGTTTCCTGCCCAAACAGGTGTTCTGGAGAAACCAACCAATCACCCAATAAGCATAGAAAACCGCCGTCATGACAATTATCGTCATGCAAGACGTAACCATTTCGTTTGTCGTGTACCATGACCAGTAGGTGATGTGCACGGCATTAACACCGAAGTAATAGAAGAACGGGATGCGGTAGAGCCAGCACAGCCAAAAGAACCTGCTGAACACGATGAGGATAATGGGCAAGACATACAACATCGCATAGATGAAGGCGTAGCTCGGCCAGTGCTCCGAATGGACAACAAACATCTCTCGTGGGTTGTGGGCGAAATCCCACATGGCGAAGGCGTGCCACAACATGATCGCAATCGGCACCCATTTCGTCACCCATTTGATACACTTCAATAACCTCCGTGAGTACCTGTTGCCACTCTTCATCAGCAAGGCCATCACCTCGCTCACATCCTTGCCTTGCACAGCCGACAGCACAAGGTTCTCTTCCTCCTTTGTCATAAGCGTTCGTGTTAAGATAGATGCCGACAAAGTTAATAATTTTCCTTTTGGCAGAAAGACGGAGAAGATTTTTTAACACAAAAAATCCCCACCTACCTATCACAGGCAAGTGGGGAACGTCATCCTAAACAATCAATCTTCTTCCTCTAAAGAAGAAACCTAACTAACTATATCGTGAAAACAAAACAAAACATTATCAACGTCAATGCTTCCTGAACAGGTTATAGGCAATCAGTATGCCAAACAATGGGAGCAATACGTAGCAGGCAAATTTGCCTATCTCGTTGGCCACCTTGTCCACAAACGTCTGCTTCTTCTCTACCTCTACCTTCACGGGGTAAGGTATGCTGTCATGCACGATCACCGTGTCAGTCTTCGTGTTGTAGATGTATTTGAACCTGTCCTTATATCGCGTCTTGGTCATGTAGACTGTATCACCTCTTCCAAACACGCTAACGCTGTCGTGGAGATAGACGCTATCCACCTTGAAGAAACTATCCGTCTTGCTCACATACCTGTCCCTATACTCGGTCACGGGCACGTACTTCACACTCTTGCAGCTGGATAGTGAGCCGATCATCATGGCAAGCGCAATCAGCACAAGCCACTCCCACCAGTATTTCCCAATCATCTTCATCATCCCTATCAGTCTTTTAGCAGTTAATGGTCTTACCCGAATAGGCCAGCGAGCCGTACTTGATGCTGTTTACTCTCGTTGTCCATCCGTTCTTGAATGTCGGCCAGTTCTTCCTCGTCTGCATGTAGCGGAGGCGTGCTTCTTTGAGCTTGTCGAACACGTACTTGCTCCCACGGAAATAGCCGTTGATAGCCCCGATGGTCACACGCCCAGCTATCCCGTCTGCATCCACGCCAACGATTTGCTGAATGGTTTTCACCGCTGTCACAACACCGCTATTCCAGGCGAAGTCAACGAGCATGTTGGCCACGCTTTGGTTGGCGATGATGTCGGCCTTGCACCTGTCCCAATAGTACTTCTTGAAGATGGCGTCCCACTCTGCGGAGGTTATCCGCTTCAAGTCAGCCACCGTCTTCTTGCTTCCGTACACCGAGCGATATGTAGCCAGTGTAACGCCCCTCATGGTCGCCCCTCCTGGGTCTTTCGGGTTGTTGCTGAAACCTCCCTCGTGCGAGAGGATGAACGGTGCCAATATCTTATGATTTGCCATTCTCGTCCTCCTTTCTGTCCTTGAAGCCTTCTTCCAACGCCTCACCGAAGTCCTCGTTCTTCTTCTTGGCCAACGCCACGATGAACGCCTTGAAGAAGCCTGCCATGTTCTTCTCGTCATAGGTCACGCCATGCAGGTAGAAGAAATGTCCGAAGAAGCTCTTGGCCTCGCACACCACGGCAATGGCCGTAGCGACCACGCCTCCGAAGATGTGGTTGATGCCCACAGGCTCCAATATGGCCATACCGATAGCCATGCCGACTACCGCCCACACGATATAGTCAATGAGCTTGTTGATCGTCCTGCGCATGGCTCTTGACGTGCGCCACTGATACTGCATCATGAGTATCTTGTCGCCAGCCTCCTTGGCCTCCTTGTAACGTTTGGAGCTCTCGCCCCAGCCATAGCGGAAGTCGGCCACCACGCATAGGGCGATAAGCAGGAGCATCCATCGCATATCGCCAAGCACCGAAACCATCTCTGCACTCAATATACCACCGAGGAACCGCGTCCCCGTGTTTCCCACCACGTCTGTTGTCATCATACCCTTTCCCTCCTATCCGTTACAGCAGCGCGAGGGCCACCAGGAATGAAACAAAGGCGCCAAGCACACTATAAGCGATGTCCATGAGGTCGAAGTTCTCAAAGTCATTGCCCGAGAAGAAGTCCAAAGCCTCCTTGGCCACGGCCACGATGACTCCGCCAGCGAAACCGCAGGCAGCGTAAGTGGCAGGATGATAGCCAGGGTTAACCTTGGCAAACACAAGCGAAACGATGATAGCCGCGAAGGCGACACCGAAGAAGTGGGCGACCTTGTCCATGCCCACCGTGTTCTCTATGAAATCATATATCTTTTTCATGTTATCCGATTTACAAGTATAAAGTTACAACAAATTCTTGACAAAGCACACTCCGTAGGTAAGAAAAACGTCGGCAAAGGCCGCCACCTCCGCCCAGTACCACGAACGCGGCTGTCCTGTAAGCCCACGCATCCACCACACGCCGCCCAACAGCCTTCTCGTCTCAGCCGAGGCAAGATAAACAAGGTATGCGGCACCGACGATAAGTGTCATCCACCAACAGGCAGACAGGCACCAGCCTACACAACCGACGGCGGCAACAATGGCTCCTCCCTTGTGCACGGGGTAAGCATTCTCGTCCGCATAGTTGGGAGCCACGGCCACGAAGGCCAGTCCGCCACACCCGATGAACGCCAGGCAGTCCGCACCCCACTCACTGTCGAGCATGGCCGCCATGGCAAACAACGCCACAAAGCCCATCGTGAGCGAGAAGACCCACCCGTAAGCGTCACGGCCACCCATCTGGTAGTAGATGTCGCTCACCATGTCGGACACGCCATAGCGCACGCCTGCCATGATGAGCAGTCCGGCCAGCAGGACGAAGGCAAAAAGCATCAGCATCTCCATGGCCTACACCTCCATCTTCAGTTTGTCGGGATAGCCCTTGGTGAAGTCGTAGCCTATCACCTCCTCCAGGCTTGTCATCTCGCTCACGGCCTTCTTGTGCGCTGCCGTCACGTTGAAGCACTCCAGGGCGTACATCTCCAGTGCCGACAGCAGCTGTATGGCCTTGTCGCAGTCCACCGTAATCTTGGTCTCGCCCAGCCACAGGTCGGTCGTCTTGCTGCCCATGGCCTTGGCGATGGTGGTAGAGTTCATCAGCCCCACACGGGTAGCCTTGTCGAGCCACACCCTCTTGCCGTTGAGCAGGAAGCTGTTCACCGCAGAGGAGGAGTCGTAGGCGTTGATAGCCCTCGTGGCCATTTCCTTGGCAAATTCCAGCCCCTTCTTCCACACCTCTTCCGTATAGCCTGACGTAGTGGGCGTGTACATTGGGAGCTGATCCATCACATACCCGATGGTGTCAAGCAGGATATATCCGTTTTTGCCCATGGCCTCGAGCATCGCCTCGTAGGTCGGTTCCTCGAAGACGGCCATGTTACCGTCGGCCATCGTCACCGCATAGTTGTCGTGCGGCCGCTCGCCGTAGCAGTGCGTGTGGATGACATACATTTTCTGTTGTTGTTGTTCTTGTTCCATAATCTTCTGTGTTTAACGGTTACTTTCTTTTTGTTCGTTATGCTGAAATGCTGGTACCACTCATGCGTCAGCATCTTGAAAATCTTGCTTCGAGTGTTGTACTCATTCGTCTGCGTCAGAAAGCCGAAGTAGGAGTTGAACACCTGTCCCCAATACTCGCGCCTGATTTCCGTCATATCCTTCCCGCATTCTCTTAGGCACCAGTTCGCCTTGCTTATAAAACGGCCTATCGTCCTATTGATGGTGTATCGCCTATGCGGATAGACGTACTGCCCAAGAAACTTCACCCCGTGACTGACAGGCTGGAAGTAGATGTTGTCCGAGTGGCACTCTATGTCCATCTGCGCAGAAGTAAAGTCAGCTATCTGCCGGATGGCGTGTCGCAGGAAAACTCTGTCCGTGCAGATGATGACAAAATCATCCACGCTCCTCGTATAGGAGTAAGTCTTCCCTTTGAACAGATCCTCCACGTATTCGTCAAGGAACGACATGTAGTAGCCTGCGAACAGTTGGGTCGTAAGATTGCCTATCGGCCCGCCTTTGTTGTCGTCGGCAAAGAACAGGGACTTGTCGCGCCGAATGATTTTCCACATGTCTACGGGCGAGCGTATGCAACACGACTTCTGCGGACAATGGAAGACGGTCTTCTCCACGAGGTAGAGCAGTATGTCGATGTCGGTGCCTTTATACCTGTTCACGATGAGCGAGTGCAGTTCGCCCCAGAGTATCCGTTTGTTGATATTCATGAAGAAACCCACGATGTCGCCCTTGTACACCCAGGCCTCCCGTTGCAAGTGGTCGCTCACGCGAAGCATACCCTTTTGCACCTGCTCCACCGCTGTCTTCGTGCCATAGCCCTTTCGGCAGGCATGGCTCACGTCGCCCAGCTCATGGCACCGCTCCTCGAAGAGGGGAATCATGCGAATGGCTATCCAGTGATGGATGATTCTGTCGCGAAACGCCGCCGCAAACACCTCCCTTAATTTCGGGAAAGTAACCATGAAGCACGTTGACGGACTCGGCTCATAGGCTCTCGTCCACACCTCCCATGCGAGCTTGGGAATATCCTCCGTCGCAATAGGCATGTATTCGAGAGCCTGCGCCGAGCTTCGCTTGCCTTTCAGACAATCGGAATAGGCAAGCCACATCGAATCAAGGAACGCTTTGAAATCAGCATACGCCGAGCACGGGCGAACGTAGCCATTGTTGTACTTGTTGTTCCAGTTGTTGACGTTACCCGAAGTGAAATTCACGTTCCAACTGTTGTTACGGCTGTTCTCAACGCTCTCCAAGGGCTTTGCACCTTCGTTGCTCGACATGGCTGTCACACCATATCCAGCAAGTCCCCCGTTTACTGAAATCCCACAGACCCTCATCGCGCGCCTCCTTTCGTCGGCACGGGATGACCCTGCTGTGTTGCGGACTCACGCCAGCCTATCATCTGCGCCAGCACCCTGCCAATTCTCTTCTTGAAGTCCTTGGCAGTTTGCTTGCTGATGGCACCAAGAAATCCGAGCGAGCATACAAGGACGTTCAGCGTATTGGCGTTGGACAGCCCTATATTGATACAGCTCACTCGCTCAGCCCCTCTCACCTCGTTGGCCATAGCCACGCTACGGAGTAGCTCCGTAGCGCAGTCCACGGCTTCGTCGAGCGGCTTTGTCATCTTTCGTGGCGCATGATACATCACCTGCATAATCATATACAGCAGGTTAGCGCACTCCCTGAAGACGGGAAGCTGCGCCGTCGTGCGCTTCCTCGCCTGGGCTTGCTTGCCAGCTTCCGCTCCCTTGTAGATGTCTTCCGTCAACGTGTTCATGATTATTTGTTCTTCTGTTTTTTGCATTGTGGCGGCGGCCTTGAAATGGCCGCCTTGATAAAGGTTAAAGTGTAAAGATAAACGCCGAGCACGGGCGAACGGAGCCACCGTCGGACTTGCCGTACCAGCCGAAGACGCCACCCGAAGGGAAACCCACGACCCAACTGCCGCCACGGCCGCCCTCAGCGCTACTCCACACGACCCAGTAGTTACCCATCTTGAAGACCGTCTTGGCTGCTCGTTTGTTGGCATTGGCAAAGATGGGCGTGCGCGCCTCCGTAGCTCCGTCAGCGGCGTTCTCTATGTCCTGTCCGAGGCGATAGAAATTGTACAGCCTTGTCAGCTCGCCCTCGGAGGGCAGATACCAGTTGCCCTTCTGCCATGCGGCATTGAGCGTGTCGGCTGTCGGCTCGTACAGGTAGCAGCCGTAGGCCGCAGGATAGTAGAACTCCTCGTATCGCCAGGGATTGGTGACCGACGCGTTGGCGTTGCGCAGTGCGGCCATAGCGTCGGCCAGCTCCTGCAAGGTCGTCGGGTAACTCTCCGAGAGATAGCCGTTGATGACCTTGCGGGCGTGAGTCACAATCTTGGCCGTGTAGTCCTTGCCGTTGTAGTCGCCGGCCGCACAGGTGGAAGGAAGCACCTTGTAGCCGTCCGTCTGACTGTCGTCAAGATACGTGATGTCGTCAAGATAATAATAGTTGAAGCCTTGGCACCATGACGGGCCTTTTGTCTCTTCGCTCGTTGCCGTGTAGCTCTCCCCGTTGTTGAGCATGTCAGATACAGACTGGTAGGCAGCCGCGAAAGCGGTGTACTCGCCCGAAGATGACAGGCCGTTGGAGCTGGCCGCCGACGTGAACTCGCTGTAACAGGAGCGTGCCCTCACCCATGCCTGCGTCATCGTGTCCTTGTTGGCAGCAAGGATGGTGCCGCCCTCGGCGATGGTGTAGAGCTTGTCGTCTTTCTTGCGGTTGTCTGCCGAGTAGGAGTAGCTTGGGTTCGCCGCCTGTATGGCCGCATAGAGTGCGTCAAGCGCAGTGTAGTAAGCGTCCCATGTCGCCTTGTACGTGGCGTAGGTCTTCGTTGGTGTATTGGCAAGCACCGTGTCCGTCGCCCACGACGGCACCGTGTGGTAGCCGCCGTCATAATCGTTGGCACCGCCCCATCGGGAGGAGAAGTTCTTTAGCTCGTCGATGTCGAAAGCGTCTTTCACTCCGCTCGCCTTCTCGATGTTCGCCTCCTCCGACAGCCATCCGTTCAGGTCATCGGGATAGAGGCCCCATCGGTGAGTCGTCCACGTGATGGGATTGTCGCCGCCCGATACCATCTTCAAGTCTTCGGCGGCCACCACGCGCACGTCATAGGCCGTGATCTTCGACCCCGTGTAGATGGGCAGACGCATGAAGACCAGCCCGATGAACGTGCGCTCCTCGTCCCACTCCCCGTCAAACGTGCCGTCGGCATAGGCGAAGTCGCCCACGACGGGTATGTGACGATAGAAACCGACCTTCTTCTGCGCGGTTAGCGTGCCGTTGGTTGTGACAGCCTTCACTGTCATGGTGTGCTTGAGGTCAAGGGCAGGGTCGGAGAGCTTGTCCACGTGCAGCAGGCCGTCGCTGTCAGCCCAGTGGGCGTAGCTGTCGGCCGTATCGGCAATGCTCCATGCGATGTCGAGCCGTCCGTCCTTGATGGCCACATTGTTGCCCGTCACGGGCGACGGCACCACGGAGAAGCGATAGTCCTTGCCCGCAGTGGTCATAAACGCCTCTCCCGAGATAGAGATGCTGTTGATAGCCCTCACGTCATACTTGATATAGAGAGCGTTGACCGTGGAGTCAATATTGCCATAGAGGGCGCACAACATCTCCTTGTCGGCCAGCGACAGGGCGCGGTCGGACGTTGCGGCAAGCATGAAGATGATGCCCGTCAAATTTGCCTTCAAGCTGGCGAGATACATCAGCAAGTCCATATTACACTGCCGCCCCTGCGTGTTCCATGCGAGGTCGGTCAAGGTGACGGTCTTCAACCCCGAAGGCTTGGCGGCAAGCAAAGCCGTAGCTTGGGCGAAGGTGTCGACGAGCTTGTTGTTCTTCACCACAAAACGGGTGAGGTTGCCGTAGCCTTCCAGTTGCAGGACAGACAGGTTCTCCTGGTTCTCAACGTCCACCGACGAGATGGTGGCAGGCAAGAGGGCGGAAGACAGGACATGCGAAGCGGGCAAAGTCACGTCAGACAGCTTGGTCTGCCGCACGTCCACCGTCTTCAGTCGCGACAGCTGCGTGAGGTCTATCGCTCCGCTTGTCGCCGAGCATCCGCGAAGGCTAAGATTGGAGATGTTCTTTGCCGATATGACGATGGCACCTGGACGGAAGGCAGGAGTGGGCTTGCCCGTCGTGCTGTCCGTGTAGGTCTTGCTCGGCTCGGCCACAAACTCCGTCAGACGCTTGCCGTTCACCGTGATGGTGTTGGCGGGGGTCGTGGACAGGTCGCCAACATTGCCGATGGAACGGTAGTAGTTGATGCCGCTCACCGACATACCCGTATCGTTTGACGTGGTGCTTCCGAGTTCCAACCGATAGGACTCCCCGGGAGCCACGCGCACGTGAGGGTCGATGACCGTCTGGCCGAGCATGCCCGTCGGGTAGAGGTACTGGTGCGGCTTCACCGTGAAGGCATAGTCGTTCTGCGAGCTGGCCGTGTCGGGCGTGTGGAACGCCTGCATGGAGAAGCTCTCCGACACATCGCTAATGCCGAGGTTGCCCGTCTTGCCGTCCGCAAACGGCCCCCACGCCGCATAGCTGGACATGAGCACCAGCCTGCGCTCGATGAACTGGAGCTCCGCCTCCAGCAGCGAGCCGTTCGACTGCGTGATGGGCCTCACGCCACGGGCACCGCTTCCGTAGGACACGAAACCGATCATCTCGGGATATTCGTAGCGGATGCGCGCCGCCTCGTTGAAAGCCATCTGAGGGATGTACTTGTGAACGTAATATACGTATTTCCACAGGCAGCCGTAGACAGAAGCCTTTGAGATGGTGGTAGGCATGCCCTCGATATAGTCGCTCTCCGACGGCTGCTTCTCCATGGCCGTGAAGATCTGCTTGACCATGCCCTGTAGCTCCTTCGTGCCTTCCCACATGTCTTCGCAGAGCGTGAAGAGCACGTTGTGCATGCCCTCGTACTTCTCCGTGGTGGTGTCGCCGTCCACATAGGGGTGCATGCGGTCGATGTAGTAAGGCTTGGTGAAGCGCCCGTTGTTGTCGATGAGCATCATCGTGTCCACGTCGTCCGTGTGTAACTCAAAGAGGTAGCAGGTGCGCGTCTCACCTTCGATGGTCACCTCCACGGGCTTCGGGTCAAGCACGTAGTACGTGTTCTTGGAGCAGGAGTCCGTTCCGGCCAGCAGATGGATGATGAGCGAGTAGTACAGCTTCAGCGAGTCGATGCGGAAGTAGAAGCCGAGGTACTTCTTGGCGTGCGCCACGATGGCACCGCACAGCTCCTTGTTGAGTTCGGCATACTCCGACTGGTTGGCCGACGACTGGTAGGTGGAAGCCGTAATCTCGTCCGTGCGGAGGTCAATCACCTTCCACGCCTTGGCCGTGCTGTCCCACAGGCCAGCGTCCACCCATCTGTTGTTGGCGAAGTCATAACGTTTCAGCCTGTACGCCTCGCTGCCGTCCGTACACCAATACTTGGCGAAGGTGTCTTTGGCAGCGTCCGACTTCTGAAAAGCGTCGAACGTGCCCTTGTAATACTTCACGAACGGAGAGTGGAGATAGAGGAAGTTCCACGTCCCCTGTATGGCCGTGATGAGCTTCTGGCCGGGCGTGCCATCATCGTCGGTCTTGCCTGCGTCGAAGTCAAGACACTGCTTGCCGTTGTAGAAGAAGCCCTCGTCGTCCGCGCTGTACGTGATGGCCTCGGGGCAGCTTGCGTCACCCCACGTGAAGGGCACGCGCATGTCGGTCAGCTCGTAGTTGTTGTCCGAACCCTCAATCATGGTGAACATCGGGTGGAGCTTCTTCACATAGCCCCATGTCGGCTTGTCCATCTTGCCAGCTCCGAAGGTGCATGGGCCACGATAGACAGGCGTGTCGCTGTCGAGCGCCTGCGTGAAGTAGAGGAAAGGCTCCGTGTACTTGGACACACGAGCTTCGGGATAGGCCTCCTGCAAAGAGTTCTTGCCCACGATAGCCTTGTGCAGGTCGTTGTAGAGGTTGTTCACGCCCGTGAGGTGGCTCTGCATGGACGAGGCGTAGTTGATTTTGTTGACGAGCTTCTGCGCCATAGGCGTGCCCTCGGCCACGATGTAGCCCACGCCCCTGTACTTGCCGTTGCCGTCCACCCATCCGTCGGGCACGACCACCGCAGGCGCACCGTCCACCTCCGCATAAGCGTAGTCCACGGCCGTCTCCGCTGTCGGGAAGTTCTTGCCCAGGCAACCGCCTTTCAGGCCGACCACCTTGCTCTCCGTGCCGTCCTCGCCCTGAACGGTCTTCACCTCATAGGTGATGGAGCTATGAAGCTCGCTCAACGGCACCGTGATGGTCTCTGTCACGTCCGACATCTTGGTCTGGATATTTGAGTAGTAGTAGGTGTTTGCCGTGGAACCCTGTCGCTTGGTCTCCAGCGCAGCCGACGACTTGCAGAGCGTACCCGAATATTCGGGAAGATAATTGCCGCGAGCGTCGTACTGGAACACCTCCCAGTAGCCCCTCTGCGTTGACGTATTCTCCTTGTAAGGCTCCGTGCCGTGCCACACCAGGCAACGCTTGCCCAGCGCACGGCACTTCTCCAAGTCCACCTTGCCGCCCGTGAGGATGTCGTTGGCCTGTCGCATGGCGCGCTTCTCTTCGGTGGTCGGAAGCGTTGAGATGTGGTTGGCCAGGATGTCGGAAGCCTCCAAGGCAGTGTTCTGATAGATGCGGATGGAGTAGATGTCGATGTCCGCCCCGTCCTGCCCGATTGTGAAACCGCCATTGCTCATGGCACCCGTACAGAACTCCGCAGCATCGGTGATGGAATACTTGAACTCGCGGCGTATCTCGCCACCGATGAAGATGCGCACAAGGGCTATCTTGGTGGCCGACGTGTCGTAGCTGCTTGATGCAGGCACCAGCGCGTCACCCTTGTTGGGAGCGACCGCATTGTGGATGTTGATGCAGACGTGCGTCCGCTCGCCCTCCTTCCATGCGAAATCGGTCTCCGACGATACATAGTTTGATTTGGTGTGTATCTCGCCATGGATAGGCTGTATCTTCAGGCCGCGGAACTGCGTTGTCGTGTTGCCGTCGGCATCCTGTGCAGAGAAGTTCTCAAAGAGGCTGATGATCGGACTGTCCTCGTCGGTCACGTTGCGCACCATGAAGTCCAGCTCTATCTCCAAGGCCGAATCGGGTGTGGTGAGGAACTGCGAAAACGGGTTGTACTTGAAGTTGAGCTTTGCACCAGCAGGCACACGGAGCACACGCTGCCCGTCCACGTCAGAGGTGACCCACCCGTCCTTCACAAGACCGAAGCCCGTCCACGTGCTGTCAACGGTCTTGCCCGTCTTGGCGTTGACAATGGTCTTCGGGTTGGCCTCCGAGTTGTTGCGGTTCTTCGGGTTGAGAACGAAGTCCGCTCCGGCCTTCGGGGCGTAGCTCTCCGAGTTGTCCACCTGTATGACGATATTACCCTGTCCGATGCTGCTTTGCAGGAAGTTCACCTCGCTGTCACCATCCTTGCGCCACACGCGGAAATAGGCAGGGATTGTCGCCTGCTCCTCGTCCTCCGTCTCAATCTCGATAGTCGTGTTGAGCGTGTAGCGAGTGCCTGGCGACGCGGTGCTCTCGATGCGGAAATACTGCTCGGGGTTGTCGGCAGGAAAGTTTTCGGCATAGGCAGTCAGATAGAAGATCACCGTCACGTCGGAGCCGTTGTTAGTCGTGCCGTCCGCCCCAGGCGAATAGACCGAGTATTGGCAGAGGTCGGCTTGCGCGAAGTTGTCGGCCGTTCCCACCATGTTCTGCAACAAGAGGTAAGGAGTGGTCTTGTCGGCCGCTGCGGTCGGGTTGACCACCATGAAGCGGTTGACGAGCACACGTGACGAGATAGTGCCGCCCATGCCGTCATCGCAGGTGAGCCATGCCTTCACCGTCCGCACGCCATGCTTGAAGAGCTTGTAGGTGTCCGTTGCGTCGGTGATGCTCTTGGAGACGGTGGCCGAATCCTGGTCTGCCGACAGAGGATAGTCTGCGGCCAGTGCCTTGCCGTTGCCCCCCGTGATTTCCACATGAAGCGTCTTCGGAACGGCACCGTAGACCATGTAGCTGATGGGGAAGCCACGCTCCGCATAGACGCTTGCCAGTATCGGTGTCTGCCAGTTCTGCTGGCACTCCAGGTCGAGCGTTGTCTTGGTGATAGAGCCGCCGATGGACACATACGTGGAGGTGGCCGTCTTCTGCGAGCCGTCGTCCGCCTCATAGGTGTAGTAGGCGCGGATGCGGATTTGTTGCGCACCCGACTTCAGCGCCGAACCGATGTCAACAGACGTGTAGGCCGTCGTGTCGGCATAGTCGGTGCTCGTCAGCACATCCTTGCGCGTCTCCACGGTCGTCCAGTCCGATGATGCCGTCTTGCGCTGGATGACCAGCGTGCCCGGCACGCCCACGTTCAATCGGTCACCGCTCGAGTTGCGCACGGCGGAGAAGCGGAGGTTGACGGTCATCTTGTCGCCACTCACCACATAGTCGGTTGCCACGCCTGCGTCGGTGAACAGGTACGCTCCGTAGCTGTCGCCCTGCACGGTGGAGATAGGCAAGGCCTCGTTGGCCAACAGGAGCGAAGCGTTGCCGTCGGGGTCAGCGAGATAAGCCTGCTTGTCGGCCTCCGTGGCGAAACCCCAGATGTGATAGAAGTTGCTTGCGTCAACGGTTGGCGACCAGCACCATGTGCCGACCTTCGAGCCGAACTGCTTCTTGATGAAGTCCTGCACGGCCTGGCCGCTGAAAGGCAAGCCGTTCGCTGCATCGTTCGCCCAGTCGTCGGTGAGCGACGTGATGTTGTTAGGTGATGTTTTCTTTGCCATATATATCTTCGTTTTTCTTTGTTCTACTTGTCGTTCCTCCATCCGTCGGCGTTGCTCCACGGACGTTCGTTTATCCACATGCCGCTGCCAAAGCAGGAGGAGATAGCCTCCCACACGAGCACCGCGCCATGGTACACGGCTTCAATAGCCTTAGTGCCGAGGTAGCGGGCGGATAGTTCTTTGCCTTGCTTGATGATCATACGCTTACTCCTCCTCCAAGATGTTGTAGTAAGTATTGGCGTCGAGCGTGCCGTCCGTCACCATCTTGTCGTATTCGGTCTGCGTGAGGGCCACCATCTTCACCGCATTGTCGCCCAGCGAGGCGATGTCCGTCTCGTTGTTCTTGACTGCCTGCACCAGCATGTTAAACTCCGTGGCTGTGAGCAAGTCACCTGTATTCTTGTTCTTGATGTTCAATGCCATATCCGTATATCTTTAGTAGGTTATTTATCCGAGCACGGCCACTGCCACCTCCTCTTCGAGTTCCATGGGCAGGCAATAAGGGAAGCCAGTACCCTTGGACAGGGCAAAAGGAAAAGTGTAGGTGAAGCCGTTGTTCTTTGTCGCGTCGGCGTATGCGGTCTTGGTCAGGGCGTTGAGCAGTACGGGCCATTCGTTCACCTGTAGCTTGTTGACCGTGCTTGTCGGCCACGACACGCGCACACGGGCCACACCTCCTTGGCGCACCACATTGCCGATAACTATGTTGATATTCTCTGCCATGACTGCTATTCGATTGTGATGTAAGGCTTGCTGTCTGCCGAGAGTGTCACCACGACCTGCTCGGAGAGGTTCGACGCGTCGCTCAACTTCGGGTAGCCGAAGAAAGCGTCCGCGTACTTGTCGATACCCCCGATGCCGAAATGCTCGCCTCCTGTAACGGCCGAGCGAAACACGGCATCGTATTCGGTGTAGCCCGTGCCGTCGGGACGGAAAGAGACGGTCTTCTCCAACCAGTCCATCCCGTCACCGCCTGCAACATACCATGACAGGTAGGGCACGGGCGTATTGGTGCCCGTCTGCCACATGGTGATGACTGATACAAGCTCCACCTGCTGGCCTGGAAGCAGGACAAGCCACCTCCCACGTCTCCCGTTGAGCGACATGCAGCCTTTGAAGTAGTCGGCCGTCGCTCCGCCGTCGCCACGTCCGTCAGCGGTGATGGCAGGAGCGGAAGCCGAGTAGTTGCTTAACGCCAACGTGCGAGGGTCTGTGCAGATGTAGACTGCGGCAGAGGTGATGTTTCTCCGCAGGTCTCCGTTTGTCCATCCGTCGCCCTTGCTCCACTGGTTGTAGGACAGCGAGAAGGCGTTGCGGACAAGCACGTGCGTGCCCGACCGACGGTATGCAGGCATCGTCACGCCACAACCGAGATCCACCGCGTCATACATCGGGAGCGTCACGAGCGCCGTGCTTGCGTTGGTAGGATTGCCGTCTGAAACAAGTGACGGGTCTGCGGTCTGTATCTGCACGCTCTTGATGGTGGACATATCAACGGGCACAAAGAGGGTATTGCCGCCGCCCACCAAGAGGTTGGCGGAAGACTTCTCCAACTCGCCTACCTCATTGGGAGACCACAAGGAGCCGTCCATGCCCACATAGCTTGTGCTGTCCGTGATGGCCCCCTGCACGGTGAGGTCGCCTTTGACAGTCGTCTTCTTGGCATCAAGCGTTATGTGCTCGTCCTCCACCGTCATGCCTGCGGTCTTCAAGCCGTTCTTCGTGACGGCCATCTCTATCCTGCCGCCTATCGTGCTGATGCTCGCCTTGATGCTGGCCTCGCTGGCTTCGAGCATCTTGCCGAGCGTGGAGTAGTAGTTGTAGTAAAGGTTCACGTAGCTCTCTGACGTAAGGCCGATGTCGGACAGGATGGTGTCCTTGCCGATATTAGCGTCGCTCACGATATCCTGCGTTGCCGACACGAAGTTGTTATAGGCCTTCTTGTACGCCCCGTAGGCCTGCGTGTAGCTAACGGAGCTATCGGTCGTCGGCTCGCTGAAGGAAGAGAACTCCGACTGCATGTTCTTGAGCGTGATGAGCAGCTGCATCTTCTCCGTCCCTGCGGTGACAACCCCGTCGTCAGCGATGTTCTGCGCCTTGGTGAGGGCTTTCAGCGTGTCGTGGTCGGTATAGTCCTCCCAGGTGTAAGTCGTAAGGCTGTCTTTGGTTGTTGCGACAAAGCGGTAGCAGTGCCCGCCATCACTCTTCGCCGTGTCCGAGCGGTCGAAATAGAGGTCGTCCACGTGCTCGGCCTTCTTGCTGTCCGTCGTCCACTCTACGGCAGGCTCGTTCTCCAGGGAGGGCACCTCGTCACCATACCAGATGTCGAAGTGCGTGTCATTCTCGCGTTGAAGGCTTTCCAGCCATTCGAGCAGGTCACGCCCTTGCTCGCCCTCGCTTGTCGCGACAAAAGACCCCTTGAAGACATTGCCGTTGTAAGCCACGCGATTGAGACGGTTGTCCTCGGTGATGGTGAAAGAGTTGATGCCTACGTACTGCACCCAGCAAGGAGCTTCCACGCCCGTGTCGGGCGACTTGTAGGCGGCAATCATCTGAGCGGCCTGTCGTTTCTTGTCTGCGCTACGGCTTCCCCATTGCGCCACGGCATCGCCCACCTCCGCTTCCACGGTACACCCGTCGGCCTTCTCTAACGTGCTGACCTCTATCCAGTGGTACAGATGCTTGGTGCCGTTCTCCTCTTCCACACTCTCGGGCGTATCTCCGCTTGTCGCCGTGACCAACGCCCACCAATACTTGTTGCTTGCGCTGAAGGTCTCACCGACCTTCGCACGGTTGAAATCCATGCTGATGGCCTGATCGCCCACCTCCCATGTGTTCATGCTTCCCTTGCCGCCATTCTCGGCCAGCCAGTAGAGACGCACCACATTGTTGCCAGCAATCACTCTGTCCACATTGAACGAGTTGGCCGCAGAGAAGATGTATGTGCCGCCAGCCGCCTTGATCTTGTCTATCACAAGCTCAAAGAAGTGAGCCGAGCCCGATACCGTGAGGTCTTTCAGGTATGTCTCGCCACCCACGTTGAGGTTGCCGTCAACAGTCGCGTCACCATGCACGCCGAGGTCTTTGCCTACCTCTGCGTTGCCTTCCACGCGCTCGTCACCACCGACTCTCTCGTCTCCATTGATGTCCGCGTCTCCGTCCGACGTGAGCCCCTGCTCAAACGTGATGCGTCCCTTCGCTGTGTCCGCCTGCTGCTTGGAGAGGTACATCTTGTCTGCTACACTTGCGTTAAACGAAGAAGAGGAACCTTTGTTCCCGAGCCTGTTTGTTACGCTTTGCGCAACATCGTCTTTTACGGCATCCACAATGTTTTTCGCATCGCCTTCCGTTGTTTCTAACGAATTGACAAGCGTCACGCTGACTTCACAAAGAATGTCCTCGTCGGCTTTTACTGAGTATTCGCTTACAAACAGATTGTGATACAATTCGCTCCCGTCTTCTGCATACTCGCCATCTACATGTACTGACAGCTTTGAGTTTTCGTTCAGTAAATCCGAAAAATCGGCGTTGTTTTGAAGATATATGCGAGAGAACTTTACGGAGTAATTAAATTGGTCCTCATTGTTCTCGCTCATATACTTAATTAGAGCCTCGTCGAGACGTTTCTCTGCTGCTGTTATGAGCACCTTTGGCGGCTTGATGCCTGTTAGTACGAACAAGTCTCCTTTTTGAGGTTTGAATCCAGCACTTGCGTTTGGCATTATCGTGCCAAGTGTAGAATCGTCTTTCTTTACGCAAATCCAAAGTTCTTCTTTCGTGGAGTCTTGGTTTGCAGTTTGTTCTTCTACTAAAGAATCTGGAAGTATGTAATCGTTAGCGTCTGTCCTGTATGACTTCAAGTTGCCATCGCCGTCTGTTTGGACATTGTTGTAGCATTTCGCTTTTTGTGAATCCCAATAACACCCAATCTCGAACGAGCATGCGGGACACCCGTTACTCTTAATAAGGTTTATCTTTGCGCTCTCGCTTGCTAATATATGCTTGAATAAGTCGAAACCGTAATCACCACTAAACTTGTGTAGTTTGATGTAAAAGTAGGAGTGAACATAATTGTCGTCGCTGTCTTTTACGTCACTATCACCGCTATCAAACGCAACATCCGCAATCTCACCAAAAAGCTGGCCTAAGCCGTCTTTCCGTATTACATCATTGCGGACACCGTTAATTGTAGGCTTGATGTCGTCAAAAGACACACTTCCTTGATGCGGAACGCCCTCTTTGTACTCGTTAGCAAACTTGTAGTATTCGCCACTACCACCTGGCAAAAGATGAGTTCGGTTTAGCGCATAATAGAACCGCTCGGCACCATTACTTGACCGATAGATACTTGGCATGAGGTATTGGCTCGGGAGAATCCAAATCCTGTCGGTAACGTGTATTTTAGCGACGTTATCGGCATTTTCCTTTTCTATCAGCCAATCAGTTCCATTAAACGAAAAAGAAGTGCTGTTATGCGGCAAATTTTTAATATCGTTAATCTCTATACCACTCTCGTCATACGGGACACTCTTATCGTTGCCGTAGGTGAAATAATACTCGCTTGATGGCCTGTAAGCGTAAGTAACATTTCCGGAAGCGGTTATGCTGATGCCGTTCAGTTTCTTTGTGCCTTTAGCTACAGCTATGTTGCTGGCCGTAATACGGCAACCTATAACGATGACAGTTTTGGTCGAAGAGACAAAGCTGCATATCTTTTCCTCCGACTTGGTGAAGTTTCTTAAACCAACTAAATTATCGCCAAAGCTCCATGCTTTTGAAGCGTTTGCCACACTACCTCCGAAGCTCCCGCTATGTGAATGATCCTCGTCTGCCTCGTCCTCTTTGCCGGCATTTTTTAGATGCTTGAACGCGGTAGCAATGTCCATGTCGTCCCCAACATAGTAGGAGTACTCGTAATTGAAAATTAGACCGAATTTATCTTGCCCCTCGTCCTCTGTGGCATTAAACTTTAAATCATCAAGTTTTACAGAACCATTTTGTATGCTGTTAAACGCAAACAGAAAGTAAGTAACAGCTTCGGATTGCAGCCTGCTTGACGATGAAGTTCCACTCGAGCTGTAAAATTCTCCCATTTTAGCATGGAAAATGACACTCTTTGCGCCTTCGCCTACTCCACTACCCGTCTCAGAAGTATAAACAGACGCTAAGTATTGAGACAGTCCATATACATTCGCACTGTACTCCTGCTCGCTGTTTTTCCCAAGAGATAAAATCTCGTTATAGATGTTACTATTCCACCCGAAGACTTTGCCAAGGTTAATGTTTTGAACCAAAGATTTGTCGAAATTCTCTGTTTCAAAAACGGCTTTTCCATATTCGTCATCGTTTGGATAGTAATACGGAATGTTGTCTGATGAGCCGTGTCCGGTTATCATATCAACAACTTTACTATTGGCGTTTTCTTTGCTAATGGACAACAATTCATTATTACGACCGTAACTAAGAACATACTTCTTGGCGAAATTTCCGTCTATGCTAAGGTCGCTTTGCTGCTTGCCAACATGGCACACTTTGCCTATCCAGTAATAGGTAAGGCCGAAAGTTGAGTATATAAGTTGAAGGACATCCGTAATATATTGATCTTCGAACGAGACCTCTTTCACATCGTCTGTTCCGTACCCTTCGTCAACAACGACATAATATCCTTTGTCGCTACTACTGGTAGGACGATATATTCCGCAATAAGAAAGCGAACTGTTTATCCTGGAGACAAATTCATCTATCGTTCCCCCAAACTTGAAAGAGGTCTGGTTGGAACGATATTTGTCTTCATCTTGCGAACTCGCATCCTCTGATACTACATCAAAGAAAAGTGTATTATCGAGGATTTCTCTTTGAGACGTGAATGTAACATCATATTTGTACATCAAGGATGAATTGTCTTTGCTCATGCTTGGAGTGTAGCTTACATAGAATCTTTCTCCAAGAAATTCCACAAACGCGCCTTTGTTCCAGACAATCGGCTCCATTGAATAGATAGTCGCCGTCAATGTAGGAGCTCCGCCCATACGCTTACTCTCATAAGTGTACGAGCTGATTTTTAGCGCGCAGCTTTCAGACGGGAATAAAGAAATCTCTTCAAGCCCGTCCTCATTCAGCAAAGAATGCTTTATGTACAAATCGCTCTTATTCATTTCCGCTTGAAGTTTGAGGTTGATTATTGCTTGTCAAATTTGCTTCTATCGCCTTCCTCTCGGCTTCCTCCTGTTCCTTCTGTATTCTAACCTCTTCATCAGGAGCCGATATGGTATTCTTTTCTATTCCAGTCTTTGTGGAAATGAGATTGCTTCCCTTTAAAGTACACAACATTTGATTCCATGCGCTTTCGTCGAATGGTTGCCACGGCTTTAACGACGTACTGATTTGCATTTGCGCATATTCCGTTATTGCCGTAGGGTTCTCTCCGCTTGAAACGAGCTGCTTTGCCAAGCCCTCCTTGAACAAACGCGAATGTTTGCTAACGAAATTCTGCCATTCTATCACCTCGTCACAGGATTTAATAATATCAAGAGACCGCGTCATTTGTATTGCCAGGCCACTAATATCGCCGCTTGACTTCACGTCCTTAGGGAGAATAAAAGTGGTTCCTACGGCGATTTCTATCTGGTCAAGAATGGCCTGCATGAAATCTATCATGTTTTGAGGAGAAGGAGGTGTCTTGAAATCGGCAGACCCGCTACCATCAATACTTGTATCGTTCAAGATAATAGACCCCGCAATCTTCTTGACGCTTTCATTGAATTTACCCTTGATATACAAAATACCCCATCCGTGTCTCTTCTGAATAACGGCGAAGAGATTAAAGATAATCTCGAATAGCTCCATCAAGTCCTCACCGCCTTCCCAAGCGACTTTTCCTCGCTTTGTGACAAGTGGGCTTTCGGAAAAACCATGGACTTCCGAATACTCCAAATTCCAGCCCCTAAGAACTTTGTCGGACTTATTTTTATCATCGTCAACAGATACGGCAAAGTTGTCAGAGAAGTGGTAATGATAAGTATCGTCGTAAGCGTCAATGTGCCTCACGTTGTCATCCGTTTGATAATACACGCAATCCATCAACGGCTCTCCGTTGTCATCCTTGTGAGAGATGATTTGATAACCGTCCTCATACGAGAACAGGCGAGCTTTAACCTCGTTATTCTCATTCATATAGATGAGCAATCCTACGTCTCCAAACGATTTCTGTATCTTGATGGCACGATAGCCGATCCCGTCCTGATTTGTGTTCTCCCAATGCCACTTAAAATCGGCAAAGTTCTTCTTTAGCTTGTCTGACGGATTACCGTCGTGTAGGGTGTGCTGCCTTCGATTGCCACCGAGATAAAGAGACTGCGCCCTTACCGTGCCTTGCTGCATAGGAATGCCAAACCTTTTAAACTCTATCTCTTGATAACCACCGTCGTCAGTCTTTATACAAATACTTGGTAGATTTGTGTCGAAGATTACCTTGTGGCAATTAGGGTCAAGCTCCTTGGCAAACCTTTCTTGGCTCACTATATTGCGCTTTATGTTTGGAAGGAGCGCTTCTCTGCGATTTTGTGTTGCTATCTCACAACCATCGTTGTAATCACTAATGGACGCAGAACTACAGCCTCTTAAAAATGGCTTTTTTAAGAGCAGCTTTCCAGGGTTCGCCAAAAAGTCGTTTATAATATCTTGCCTCCTTCTACTCATCTTTGCTTTCGTTTAATGATTTAACATCCTCTTTAAAATCTTGTTTTTCGCCGGAGCTCGCTTCGTTATCCTGCGGATCTATAAGCCCGAAATGCTTAACGCACGCTTTCCGTGTGGGCCAAAAATTACATTCCCGTCTTGTCATTGGGCACACAATATCATGCTTGCTTGGCACGACTATGATGCGTTTTTGTTTCTGGCTTTCCTCCATTTCAAACTTGTCGTTCAGTTTTACACGAAGGTCTCCTTCCAGCTTCAAAGCATCTTTTACCTCCAATCCTCCATTCTCGCCTAACGCTTGAACTCTTGCGAGTAGCTTTATCAGGTCTCCTTTGTTTTGTTCTTTTGTGATGGAATTACTGTCAATTGATCCTATACCGAATGGCTCCAGGGTATCAAGAAGCTTCTTGAATCTTGGGGTTTTATAGAAAGCGCCAGCCTCTTTGTCGCTTTTGCGATATGCCAAGCGGTAAGCCAGCGTCTTATCCTCGATGGCATCACAAAGGATAGCGAAAGCAATATCCTTTTCGCTTGCTTTGTCCCAATCTGCTCTCACAGTTTCGAGGATCATCTTGATATTTTCCTTCTTTAGCATATCTTTTATTTGTTTTTAGTACCAAACAGAATCGTCATAAATACTTTCAGCGTTGTTGTTTTTATTTGCGCACTCTTGCTCTTGCGTGGTCTTGAATCCTTCGCGGAGCTCTTCTCCGTACTCCATGTTCATACAAGGGTACATTCTCATTGCGCAAGGGTCGAGTAAGTCCATAGACCTATCTTTCCCCAAGTTTCTATTCATCTCTTTCTTGCTCTGCAACTTTTTCTTTCCGCTCTGTAGCTTATCAAAGCGAACGACGGCACATTCCTCCAGGAACTCGTTTTGTATCGTAACCTTATATTTGAGGTTTTGATGGGTGTAAGTTGCGTTTGCAACCCTGTCATCAAATGTAAGCTGGCCTCGCTTGATCATGTAACACAACCGCAGGTAACACAGGTCTTTTATACTCATGGCGGACAGGTAGTAAATCCCCATCGGCTTTGCGGCAGAAATATAAGGAACAGCTTCTTCTATATAGTCGTTGAAATACCTTCCGGCCGTAGCATCATATATGATATGACTATCAGCTACCCCTTCTTTGAACGCAAAAGCCTTCGCCCTCTCGGCATTCATCCTCGGTGTCGCGTGCATAATAATCTCGTAATTTACTACATGGAATCCATTCCAAGATAGCATTACAGTGTTGTCTTTTCCGTAGTCTGCCAAGTCAATAGTAATCCATTTGTCTCCATTTACGGCAGCGTCGTTAATGAAACAATCGCGGGCAGACTGGCTCGGGATTGGAATATCCTCCTCTTCCTCTGGATCCACATTAAAGTTTCCCTCCATAAGGGCTTGCGCCATTCGTCCACCTGAAGCAGCAACAGAGCCAAGGTAACCCGAATTGTTTTCAAGCATTTTCTTGTTATCTCCGAGCTTTCCTTGGTAGAACACGAAGGATTTTATCATCACCTCGTAGCTGAAATTTCCGCCAATGGTTTTCAGCTTTCTATCAATATCTATCCTGCATTTGTTGTAAACTTCCTCTTTTGTCGCGCCCCACACAACATCTTTGACTGTTGGCCCTGCGCAATAGAAGTACCTCACAACGCCATCTCTCGATGGAATAATGAATCCATCGGAGCCGATGTACCAATCAAGGAATATTCTCGTCCAATGACTTCTTTTAGGGTTAAGGGTAGCAAAGAATTTTCCTGTAAAAGTCTTGCTCTGCCCTCGGTTACGCGTCATAACATAAGAGAACACCTCCCAGCTCATCTCTGTCAACTCGTCAATCGCAATCAAGTCGTACTCCCAGCCTTTTGCGCGCTCTCGCAGCTTATCCATATTAGAATCATCCAAATAGGTAAGGTCAACGAATGTTCCGTTTGGAAACGTAACACGAGGCGAGTCACTTTCCTTTACCCTTATGTAGTCAGCTCCGAAGATTTGCTTAAACTTCTCCACGAAGCCGCCACCTGCCTTTTGGTTACCTAACGAGCGGCGAGAAATCATAGCTCGAAAATCGGGGTCGGTCATTAGGGGCTCTGCCATCGCAAGCACAAGAGCGAATGATTTGCCTCCTCCTAAATTTCCGCCTCCGAAAACCACATCGACATTGCTGCTCGCAAAGGACTCCTGGAAGCCTTCTTGTGGTCTAATCTCTATATCGTTTCTTTCTGCCACAACACAAAGTTACAATATCAATAATATTTATAGTTCTTGAAAGCCTTTAATATTGGACTGCTATCAAATAGAGCGTGTTATAAACTTTGAATTAATGATTAGTCTATATATCTTTGCTGAAAAACATAAACATTTTTAATATGAAGTTTACTAAAAGCCAGCTTTTAGATGCCCTAAAAGCAAAACTCACTGCAAATGGAAAACACCTTTCCATCAGTGACAAGACAATCAAAAGTTTGAGTGACTCCCACTTTGACCTTTTGGTTAACGAAGAGACAGAGTTGAATGATATTGTTGCGAAGCTTCTTCCTCAGTACGTTTCCCTCAATGGTAACTACGAGAAGGACAATGCAGACTTTATCAAGAAGTGGAAGGAAGAGCATCCGGATGACAAACCAGAACAGGCCAAACAGAACAAAGATGGCGGAGAGCCGTCAGAGGCCGAGAAGAAACTTCTTGCCCGTTTGGAAGCTTTGGAAAAGAAGGATGCGGAATATGAAGCTGCTAAGCTCGTCTCTGCAAAGCGTAGTGAACTTATTGCCAAGTTTAAGGAGAATGGTATCAAAGACTCAAAGTGGGTTGACGCTTACATGAAGAAGCTGAACCTCACAAAGGATTCCGACATTGATCAGGAGTTTTCAGACGCCGAAGAGTTCTATAACCTTGCCCATTCGAAGCAAATACCGCAGACGCCAGGAGGCGCAGGTGGGGCAGGAGACGGCAAGGTCGATTTCTCTGATGTCGTAAGTATCGTTAATCCAAACGCTGGCAAGTAACAGGATTTATTCACAAATTTAACTTACAGAATTATGGCAGCAGCAGATGATTTCTATTTGAAGCACGGCTATGGCGGCTCATTTGGCGGTCGCACGCTGATCCAAGCGCATGGTAAGATTGGCGGCCACAGGAGCGTGTTTATCAACCTCGTGAGTGGCAACAAGGATGCGTTTGTTTATCCGCCCTTCGGTGGCGTTATTACAAACCCGTTCAAGGGACGCGCCAAGGTTTATGCAGGCGACTTGTGCGAGTATGACCCCGACACATACGGCACCAGCAAAGGCCAGACCGTGAAGATTTTAAAGTACTTCGAGTTGGCAAAGGATGTTTCCGCAACAACCGACACGACCGTCAAGTTTATCCGCGATGGCTATCACCACATCCCCTTCGCTGGCGATATAGTGATGGCGGCTCCAGCTACCTTCGCCGGGACTGGCACTGGCCTCACTATAACAAGCGTTATTCCTTCGGTTGAAGGAAGCCAAGACGTATGGGAGGTAACTCTCGGTGCAGAGATTGGCGCAACCGCGAAGAAAGGCGACATATTCGTAGAAGCGGCAAAGGCTGGTGCGAAGACAACCGCTTTGGTCACAAAGCCTAACGCATGGTTCGACCGAGACAACGACTTCTTTTACGAGCCAAACCTGAACGCTAACCCTGAAGAGGGCGATGGCGCACGTTATTTCTACACTCCCGCCTTGATCAAGGACTCAAAGGTTATCTTGAACTTGGCAAAGTGCAATAAACTCCCGCCCGCAGTTCTCGCTATGAATACTCGCACAGAGGCAGGTTGGTTCGGTCTCTAAGTTCAACATTCAATAGGATTAAAACAGGATAACATATCATTTAAAGTATTCAGGATATGCAGCAATTTGATTTCAATAATTCGAGATACGCCAAGCTGTTTTCGAGCAAGGACAATATTAATTTCTTGCGTACCTTCCTCAATCAGAAGGACTTGCTCTACACAAACTATGGCTGGTATCTCACACAGGGGCACCGCGCTTCCATGCCAACCCCGACCGATTATGACGGCGTAGCTTCTTACAGCGTCAAGTCTCGCAAGTTGGAGGCAGCTCCTTTGATGCACCTCCGCGCTCCCCTTGGCGACGCTCCGGAGATGGACAATGAAGGCGTGGAGATGTACACGGGCACAATCCCCGACTTTATCGGCTACAAATGGTCGGAAAACGCCCGTCAGCGCGAGTACAAAGAACAGCTCTTCCAGCAATTCGGAAACGATGCGGACTTGATGGCCGCCTGGGTGCGTGACGTTGTGCAGGTCGGCAAGAACTCGGCAGAGGCTACTCTCTCCAACTTAACCGCGCAGCTTATGACAACGGCCAAGATGTCTTGGTTCGGAAAAGGCGAGGGCTTGCAGCAGTTCTTGCAGGGCGTGGGGCCGTTCCCCGCCGAAAACAAGAAAAAGGCGGGAGCAAAGGTTTGGGCCGACTCCGATTGCAAGATCATCTCGCAGATGCGCAAGATTGAGGACGCATATCGTGACGAGCGTGGTGGCTACGAGGGGGCTCTTGTGTGGAAGATGACGCGCAAGATGTACCGAGACGTATTCTTGGTGAATGCCGAAGTAAAGGAGTGGTACAAGCGTTGGTGTATTGCCCATTTCAAGGCTTACACGGAATCCATGCAGGTGCTTGACACGGACTTCCAACAGACCCTTTCCGACATGACGGGGCTTTCACCTATCGAGATTGTCGTAGAGAAGGAGCGCAACAAGACTGTCACAACGGACACGTTTGTCAATGGTTGGGACGATAAGTATGTGGTCCTTTGCCCGGCAGGCGACTCCGTGGAGTACAAGTGGACACCAGTGTATGACCAGACCTTGCAGCAGAAGTATGGCGCAAAGAACATCGATGTATCTTGGGCTTCTATCGCTGATGGTCTTGTTACTGTCGGAAACTACGCGATGGATAACGGCCAGCTCCGCGAGTGGCAGACGAAGGTGATGATGTCCGCTTGCCCCGTACTCCTCGACTTTATGAACCATACGATTATCGACACGTCTACGGCCGGAGAGTAATCAAGTGGATCTAAGCTTTTCTTACTATAACACAACCCATTTCACTCTCTATGACAGCATCTAAGTTTGACATATTGGACTATCTAAGCGGAATGACGAATTTCGTATTCGACAGGTCGGCATTGCAGAATGTTGCCTTAGATTGCGGAGTTGCGGAAGTTGATGTTTATGCAGACCTGACAGACGAGCAGAAAGACAGATGCAAAATGGCGCTGCTCGAAAAAATCGTCTATGGGGTTTACCAGACGGCATCCACCACAACGCAACATGGTTCATACACTCTAACAGTCGGTGCCCAAACTATAACTTCGGCAGCGCTGGAGAGTATCAAGTCGGAACTTCGAAGGCTTTACAGGAAGTACAACGAAGAAGACAAAATCAGTGTCCTTGACGATGCGTCAGGAGAAGTGAAATGGATTGATGAAACTGATTAACTGGATAAATGTACACGGACAGAAACGCCATAAAGGAATACGCCTATCAAGGAGTGTTCTATAAGAAGGAGAGTAACCTCCCGGAAGATGGAGATTTGCTTTCAGAGGGTGATGAGATTGAAACCGTCATCTTGGAGACAAAATGCGACATCCAGGAGACTAACAAACTCTTTAATTCCGGCGTAGTGACGATGGGGTACACGATTTATTTTCCTATCCCCTTCAATAGAGATAGCGAAGAAGAGTATATTCCCAATGGGCTGGAGCCCGGCATACGATTTAGGAGTAATATGTGCGGTATGGACGTGGACGGGATGGTTATAGGCGTATATCCAACGCAAATGCACGGATGTGTGGCCTACATAAAAGGAACAGATATTTAAAAGACATGGCGCAAAGAGCACAACGTAGGCTATCTCGGATAGAGAACTTCTTTTCGATACTCCTTACCAAAAAGGGTATTTCGGATAATGTTTTCGTCGGTGAGCTTCCGCCTACAACAGATAAGGATTGGGACGATTTCGTCAATGTCGACGTGGGGCAGCAAACAGACCGCGGCGCATATTCCTCCGGTTATGCAAATATCTACCTTTATGCAAGGCCAAAAGGCACGCCTTTGAGGAAAAACGTCAAACTGCTTGATAAAATGGAGAGCGTTCTTGATGAAGTGGTTGAAAAGTCAAACGACAATGACTATGTCATTCAGGAGCTATATCGGGATAGCGGCTACGATTCCAACAGGCAGTTCCACTTTCAGATGATTTCTGTTTCTGTTATTGTGAGATAGCGTGTTTAACATAAAATATTTACAGGATAACATTTAAAACTTATAAGATTATGGCAATGACAAACACAGGCGCAAAGGCAGTGAAGCTGTCTAAGCCAACCCACATTATCGTAACACCTTTCGATGGTAACGCAAAGGGTTCAGAGGTTTACGATTTGGACGATGTTGTACGTGACACTGTTAGTATCTCACAGGACGATAACGAGACTACCGATATTGAGCGTGAGACCTCTGACACCCCTATCTTGTCTATCGTAACAACTGGCAAATATCAGTTTGCCGCCGAGGTCGCCGATACACAGGCGGATGTATTGAAGGCGTTATGTGGCTTTACCCTTGATACAGACGGCAAGATTTACGCCCCCTCCACCTATCAGGCAATGTATGCGGAGATCGCCGTGGTTATTCCAAACGGAACGAAGAACGTCGGCTTAATCCTTCCAAAGGTTCAGCTCAACTCCAAGACCACTATCGAATCTCTGAACACGAATATGGCAAAGGTTGCTTTGGCAGGTACCGGCCAGCTGGTTGAGGTCACTCTTGCCGACAAGACAACCAAGCAGAAAGTGCCTTTCTATATCGACCCAGACTACCAGCTTCCGAAGTAAGGCAGGAGTTCTTTAATAATTCTCAACTATACAACCAAGGGGGGCGGCGGCTTTGATGCTGTCCACCCCCTTCAAGTTTTAAAGACATGGCGAAGACACTATATGAGCAAGCCTTGCAGATAATCGTTGCAGAATTGGATAAGGATGCCAAGAACATACTCCGTGAGTGTATTCAAGAAATAACCTACACTCACAGAACAAAGAACTTGTATGATTCATACGGATATGGCATATATGTTCAAAGCAAACTTGTTAAGACTGGGTTCCTTTCAGCATCGCCACAAGCAACAAAGAGCAAGAAGTGGTATGGCGAAGAAATCAAAGGGCGTGACGAGATAAGAGACTACCTAAAGAATGATTATTTGCCAAGAGGCGTTGTTGACTTGGCGGTTGCTGCCGCAATGCCTTATGCAAAGATACTCGAAGAGGGAGGAGGAGGAGGCTTAAAGCATTCTTATCGTGTCATCTCGATGTCTTTTCAGAAACTACAAGAACTGGCTTACAAGTATAGTGGATCGGTAAAAATCATAAGACAATAGGTCATGGCAGTACATAGAGCAAAGAAAGACACAGCCAAGGCGAAGAAACAGGCCGAGGAGGAAGCAAAAAAGATAAAGCCCAATTCTCCTTTGTCAAACAAGGCGATGGAACGGCTGGCGCAGATAATGAACGATTCTCCAACTATTGTAAAACTCGAAGGAACCGAATGGGAGGTGAAGGCGTTAAAGCCTGGCACCCAGTGGATGATTGCCGAGGAGGCTTGCAAGATGGTAAAGAAGGAGAATCTTTCGATGGGTGATGTTATCAAGGAGTTTTCTGTTAATCTTCCATCCGTGGCAAGGGTTATCACGCTGGCACTCTTGAACGACAAGGAGCGCATCAAGTCTGACGAGTATCAACAAGTTTATGATCAGCTTCTTTGGGGCGACTACGATATGAAGGACTGGGCTACCCTGCTTGTGGAGATACTAAACCTTCTTGACGTGGATTTTTTCTTTGCGAGTACCAATGTGATTCAGACCGTCCGAAGTCAGGCGCTGATGAGGAAGAAACAAGCAGCCGAATCGTGCCTTCAAGGACAGAATACGGTCAGATGATAGACTTTTTGAGGGCAAACACTTGGTGCTCGCAGGAAGAATACAAGTGGGGAATGACAGTCCCGCAGGTTCGTCTCGCAAGTATGGATTTCACTCATATAGAGTACCTTTCCGACAGCGAGAAGAAGAAGCAGGACGACAAGTTGAAGAACGCAACGGTAATCAATGGTGCGGAGGACTTAAAGAACCTCAACGACCTTGGAATACCTATTATTTAACCATTAATAAAAAGTAAGATATATGGCAAAGTCAGCTTTAGGTGCCGCGCTCGAAATACCGAAAAGTGCTCTCGCTGCAATAGATGCAGCCGACAAGAAGTTAAAGGATATTCAAGCTACAGCCACAAACACAGCCAACAGCGTAAACTCTGCTTTTGGAACTATGACCGCGGGTACAAAGCCTTTTATTGATGCTCTTGACCAAATTATTACCAAGCTTGGTACCATCAACGCATCTGCTTCTAATGCGGGGAGCGGATTAGGAAGTCTTGGGCAAGGATTGGGGAATATTGGCAATGGTGCTTCAAAGGCAGTACAAGACTTGAACAATCTGGTTAATCAATTGTCCAATGTGGGAGGTAATGGCACAAGTAGCATCATGCAGGCTGTATTTGCATTCAAGCGTCTCCAGGAGTCCGCGAAAGGTGCAAGTGGAATGAATATTGCGGAGTTAAAAGAAGAAATCCGTTCAATCAACAGCATCCTGAGAGATACCTCCTACAATCTCACAAAAGCAGACCAGGATTCGTTAAACAAAAGGAAAAAACTTCTTCAAGATGAATTGAAATATCAAGAGCAAATTAACGAGGAGCGTGTTATCTCATTTCAAAAAGCTCTCGATAGGATGGTTAGTGCGCAAACCGCATACAACAACAAGCAAAAAGCGGCATACAAGGCAACCGCAAACGATTATAAAGCACAGAATTATAGCCAGAACACAACATACCAAGGAGCTTTGGACTTTTCTTCCAAGGCTAACACCCTGAACCGTCAAGCCAAAGCTATAGAGTATTTAAAAGAGGCTCGCATGAAGCTTTCACAGGCAGATTCTGACTATAAGCAAAAACTAACAGCGCTTAATTCTGCGATTGAAAAACATATAAAGAATCTCAAAGAAGCTGGAATGAACTCGCGCACCCTCGGCGAGCAAACTTCATACCTCGCAGGATATATGTCACGTCTTGCGCAAAGAACCGCCGTTGTGTTTTCTATCAGCGCAGCAAAGAATTTCGTGGAGCAAATTGCCGAGGTTCGTGGCCAGTTTGAGTTGTCTGAGCGTTCCTTGGAGGCAATCCTCCAAAACAAGCCAAAGGCGGACGAGATTTTCAACAAGACGGTAGAGTTGGCAGTCAAGTCACCATTTCGCATCAAGGACTTGGTGGACTACACGAGGCAGCTCTCTGCTTATAGAATTGAATCAGATAGACTTTACGACACCACCAAACGGCTTGCCGACGTCTCTGCGGGTCTTGGCGTTGACATGGGCAGGCTTATCCTTGCCTATGGGCAGGTTAAGGCAGCGGCGTACCTTCGAGGCTCCGAGGTTCGCCAGTTCACGGAGGCCGGAATCAACATGTACGGGGAGCTGCAGCAATACTTCAAGGAGGTAAAAGGTGAGGCATACACGACCGCTCAAATCGTGGATATGATTTCCAAACGCAAGGTTACCTTTGAGGACGTAGAGGCAATCTTTCAGCGTATGACCGACAAGGGCGGCACGTTCTACAACATGCAGGAAATCCAGGCAGAGACTCTCCAAGGTAAGATTTCTAACTTGAAGGACGCTTTCGATGTGATGCTCAATGATATTGGTAAGGCTAATCAAGGGACTTTCAATAGCATGATTTCGGCAGGTACATCTTTGCTAAACAATTGGAAAGCCGTAGCGAATGTTGGAGAAGCGTTAATATCTATCCTCGTCACTCTAAAAGCACGGTCATTGTTCTTGAAGTCTTCTTGGGGTATGGCTTTCTCGCAGGCGGACTCCAAGGGCCTTGTTAGGTATAAAGCGTTATTCACAAACGCTTTTAACAGCATGGGGCAAGCCATGAAGTCTTTTGGCACTATCGCAAAAACTTCGCTTGTGGGACTGGGGATCTTCGCAGCGATAGAAGCCGTAACCACTATTATAGAGAAGTACCAAGATTACAAGAAAAAGGTTCAAGAAGCAAATGACGAAACTATAAAGGCGCAGGGAGCAATAGGTGCTATCGCTGGCTCGTATGACAAGTTAGCAAGCGCCGCAAAATCAGCAAATGAAAATATTGCCGGAGGTGACCTTGAAAAGAATATTGAAGACAGACGTGCCCAATTACAGAAACTGATTGACCTCGCAGCAAAAGACGGGCTGAATTTCAAGATTAATGTAGATACCATAAACGAAGAAGACCTTGACAAGAAGTTTAAGGACATAAAGGAGAAATATCAAGACTTTGTAGACAGCATCAATGCTATTGAGCAACAGTATGCGCATAATAACGCATGGAATACTTGGTTTACTGACGGATTGGACGACGACGCTGGCGACTATAACGAGGTTGTTATTGACTTTCTTTCGAAGTCATCTCAAATGGAGCAGGTGATCGCTGTCGTTAATGCTAATTATGACAAGGCGACCAATGCAACCAAGAGGTATTTCGATGAGGTCCGAGCAGGGCAGAAAGACGGAGAGTCCAACCTCGAATATTGGCAAAGAATGTATATTGCAATCAGCAATATTACGGCAAATGTTCCTGGTGCCTTCGAATGGTTCCGTTCCGTTCGCGACGCCTCGTTGGACATGAGCAACGGTATGGCAAAAATCCGAAGAGAAGCCAGCGAACTAACCGCGGAGTTCGATGCCGTCTTTGGCGATTTGAGGAAGAAATACAACAACGACCCAATACGTATTCAAGCCGCTATTGATCGGACTGCGGCAAAGCATGATTGGAGCCAATACGAGAAAGAACTTGCTTATCGCCACTTCGGGATAAATGTCTCTATCAATAAAGATTCAGTAGAGAAGGAGGTAAGCTGGGTCGATGACTATATTCGCGACTATTTCGCAAAACAAAAGTTCGGAATTAACCTATCCGTTAAGACCATCGACGACGATAAGGCTTTGGATGACTTTATTAGCAAGGGCGATCAAGCCGCTAAGGCTGCCAAAAACTGGCAGGAGGTTGAAAAGCGGCTTTCTACTGTCGCCAAGAACGCTAAAGAAATAAAAATAGACGCTTCAATAAGAAAGTTATTCAAGCCGGGGGCGATACCAATGGCACAAAAGACCATTAGCGTTTCCAAACTCCGAGCACTTGTCGCCGAATACAAGAAGGCGGCTGCTGATACGGCGAAAAACGCTTACGGCGTAGATCCGTTCGAAAAACAGAATAAAAAGGAAAATGCAAAGCAAGAGAAGGCTCAGCGAGACCTTTTGCAGGAGCGGATCTCCCTACTGAAGGATATGAACTCCAAATACAATGAACTTGTAAAGAGCGAAAGCGAGGAGCGCGCCTTGTCTGAAACCCGCAAATACTTCAAAGAGGCCGCGAGCAATGTAGGATGGAGCGCAAACGATATTTTTCCTGACGATAAGTCTGTTGCGAAGCGCATTAAGGAGATAGGAGCGCAATACAAGGACTTGTCCAAGAGAGGCGGTGCCTTCAGGGCATCAGCCGACATCACTCTCAACATATCAAAGAAAGAGTATGATAAGATGAAGGATGAAATCTCGCGCAACGTAGACGACGCCTTCTCAAACTTACAACTCTATAAGAAGTTGAATAGTGAAGGACTTTCCGACAGGCTCATAAAATCCATGTTTGGAGACATGTCCACTTCATTTAAGGAGGTTGGGGATGCTATCGACGACGAGTTTAATAAGTATATCATCAAGGATTATGAGACAAAGTACGGAACCGACATAAACAAATGGGGAGAGAAGGTTATTGAGCAGTATAATAAAGACCTCTACAACACGGCTGACGTGTTAAAGAAGCGTTTTGGTGATAGCGAAATTTACCAACAGTACCTTGACAAAAAGCAGAAGCTCGATCAACAGGTAAGGCAAGACACGGTTGAACAGGCGCAGGAGTTGATAAAGGCGTACAAGCAGCAGCTTTCAGACCAGCTCCAGCTTGACAGATGGTATATTGACGAACGGAACAAGATCCAAACAAATGCAGATATAGCAAAGAACCCCGAGCTACAGAAGCAACTTCAAGAAAATCTTGACAAGCAGTATCGCCAGAAGACGGATGCTAACACTTGGAAAGATTTTCAGAACAGCGACATGTACGTCCGGCTATTCGACAATCTCGAGCAAGTGTCATCTAAGGCTCTCGATGCGATGGCCGAGAAGCTTCAATCGCTCCGCACGAGCTTGAAAGACCTCGACCCTACACAATTGAAAACTATTGTTGACCAAATCAACAAGGTGAATGAGGTTCGCAATTCGCGTAACCCATTCAAGGCTCTTGTGAGTGGGTATAAAGAGATGATAAAAGCGAGCAAGGCGCTAAAATCGCTTGGTGGAGTAGAAAGATATGTTGAGCTAAACAGTCAACGCTCCACGTTTAAAGAAGATCTGGAGGCATACAACAGACTTGTCGAAGTTTTAGAAAAGCAGTATGATGAAGAGGTAAAGATAAACGGAGAAGAGAGTGACTTGGCAAAGTCGTTGTCTTTCCGCCTTTCCGTCAACAAAGGTATTCGCGACAATCTCAAAGCGCAGCTGCATCTCACCGATGAGCAGATTCAGAAAATCGGGGAGGTAATGACGCAAGAAGAGGCATCTAAGGCTAAATTCGTAAAATCAATAGACGACATCAGCTCAATTGTTTCTTCCATACAGTCAGCTTTCGAAAGTCTCTCTTCATCCTTTAGCGTGTCTTCGCAAGCTATAAGTAGCGCGTTCACAATTATAGAGGGCACTCTATCTGCGGTAAAAGGCATTAAAAACAAGGATGTTGCCGGAACCATCTCTGGCATAACGAGCGCATTGAGCGGAATTATCAGCCTATTTGGTAGCGAAAGCGGCATTGATAAGGAGATACAGAGACAGCAGCGCGCAATCAGCAGGCTTCAAAACGCATACGAGAAGCTAAAAAAGTCTATGGACGACGCTTTTAGTATAGACCGACTGTATGAGTATAACAAGAAGTCTGTTAACGCCTTAGAGAAGGAGAAAAAGGCATACGAGGCAATGGTTGAAGCCGAGAAGGGCCGAAAGAATCCCGACGAGGATAAAATAGACGGATGGAATCAGCAAATCAGTTCCTTGAACGATACTATTCAGGAATTAGAAGAATCTATGACGGAGGCTCTTGGAGGATTTGGTAGTCAATCTAACTACAAGTCGGCTGCAGAAGCTTTCGCTGAAGCCTGGGTGGATGCTTTTAATGAAGGCAGTGACGCTCTGGACGCACTTAATGACAAGTTTGACGACTACTTCGACAACTTGCTCAAAAAGCAGAGTGTTCAGCGCGCTTCTGAACGTTTTATTCAACCCATTCTTGAAGCTTTTGATAAAGCCGTTTCAGAAGGGAGCGAAGGCGGAAACAACGGCCTTGAAGTCACAAAGAATGAGCTTGACAATCTCAAAAAGCTCAAAGATGAAAACCTTGCCGCTTATAACGACTATCTTAAAAAAATGATGGAGATGCTCGGTGTAAAAGCAACAGGAAGCTCTAACATATCAGCTTTGCAGCAGGGTATTCAATCCGTGACGGAAGGAACGGCACAAGCCCTGGAGAGCATCTTGAACTCCATGCGCTACTACCTCGCTACGCAACAAGCAGACGTGAGGATCATTAGAGACACGTTAATCCAACGTCTTAACTCCGTAATAACGCAATCGGGAAGTGACAGCGGGAACATTATGGTAAGCCTCATGCAGCAGCAGGTGGGTTACCTTCGTCAGATATGCGACAATTGGGATAGCGTCTTGAAAGGAGGCCATAAGCAAGGAGGAAAGGGACTAAAAGTATTCATTAACGGATGATAAATACTAAGTGCTACGCGAGAACGGTTCATCTGCCGTCTCGCGTAGCGCTATATATACGGGCATGCCGTTTGCAGCTATTGATTTGTACATAGTCGCAAGTAACGCCATCGTCTTGCCATTCGGTGGGGTGACATTCCGCCATATCCTTCTAATATCCTTGTCTGTCCTCATAACTTTCAAGAATATACGTTACACCATTGTTGCCACCGCCCTTGTACATGGTAGCGCAAAGGGTAACTGATTTCTCTCGCCCCCCCGATGGAACATTCCACCAAAGAGAATGTTCTTAATCCTCCGTTAATCTGTGGATGTACTTGGTATCTTCTCATATACTTCAAGTAAGTAATTAATCTGCCCGCCCGACATTACGGAACTTGTCTTCTCGTCGGGTCTGCAAGAATAGGCAAGCAGAGTGCATCTTGTGCCATATTTCCGCTCGCCTAAAGAATATTCTTTCCATACCTTTCTGCCGAGTTCAGTGCGGTATTGGTTAAGTATTTTCCTTCTCATAAACTTCCAATATTTTTTTTACCGACCCATCGGGAGCGCCTGCCTGAATACATATACCCCCCCGTAAATGGAGTAAAACCTATGACGTTGCCGGGTAGTATTACCCCATTCGTGATTTCCGTTAAGTTGTATCGGTCTTCTCATTCTCGTAAAATTTTAGCAGGCAGTCGCTTTGGGAGTTGTTTCCCGCTCCGTTGGCACCAACACACAAAGCCATCGCCTTGTTCGATTTTATAAGCCAGCCCCTACGGCTGATTCTTATTTGTCTCATATACTCTAAATATATACCCAACGATGCGCAGTCTGCAAACATTGAGGCTTTGCAGAAACAAATGATATTGTACCAAATTCCGTCAGACTTCCTTTGTGTCCGTCATCCTGATATGGTCTTAGGCCGTCTGCTGTTATCTGCACCCCATATAGTCTACGCCTTTTCATATATTTCTATTATTCCCGTATGTTGTCTATGGCCTGCATAAAACCACCAACTTAAATATTTCACATTCAAGGCGGTGGATTTAGCAGTTGGTTCTGTTACGCCATTACCCATTTTAAACGCCCTTTGCTCCCTCATGATAAATTGACTTCAATCGTTCCATTTCGGACGAATAAGCGATTTCTGCAATTTCGGCCTTTTCTTTGCGCGTAAGGCCGTCAAACTCTTTTCGCTTGTCCATGTAAGCCACCATGTCGTTAACGCTCACCTGCGGCTCTAAAAGATAACCTACGAGCTTCTTTTTATCCGTCTTGTCAATGAGCTGTTTGACCGTGTCATCTTTCAGGTAATACTTCTCGTCCGCTTCGTCCTGGAGAATGTCTTTGATAAACAAATTTCTGTCTTCTGGCTGAGGTATATCAGTCACAACATTAGGCCATGAAAACGGGTCGTCCTCGCCCGCTTCCGAGAATAACTTTTCTTGCTGAATGGTTTTTGTGCGAATATTCGTCCAATATATGCGCCTTCTGTTCTGTGCAGAAACCAAAGCGGAGTTTATGTGAACACCACGCACGCCAATAGCGTGGGAAAGGCATCTCTCCCATTTCTCTAACATCTTTACATTTTCGAGAAAGAAATAGATGTCCGGGTTGTACTTGCGCAAATCTTCAAGTATTCGCATATACTCCCAAAACAGGTAGCTTTGTCCTTCAAAAGCAAATCCTTGCGCTTTTAAATCGAGGTATCGTTTGAGCGTAAATACCTCCTCGCCACTCTTCGTGCTCATCCCTTTCATTTTCCCCGAAAATGAAAAACTCTGACATGGACTTCCTCCAATCACAATGTCTGGTACACCGTATCGTTTAACAAGATCGTCAACGTTCACATCTGTAACGCTTCCCAATTGAACAGTCTTCGGGAAATTGTGCATCGTGTTTGCGATGGCGTATTTGTCAATTTCGGAGGCTAAATATAAGTCTACCTTGAACCCGAGGCTTTTTAGGGCTATTTGTCCGCCCGACATTCCGTCAAACAACGACAATACCTTTATGCCTCCCTCTTTCAATCTCTTTGGCAAAAAGCCAAAAATATGCTTTATCGTCTCGATGTTCCATCCGTTGCCGAGACACTTGTATTGCTGTGTTTCAGAAGTCACAAACTCATAATCTGATGGAACCGTTTGTAGTCTGGAACACTCCGTTGGAGTTAAACGCCTAATGGCCGCGAGGTAACTTACTCCCCCCCCCCCATATTGATTTCTACGCCCTGTTTGTTATCGGGCATTCTTGTCCTGAAACCACGGAGCTGCTCCGCCTTTGCGTCCGCATAGACTTTTCTTGCGAACTCATGCTTTTCTTTACTTGTCATAATCTCAACTATAATTATATGCCGTATAATTCAAATTCTAAATTGTCGGGAACGAAAGTCGTTATACATCCTGATTTAAGGTCTGGCCTCGGTTGGTACGATCTCATATTGCTTCTTTTGCAAATCTCATTTCTTACCCCCCCCCATCATACAGTTTCCGGAGTTTTTTCCCGAGGTCATTCCTATACTTGTTAAGCGTTATCACTTTCATGGCCTACCCATTTGCTTTTGGTTACATCTTTGCGAAGAACGGTTCCGCCATAGTTCTTGACAACAATATTATTCCCAGCCCCATACACAAGCAGTTCGACTTTTCCGTTATTCTCTATACGCACGCTACTGCCTCCACATATATAAATGCGGCAAACTGCGTGTTCCGGTATCTCAATTTCTATATCATCACAATACCCGATAAGCAGGAGCGTGGATTCCGCGCTTAACACTCCATGCGCCCCAATATACATTTCGCTGGCGTAACCTTCCTCCTGGCGCCTGTAAAAACCATTCATGAACTCGCCAAACTCTTGCATAAGGTATTCCTTGGATAATCCCCAACCAAAAGCGATGGCATCGGCCATGAATTCTATGCCATTACTGTCAAGAGCCATGTCAACGAGCTGCTTCTTACTGGCGCACGCATCCCACTTTTCCCTATACTTTTCGCAGAGCCCCATTAATATAGACTTGCGTTTTAGGTCTACGAGGCTAACCTCTCCGCTTTTACCTTTATTCACCATACCATTCTTTTAATTTTCCATCTATGATGTCACCGATAGTTTTGTACGTATGATCAAACTTTGATAAATTATGGCATTTTCTTACACACCTCATCACGGACTCCCTGTTGCATCCGCCTCTTTGCGCAATGATAGAGTAAGGAAAGCCGTATCTGTTATGAAGGACATCGAAGACAAAATTCCTCGCAACGGCCTTTGCGAAAGGAATATTTTTCTTTCCACAATAGATATTCTCAATCGTCACGGCGGAGTTTCCCGTGGCGTGCAGATGCGAATTAACGCACGAGCACACCATTTCTTCAACCTTCAACATCACTTCATTGCTTCTGATCATGCCAACGCTATTTCTATTACATCTTGTCTTTGTCTCTAACTATATATCCAATGGGGTCGCAAGGGTATTTATCGTCAGGAGAAAGAACCCCTTCGTCAATCATCTTTCTCTTAAAGGCCTCGCTGACGAATGGCCTCAATCTCAAAAGCCGGCCATTGCCGTAAGAGCAAAAGCTCGGTTTCAGATATTGCGTAGGACATCTGTCTCCAGGACCGCTCCATCGTATTCCGTTTTGCACAAATGGGATAAAGATGCCGTCTCGTTTGTTTCCTTGCGCATCGGCCATCCTAACTATTCGATAGTCCCTAAATAAGCCGAACTTTAGTAAGGCGTACCACGTCTTACTGTTTGTAACATCGAAATCCGTCATGCTTCGCTTGGGTTACTCCGACAATTGGCCTGCGATTATTGCGCGTTGCCCGTCTTCAAAATTCTTTCTCAAATCCTCTTCCGTCTCCTCTTTAACTTCGGAGTTCATCGCAGCTTCCAGCTTCTCACTCTGCCCACGCAAGAAATCAAGCCGTTCACTGGCGAACTTGGCAGCTTCGTCAGCATCTACAAAAGCGGAAACGGGATGAAGCATATTGGCTTCTGTGATAACAACGGAGAAATCAAGCATATCCTTATTCGTCCTGTCAGTCCCGGGGAAAAGCTCTTCCTCTTTGCCTTTGATACTATTCTTCATTTCAACCAAGTTAAAAAGCCAGCTGTAAAGCGCAGCGTCAAAGCTGTCTCCTTTTATCCCCATCACCCATCGCTTGCAACGCACCTCGTACCCAATATGAGTGTGATAGATAGCGCCGTCCTTCAGGAGCACGATAAAGAACGAACCGAAATCTGTAACGCTCACTACCTTTTTCTCATCAATACCCTCAATAACACGCAGAAGACCTGCATTATTGTTTACTGTCTTTTTCTTTGCAATTCTTGCCATAACTATACAATTTTATTATTTTTTATTATTTCGTGTAATGAAGTTGTCGCAGATTTCGTCGTCTGCCTTAACCTCTGTGTAAAGGTCTTGCTCCAGACAGTAGGGGAAGCCGTCGTACTCGAACATCACGCAATCCTTACAATGGAATTTCTTAGTCTTTGCCATTCTCCAACAGTTTAATCTCGTCCTCGATATAAAAGATGGCTTTACGTAAGTCCTCTACACATTTTTCTGTCTTTGTCTTGTCGCCGTCAACCTTATCCTTGCGCAAGAGATATTTAAGGCTATTCCCAATATTGAAATCAAGATGTCTGCAAATATCTAATGGCTCTACACCACACAAGTCCTTTAACCAGGTGTAATGGGAAGGATGGTTGACTTGCTCGTTGTTTTCTATCTTATAGCTGGATTTTTCGCTTAAAGCCATCTCATAAAGACTTGCATCAAATTCTAATTTCTCTTCTTGCGAATAGCCACCCCATAAGTCTTCGGCGGGTAATGTTTCGCCATACTCGGAAATACGAGAAATGCCAAGCCGATATTCATTGTCGTTATTGCCTATTCTCTTGCAAATGCAGACACGTTCACCTGTTCTTATTTCCACAAGCACGTAATCAACAAAATCTTCTATTGCAATATCCTTGTTTTCGATTCGGTCTGCCACTATAGTGCTTTTATCTGCACGATAAAGTCTAAACATCAGCCCGACCTTAATATCTTTTTCGTCTATCATAAGCTATTCCTCCTTGTCTTTGTCTTTAACTTCGATGAAATCTCCATCACCAAGGCGCGCCCTGTTCACGCACCCCGCTATCCAGCCGAGAAGATACGCGCTCGCCTCGCCCCCGTGCTCCATTCCTATGGCGTTCTCCATGTCGTCACAGGCGTGCGATGATTCGTGGGCGCAGACGCTCATCCGCATGTCCTTGGCGGACTGAAACGACATGAGGACACCGATGCTGTTGTCGGACTTCCTCACCACCTCGTCGTAGGTTACGCCGTAGTACTCCTTCTCGGTCTGCTCGACACCCTCAAACTCCGAAGATGCGACATCGCGCAGGTCGTAGCCGATGTGAACCCACAACTTCCTTGGGTATATGACAGGATCATACTCGTAATATCCTCGTTTCTTCATATTCTCAACTATTTTTGTTTGTGCAAATGTCCGCAGTGGTACTTGCTGCACAACGGGCAGAAATAAGGCCTGTAGCCCAACGCCTTCAACCTCGGGTTCTGCTGCAAGAACTCCCAGGCATCATCCTCCGTCTCGTATGCCACCTTCGACTTCCAGCCGTTTGAACTCTTGCGGACCCAGTGACGGGGATCCGGCTTGAAGGGAGGGCGCTTGTTATGGTAGCTATGTCTTTTGTTCATTACTAAACTTACGCGTTCTTCGCATTCTTTGTGCGCGCCGCACGAGTAGACTTCTTGGCAGGCTTGCGTTTCTTTGCCGTAGCGGCCTTCGTGGGCTTCTTTGGCCTGCCTGGCTTGCGCTTCTGCTCTGGCTTCTCGCTCGTGTCCGGAAGTTGGATGGTTTCTATTTCTTCCTGTTCACCGTCCTCGTTCTCGCAAGCGAACCCTTCCCGAATATCCCTGTCGCCGTCGTGGGCACGCTTCCATTTGCGCTTGGCTATCAATATCTGCTCCTTGCGGTACTCTTCTGAGGCCTTCCGGAGCTCGTCAAGGTCTATTTCGGGCACGTCAAACTCCCCGGCAACGCTTGCTTGCGGTTCTTTGTGCGCCTGCTCGTCGGAGGCCTCCATTTCGGAGCGGATCTTGTCTTCTTCTGACAAATATCGAGCATTATCAGCGCCTCTATCATCGCTCCTATGCTCAAACTCGTTCTTGAAAGCGGCAATCTCTGCTTTTGACGCTCCGTCACGTTTCATGGCCTCCAACTCGATGTTAAAACGGGCGACCTCAACGTCTTTGTAGTTTGTCCCGTCCAAGTCACTCCCCTCGTTGCGAAGGTTCTGCATCCTTGCAGCCTCGCTTGCGGAAAGCTGCTCATTGATGGCGTTTTTCAGCAACAACTTGTCAAGGTCTTTCTCGTCTACGCCATCAACATCAATACCTTGCGGATTGTCCCCAAGCAAGTCTTTGTAAAAAGCTCTTTTGGCCTCCAAACCGCCTTTTGGCATGAACTGCTCCGCATCAAGATACATGTATGGGTGAATGCTTTTTATCCCTGTGATCTGGCTCGGAGTTCCGAAGTCCTGAACGAGCTTCATGTAGCCGTCTTCGTTCTGCTGGTACAGGCAATAACACTCTTCGAGGTTCCGCTTCTGGACAAGCACTATGGCCTTTATCCAAAACGCATCTTTGCCGTGTTGATAGCGGCCGGGGAGGCCGAGCTGCTGTAAGCAGGCCGCCTTCAATGCCCTGTCAAGCGAAATGTCTTTCATGCTTCTCATATCGTTTTCCCTATCTTTCCGTTTTAGGCTATATCCAACATACTGTTGTGTCTCCTTTGTAGCCCTTCTGCCATACGAACCACGCATAAGACACAGCCGAGCTCTTTAAGTCACCAAACTCCCCGTTTATAGCGCATAGCACGCGCTTTGTGAACTGATATATACACTTGGGGGGGGGGTAGACTTGAAAATCTTATCATACCTGCTTTGCCCTTCAAGAAACGTCGTCTTCAAGAACATGGCGCAATACTGGCCTTCATGGAGTAGCTCCAAGGCATGGAGGACAAACTCTGTCGCATACTTGTATGGAGGGTTGGTGATGATGCAGCAATCTCCCTTGTATGGCATTTTGTCCGCAGCGAGAAAGTCCTGTACGTAGCCATACCCGCGGTCGATAATGTCGGACGACGTGACTTCGAAGCCGAGATCCTTCAGCCTTTCTGACAGGTGCCCCTTTCCGCAAGCGCACTCCCAAACGTGGTCCGGAAAGAAATCGCAAGCGGCCATGAGCTTGTTGATGGCCATTGGGTCGGTGGCGTAGAAGTCGTTCTTCTCACGCTCTTTGCCCGAATGGCTCGACGCGCCAAGGCAGGCAAACGTTGACTTCTTGTTTCCGTCCCAATCCTTAGGCATTCGCCAACTCCTTTCCGCCGGCAGCCAGCCAGCTCTCAATCTTGTTAGACGACGACGGATAAGTCTCTCCGAACACGTTCTGAAGTTTCACCTGACACTCCAGGTATGGAATATCCTTGATGTTGTCTGTACTCGGGCTTATTTCGTCCTGCAACATGAATAACGCCTTGCGCTGCCTGTAATCGTCCTGCCACAGGATAAGGCCGCCACGGAGGAACTCAACCAGGGCATGCCAATTGTCTTCGGCGGTCTTGATCTGCTCGGTGACGCTCAACGCGGTAGGGCTGCCGGGCGCAAACCCGAACGACAATACCGTCAGCGTTGACGTGATGGCTTCTTGTGTCGGGGTAGGAGACACAAACACGCGAAGGCTGTCCGCCTCAGCGTAACTCTCCGTGTACACGCCCTTCTGCTTGCCAAAGGCGTTGATGCCTGTCATGGACTTGTAACGGCAAAAGCCGAAGTCGTCCTCCAAACTCTTCGTGTCACCATCCTTGGACCAAACTCCAGAAGTCTCGTCCTTGAGGTATTTCGTCAAATGAAACTTTAGCTCTGCCATATATGCGTGTTTTTCGGTTATCAACGGCAAATATAGCCTTTACTCCCGACATACGCAAACAGGCTTTTCCCGCCAAATCCCCAGTTTTACCCCAAATAACAACAAATCGAAACAAATACCAACGCAAAAAATGGCTAAACTCCCAAAAATCAGTTTAAGTATTTTTAACGCTTTATATAATAACACGCGCTATAATTCTGTACCTACACGCGCACCCGTAGTAGGGGCTCAACCCCCAGTATAGTTATACTATACTTGCCCCCTAAGAGGTAGGGGCTAACGCGGAATAACCGACGCGCAAACCCACAAGGCGGATAATCGGCCGCAAGTCCGCAAGAGGGGCATAGCGGAGGATAATTCGGCGCATAAAAGCCGTGATTGTAAACCGAACATGGCAAAACGGACGTTTTAAGGACGGAAACGCCTACTTTTACGCAAAAACGAAAAAACAAGCAAAATACGCGATTTCAGGCCACAAAAAGACACGCGGAATAAAACTCTACACCCGAACGTCTGGAAAGTGCTCACAGGCCGCAAAAAGCCCTCAAAAACGAAACAGAAGGCAAGCACCACAAAAGCCGCTACGACAAAACGTAGATAACCAAAGGAGGATAACCCTTCAAAAAGAGCAAAAAGCAAGAGATAACCCAAATCAAAAAAAACGACAAAAAATAAAAAAATAAAAAATAAAAAATTTTCGGGAAAGAGCGGGGCGGGGTCGGAGTCGGTGCTCCCCCGGGGGGTGGGGTCTAAAACCGCTAAAACGTTGGTGTATAGGCCGTTATATGCGGCAAAAACGGCCGTATATACGCAAAAACGGCCTATTTAGGGGCCATTCGAGCGCCGCCACGGCCCGCATCCAGGCGGAGGAGTAAACAAGTAAAGGAAACGGACAAAAACTCAATAGTATCAAAAGTATACCATTAGAACCCCCTGGCTCCGCCTTGCTCCTGCCCATTACCAGTGTACCACTCGGATAGTACACCGACACACGAGCAGCGCTGTGGCCCGGTCGTGGTCCGAGTGTAGGCGGGCGTAATTTCGGCCGCCATGACCCCGTCACTCACGCCTGGTGGGCAACAACACGCCACGGCCCGCGAAAGGCCCGCCACGGCCACGAAATAGGCCAAAAAGGAACACGGCGCGAGTGTGCGCATATACGCACGCATATACGCGCGCGTGCGTATACGTGCAACGTGCATGCATGGGCACCGCGGGCCATGAGGGCGCGAGTCTGGCGGGGCAGGCCGCGGAACAGGCATCTAGGTGCCTTAACCCCCTCAAATTGCAAAGTCCACATTACAAAACAATAGGGGCAAAAGTACACTCAATCGGGGAAAGGCCAAAAAACCACGATTTTTGCCAAAAAAAACCTCAAAATGTTTTGGCGGGCCGGAAAATCGCCGTACCTTTGCAATCGTCAAACAGAGACACGGACACCTCACACGGTCCACCACTCTACACGACACGCGGTCATTGACATGCTGACACACTGAGGCCCACGGTAGGCCGTGGAATAGACCTGATCTCACGTGGCGCGTGACCCATACGGCTGACGCGCTGCACTGCACTCGCTTACATGAGCGGGCGCATACAGGATCCGTAACGGAAGGCATGAAGATACCCGTAAGTGGCGTGCGGTCGTAGTAGCAACATTCGGAATGACGGAGGTATAGTGTCCTGGAAGTAGCGAAAAGTTGGAGTAGCGAATGGACCACCTCCTGAAATTGACCCCTACAACAAACGATATACGTGCACCGCGAACGGGTGGCGATTGTCCCGGCCGTCTTGATGGATCGAAGCCATCAACGGAACGCATATACAAAAAAGGCCTCCCCGAATTGTCAAACAGCGGGGAGGCCGGGACCAAAAACGGCGAAAAGGCCGTATCTGGACACCTCACAAGTGCAAAGATACGGCGCGTTTTTGGTCCGGCCAAATTGATTAGCAATTTTTAACAATACTATCATGTGCAAATTATCAATTAGCAAGCTCCGCACCGCCTCTTATACAGAGTTCGAGGCGCAAGTGTTGAACTATGTTGCTGAGAACGTGAACTCCCTCCATGCGGGTGATGAGTTCAAGGGCGTGCCCGGCCACCAACGTTACGGCGTGTCGGAGCAAGTGATGCGTATCAATGACGTGACGCCGGACTCCTGTAGCGTCCTCTGGGTGAGCAAGAACAAGAACCTTGCCATCACGTTTGCGGATTATGCAAGCGGGCGCGGTGCCACCACCACAACAACAACCACAACAACCGCCAAGAAGCCCGCCGCCACTACTACAGGCGGCACGGATGACGTGCTTGCAGCGCTTGGAGGGCTGTTCGCCACACACCGCCAACAGGGATATGATGCCGCCAAGCAAGAAGACGCGGCCCGTATCGCCGAACTTGAGCAACGTATCGCCGAACTTGAGCAACAAGTTGAGGCGGCAAAGAAGTCAACGCCCGGCACGACAATCAACCTGACGATTGACGGCGCGGCACACACACACCACACGCCCGCCGTACTCGATCCGAAGTTTGGCGTGCTCGCGAAGCTGTTGGCCAGCCATGAAAACATCTACCTATACGGCCCGGCCGGAAGTGGCAAGAACGTGCTGGCTGAGGAGCTCGCAAAAGCACTGGGGGTTGATTTCTACTATCAAAACACGATCCTAACAAAGTTCGATATTTCCGGATACAAGAACGCCGGCGGCGAATTTGAGGAAACCGAGTTTTTCAAGGCGTGGACAAAGGGCGGCTTGTTCATGTTGGATGAGGCCGACAACTCCCAGGCTGAGGCCGTTGTCGCGCTCAACGCTGCACTTGCGAACGGCTACTACACATTCCCCGGTGTCGGCCGTGTGAAGGCCAACGAGAAGTTCTATTGCTTAGCAGCCGGGAACACGAACGCACAAGGGGCCACTGAAGAGTATTGCGGCCGCTACAAATGGGATGAAAGCTCCCGTGACCGCTTCTTCTTTGTCAAGATTGATTACAACAAGGAAGTGGAAAAGACTATCGCGGGCGGTCATGAAGACGTGTTGCAGTTCGTTCGCGCGCTCCGCGCCGCCGCCGCTCAGCTGCAAATCAAGGTCATTTGCGGTTATCGCGCGCTTGGCAAGCTCGCCAAATATCACGACGATCCGGACATGTCACCCGTTGATCTCGTTTCCGGCTACATCACCCGCGGCATGGGGCGTGACGACATCCACGAGCTTGTCGGTTTGCTTGAAAAGGACGGGCTTTCTGGCAACGTCTATTTCAAAGCACTAGAAGAGATTGAGGAAAACTCCTGACAATAACCCGGCCGCCTACGAAACAGTAGGCGGCCACAAAACAACAAAGAATGAAAGATATATATTTTGAGAAGTTCGAAACGTTGGCTGACTTCTCGCACGCTATCAATACGCGGCCGACCGATTCTTTTTATAAGGATCCGTCTTCAATGTGTAACGACTTCGAATTCACGGGCACGCATTCATGGGATGAGGCCGAAAAATTGCTTTTAGAGGGCGATAAAGAGACGGCCGACAAGATAGCCCACGCCTCCAAGATTAAGCCCGCCACGGCCGCGAAAACGGCCATTACACGCGGCCCGGTTGGGTTCGTGCCAAACGTTCCGGCCTATCTTGCCGGGAACCCTAACAACATGTTAGGAGTAAGAACCCAAAGCTACAAAAGCACGAAAGTTGTAAACCTTGTCGTTGACCGCGGAATCAGATGCGGCGTACAAGCGAGCGAGATTTTGGAATTCGGCGCAAAAGTACTTGGTATCGTCAAAAGTCTTGAACAAAGCGGGTACCGGTGCAATTTGTACGTATCGAAAATAAATGAATACAAAAAGACTGCAAACGTTGGAGTCTTGCTGGTTAAAATAAAGGACAGCGGCAAACCGCTCAATCTCACAAAGGTTGCCTATCCGCTTTGCCACCCGTCATTTCCGCGCCGTCATGGCTTCCGTTGGGCTGAAACAACAAAACGAACGAAGGATCTGGTTTACGGATATGGATTAGCAGAAGAAGAAGACGCGCGCAAATGTATCGCGGAAAAATTCAAACAAAGATTCATCTTCATATCAACAAGGCATCATATATACGACTCCTTCGAAGGGCTTGAAAAGCTTATCAACAACCAGTTGTGACCACTGGCAAATGGCCACGGGCGCCGGGTCTGAGGCCCGCGGGCGGATCATGACCGCCGCGCCCACTATTATAAACCGCAAAGCAATATAATATGATAAAGAAAATCTTTTACATCGGTTTCATGGCGTTGTTCGTCGCGCCTGTCTGTTTCCTGATTGAAGTGATCCGCCTGTCCATCAAATGGCATTGTTTGCCGTTGAGTTATGGGACGGGGTCTCCTGTGGTGTTCACGGCCAGATGTTTTACGCAAGGATTTCGCGAAATGTGGGGAGACTAAAATAACCACGCGTGCGCCCCTGTTTTGCGTGCGGCGTGTACTTATACCACCACGCAATTTCAAGGCCGTAAATCGAAAGAAAATGCGGTTATACGCAAAGTATAGACAGCGCGCCCGCCGCGCTGCAAACTTAAAAGCAAAAATGTTATGATATATTTCGTATCAGTCGCCCTTCTGGCCGCTTATGTGGCCGGGATATATGTCGGGCGCAATTGGGACAAGCTGACCGCGGAGTAAAGCCGCTGGGGCAAAGGCGAACCGAAAGGGGCCGCCGAATTGTCGTTTAAATTAATAACTAATAACAAGGGGCAAAAACCATGAAGAAAGTTAGATTATTCAACCATTACAACAATGGCAATGACAGCAGGGTCAACGTTTATTTTGAGGACGGCACGGAATGGCATAGAACGGTCACGGCGTATGATGTGACACGCCTTGCCCGCGAAGGCGTGCCGTACCTCTTGGCGTTAATGGAAAAATACAAGAAGCCGCAAGGAGTAAGATTCGTAAACGGGCGCAGAATAATCTTTTAGATAGATGCGCCCAACTTGGATAAACCCGCTTGCTTGGGGCGACGGTTTAAGGCCGGGTGCGGGTTCAACTCCCGCACGTCCACTAACCGAAAAAATATAGCTATGAGCATTTCTGATTTCTTATCCGCCAAAGTGTATTGTGGCACTTATGGCAAGTACAACCGCGGATCATTGGATGGCGGTTGGTTAACGTTGGCTGACTATAAGACCAACGAGGAGTTTTTGAATGCGTGCGCCAAGCTACACTCCGACGAGCGCGAACCGGAATTCATGTTCCAGGACACAGATTGCTTGCCCGAAGAGTTTTACTCCGAAAGTTGCATCTATCCCGAAGTGTTCATGACCATGCGAGAAATAGAGGGTATGAGCAGAGACGAGAGAGGGGCCTTTCAGAAGTATTGCGACGAGAAAGAAGCCATCCCAGACATGTATGATGTGGACGAGTTCAAACTGTCCTACAAACCTGGTAACAATGGCAAAGGCGAAAAGAACAAGGACAGCGGGCAAAGCGCCTTGGAGGAGTTGCTCGATTTAATCAAGCAGAATTGTGGCTCCGACTACAAGGGTTATTATATTGACGCGATGAAGTTTAGAGACGGCTTTCTAAAGTTCAGAAAACAGGAGTTGCGAAAATCGTTTTGTTGGGGTTATTCCGACTTTCAAGGAAGACCAGAAGAAGAGGCGAACGATTTGCGCAATAACTTTGGCGAGCGCGAGTTCAAGAAAGAGAACCTGGCGGACTTCGACAGAAAATACAGAGGCACACTTGAGCAGCTTGACAGATACAAAGACGTGACACTCCGAAGATGTGACGAGTTTCGCGGAATCGTTACGTATTGCATTTGCTCGGAATTCTGCCCGCCAGATCCCGAGCATGATGTGACGCTGAAGGACAAAGAGGCGGATGAGTTCAGAGAGGAGTACAAAACCATTGTTGCAAGAGCCCGCAAAGCTTTTGAGAAGCGAATAGACTCCTACCTGAAGCGTTACGGGTTAACCAAAATCCGCAAATGGACATATTGGGCCGACGAGTAAAAATTGCACATGATAGCCCGAAAGGGTGGATGATGACAGGAACCGGAAGGAAAGCTGGCAGCCGTGTGCGAGCCACGGCCATCAACAAAGCGGGCCATTTCCCGCATGAGTAGTCTTACAGATTTTCGGAGCAAGCACCTTTGAGCCGTTTCCTACTCCAAAGCAAAGAAAGGACTGAAAGTGGGCGGCGAGCACGCGAGAAAGCCGTTGTTTACCCGTTTCGGCGATACTGCAAAACGGGCCACGTTGGGCGATAACGTAAAGCGCATTTTCTTTGAGTATAAACAATAAAAACAAGACAAGATATGAGCAAAAAGGAAATCGAAAAGTTGTTGAATGCTGTAAGGTATGCCACTCCTGCAAATAATCAGGTGGTGGTTGTGTTCAACGGAGCCGAGTACACATTCGGAGATAGAAGACAGCCTTTCACTGAAAAGACGAGAGAGAAGTGGCTGGAGTGGATAAAAGCACGGATCGCCATTTCATCAAGAAAAAACGCATTCACGGAAAAAGCAAGACATTTGGCTTGTAATAGGATGTGCGAATACTCCAGTCAGGTCTTTTCTGCTTCTCTCGATTAGCTAATAAGCATTATGAACGAATCACAAATTAAGCAATTTAAGCAATAGCAAAATATGAAAGAAACATTGATAACGATGTTGCGCAAATCCATGGCGGACATGCGCAACTTCAAGGGCAAACATCCGGACAGGATTGCCCTTTGGAGAAAGGGCGAGTATGATTACGCATTTGGCGACGATGCCATCAAGGTCGGAGCTATTCTTGGGATGCCGGTTGAGACGGCAATAGACCGAGAGACAGGCGAGGAGTACAAGTACCTTTCGTTTTCTTGCTACTTCCTTGATACGTATCTTCCCAAACTTGTAAAGGCCGCGGTCAATGATGCTGGCGGCTTAAATTTCAAGATTGCGATTTTAGAGTAGCTTTCAGAAAAATTAATGTGTGTCTGTCACAATAACACGCAGATGATAACGTTTTTTAATCGGAAACAAAATGGAACAAATAACAAGAATGAATCAAGGTGGGCATCTGGAAGTTTACGACAAGGTGCTCCCGTCGTGCAACAAATGCGTCTATCATATAGTGATCAACGGGAGCACCTGCTGCGGTGCTGACAAAACCTGCCACGTGAAAGACGAGCTGGCAGCCAAGGAGTCAGGGCCAAAGGTCATCATATACAGCCGCGTGTCGACCGAGAAGCAGACCTTTGAGCAACAGGAACGCACCGTGAACGAATGGCTGGCAGCACACGGCATGAAAGCCACCGATGAGGTGAGCGATGAGGGCGTAAGCGGAGGAGTAAGCTACAAGGACAGAAACCTTGGAAAGGTTGTGCTTCCCATGCTCCGCAAAGGCGACACCTTGATAGTGTCAGAGGTAAGCCGAATAGGCCGATCCATGAGCGACATTAACAAGTTTGTTAACGACGAGCTGAAGCCCCGCGGGGTTCGCCTGGTCATCGTTCAGATGGGGATCGACCTTGATTGCAGCAGGCTCAAAGCAATTGACGAAATGCTCCTTTTCTCTTTTTCCTTTGCTGCGCAGATGGAAAAGGAGTTGATCCAGGAACGCACGCAAAGCGCATTGGATGTGCGCAAGAAGAAGTTGGAAGAGGAAGGACAATTCGTAAGCAAGGCCGGCAACGTTGTCAAGAAGCTTGGAAGGCCGAAGAAATGCGACCTATCCAACGCACAGGCAGCCGCGTCCGCAAAGCGTAAAAAACAAGCAGCTGAAAAGCCGTGCAACAAGGCTATCTGGGCGGTTGTCAAGCAGGCGACCAACGACTTTCAGGAGCTGACGCAAGACAACTTCCTGAAAGCTTCTATCACGTTGCAACAGATGGGAGTCTACTCCTCGACGGGAAAAATTCTCACCCTGGAACGGGTTCGAGCCGCTTATTACAACCTGCGATGCGTCTATGACGATGTTGTGTTGTTCAGACGAAGAAGTGCCGACTATCGTATACTGAAAGAACGCGGAATGAGCGACGACGAGATAAGGGAGTACTTCAAAGAACTTAGTAAGCAGAGAAAGGAGGAGAAGAAGGCATGATGACATTTCTAATCGCCGCTTGGCTCATCGGCACGTTGTTCGACTGCGCTATGGGCCGCGGAAAGTGAACAGACGGAAACAAAAATTAACCATTCAGCCCTCGACATCACGGTTAAGTCAGGAACTATGAAGAAAATAGAATTTGTAGGAGGCGTTGCACCCGAGCTGGCGCAAGTAATCGAAGATAACAATATTGTTGCCACGTGTGTTGACGGGAACGTTTGCGGGATAAGCGACGAGGATTATTCCAAGTTGAAGCATGTGGCTCCTGCTGCATGGGACGGCAACGACATCGTAGATGTAGACGTGTTCACTGTCTATTACAACAACAACGTTGAGGTTTTCAAGATTAAAGAGTTTCCAACGCTTGAAGAAGCCAAGGCTTATTGTGACGACGAGACGAGAGGCTACGACGAAGTGGCCGACGGTGACAACGACTACGAAGGCCGCAGCAACAATTTCCGCTATGAGGTTTACGATGGTGAGCCTATAGAGGAGTTCTTTGATGAGGACGGGGAAGTGGACGACGAGAAGACCGTCTTCAAGGAACCCGTGTATCAGACGAAGCAGTATTATTGCGACTAAGCCCCGATTTAAGCTTTCTGACGGCCTTTTGCGGGCGGTGTGGATAAGTTGTCCACATGGCGAGTGGGAGGCCGTTAAATCGAAAATAACGCCGTTTTTCGGCATTTTTAAATATAACTCATTAAAAACACATTCAAGAATTATGAAAAAGTACAATTTGGTCAAAGTTGAGAATGGCAAGGAAGAAGTCGTGTTGGAGAACGTTTCTATTGAACTTGCAATTGCCTACGTTAATGTGCGCAAGGCAGACGGCCTTGTGAGCGTCAACAGCCTTGACATCGTTCAGCAGATGGACGTCGAGAAAGAGGGCAACGTCGTAGTCTTCAAGGCGTACGATGCAGAGCCGGCATGGGAAGACAAGCTGACGAAGAAGCCGCAAGAGTAAGCTCTCGTCATCACCGCACCCCGCTCGCCTTAGTTGGTTGAGCGGGGTGTCTTTTCCATTCCTTTCGCAAAAGAGGGGGCTTTGGGGGGGGGGAGTTCCTGTAAGAAAAAAATCATGTCACTCTTTTAGAGCATGTTCAACTCTTTTTGAGGTTATGGCGAATTTTTCGGAGCGTCATCGAATTGAGAGAAATGAGAGAGAAATGAGAAAACGAGAAAAAAGAACCAAAAAAGAGTAAAAGAGAAAAGAGAGAAGCAAAGAGAGGCAAACAAAAAGAAAAAGAAGCAAAAAGAAAATATATATAATAATTATAATAAATATATTAAATAA
>ERZ808240.223-NODE-223-length-78238-cov-7.958303_pt1 | contig 78238 bp, 63 predicted proteins | sample MGYA00521084_ERZ808240 | MGnify/ENA primary metagenome ERZ808240 (study PRJEB31516, sample SAMN03275571) | gut metagenome | biome: mammalia-associated habitat; material: feces | host: Papio cynocephalus | place: Kenya | collected 2012-08-06 ...
AAAGAACGAAATGACAACAGGTTTAGTATATCAATCCACACACTTTTGCAGGTGCCCCATTATTTTCATAATGTTCACTCGTACATTCCATAATACCACTTTGACACACTACTTTGAGCAATCAAAGTGAGGCAAAAGGTTCTTTTTATGAATATCTACAATCCATGATTACATTATTTTACTCAATTATTATGGGCAAATTTAGTCACATTTGTTTTTTTAGAGAGTACCATCTCACTGCCCATTGATACCATTTTGATATTACCTGAATTATATGATACATATTATTATGAGTGTATATGACATGTTTACAAATAATTGCCATATCTTTGCACTTGAATGTAATACCAATTAATAACTCGAAAATGATATGAACTATAAAAAAACATTGGGAATATTCCCGTATAAAACGGCAGAGCATATATCTCTGCTTAAATATACGAAAAGTGCTTGTGGAGTGAACTTCCTGCTTAATACCGCTGAAAGTTCTGAAAGACGGGCTTGGTTTGACTTGCACGAACAGTATAAGACGGACTTCTTCGAGTTTTATTTTTTTCGTAAGGCTTCCGGACATTTGTTCTTGGACGGGGAACGGATAGACTTGCATGATAACAGCGTACTGATTATATCTCCATTCAAAAGACAGGAATGGCATGTGCAGATTGAATACTTGGATTATACTTTTTTAGTTTTCCAAGAAGAGTTTGTCTATAACTTTATTTCAGATAAACATTTTATGTATCGGTTACTATATTGTTATCAAAATGATTATTCCACTTACTTTGATATGGATTCCATACAAATGAAGCCGTTTATTACAATATTGCAAAAGATGAAGACCGAACTGTTATCTCCAATAGCAGATAGTTATCACATGATTGTGGCTTACTTGTACGAATTCCTCTTATTGCTGAACCGATTTTATGCTGATATATTCAATTTGCCATTGCGATTGCCTTTGAATAACTATGCGTTTAAGTATAAAGATTTGCTGGAAAAGAATATCCGCAATAAGGTTCGGGTAAATGATTATGCCGAAATGTTGGGAATCAGCCGCATTGCGCTTAATAGAGCTGTGGAAAATGAATATGGTGTGACTGCTGTTCATCTGTTGAAACAACGGTTGCTTCAAGAAATAAAAAACGATTTGCTTTTTTCTGGCTTATCTGTTAAAGAGATTGCTTATAATCTTCAATTTTCAGCTCCCAATCATTTGATGCGTTTTTTCAAACGGCAGACGGGAACAACAGTCGGGGAATATATCGAAGAAGTCAAGGGAAAAGGCTTATCATAGCATCCGGTTATCAATATGGTAGTAGTCGCTTTTATTTTGGTATCGGTTGATAGGCTACATTGCAATAACTTTGCAACCAAAATAAAAGCAATAATATGGAACTATTAAATTCTTTGTTATTTATGCTCAACGAGATGTCGCCGTACATCTTATTGGGATTTTTCATTGCCGGACTGATGCACGCATTTGTTCCGCAACGTACATTCGCACGCCATCTGTCAGAACTAGGATGGCAGTCAGTTATCAAATCCGCAGCCATAGGTATTCCATTGCCACTATGTTCTTGTGGCGTATTACCTGCCGTAATCGCAATGCGCCGAAATGGAGCATCAAGAGCTGCTTCCACCTCTTTTTTAGTCGCTACGCCACAAACAGGCATCGACAGCATTGCTGCTACATGGTCTTTATTCGGACCTGCATTTGCCATAATACGTTCTTTGGCGGCACTTGTTACCGCCATGCTTGGCGGGATTGTTGTCGGAAAATCCGAGCGCAAGATGTCCGCTATGAATACTTGTCAAAGCAATTATGCGGTTTATGTGGAGGATAAAAGTTTTTGGAACAAATGTCTTGATGCATTGCGTTATGGCTATATTGACCTTGTGGAGAGCATAGGCGGCTGGCTTGTAACCGGACTTATTATTGCAGCGTTGATAACGGTTTATGTCCCGGCAGATTTTTTCGCTATAATAGGTGACAAACCTATTTTGTCAATGGTTATGGTACTGATAATTGCCATCCCGATGTATGTCTGTGCCACAGGCTCCATTCCTATTGCATTGTCATTGATGCTCAAAGGACTTTCCCCCGGAACGGCTTTGGTTTTGCTTATGGCTGGTCCAGCTGCTAATTTCGCATCGTTTACACTTATATCAAAAGAAATGGGGCGCAAATCGGCGATTATATATCTTGCATCAATCGTAATAGGTTCTATCACGTTTGGATTGATTATAGACTATCTGCTACCAGCCGATTGGTTTATTCCTGCCAATATGCAGACTGTGGCAGAGCATGAACACGGACTCAATTTGTTTTCTATCGTATGCTCTGCGATTTTGGTTTTTCTGCTTGCAATGACTTTCTTTAAACGATATAAACATCGGAAAACAATAACCATTTCAACAATGACAAAGGAATATACGATTGAAGGGATGAACTGCGCACATTGTCAAGCGACAGTCACAAAAAGTATCAGCTCTGTAAAAGGAGTTAAACAAGTAAATGTAAACTTATCCTCAGGTAAGGCAACCGTTGAAGGCGAGCATAACGCCAATGATGTAGTTATGGCTGTAAGAAAAGCCGGATTTAACGCCATATTGCATAGCATATAGGAAATAAACAGGTATAGGATAAATCAACATTGCGAATTATGACAGAAAAAATAGAATTGCTCAAAAATAAAATAAAGGAAGCCGATGCCATTGTGGTAGGTGGTGCGTCCGGTATGTCAGCCGCTTCTGGCTTCAAGTTTTACTATCAAGAAGATGATGTATTTCGGAAACTTACCGGTTCGCTTGGTAAGAAATATGGGTTTCATAACTTATTTGACGGTCATTATCACCCACGAGTAACACAAGGTGAAAAGTGGGCTATGGCACTCCGCACTATCAAATACATTTATGAGTGCGAAACAGGTGATACTTACACAGACCTCGCCGAACTGCTGCAAGGGAAAAACTATTATGTTGTGACCACTAATCAGGATGCGCAGTTTTATAGAATTTTTCCCGAAGACCGTATCACACGATTGCAAGGTGATTGGCGTTATTTCCAGTGCAAACGCTGCTGCCACGATGCTATCTACTACAACGAAGAAATGGTTATGGACTTGAACACAAAGATTGTAGGCGACTCTTTGCCGGAAGAACATATTCCATGCTGTCCGAAATGCGGCAGTGAATTAACCCCATGGATTCGTTCATACGAGTTTTTGCAGGGTTCTTTTTACAATAGAGAAGTTCAACGATACATGGACTTTCTGCAAGCTAATTCCCGTAAGAACACCCTTTTTCTTGAACTGGGCGCAGGCATGATGACCCCCATGTTCATCAAAGAGCCTTTTATGAACATGGTGTATCAATGGCCACGTGCATTTTATGTGCCTATCAATCCACAGCACGCTATCATTCCGAAAGAGATTGCAACCAAAAGTCTTGCTATCAATGAAGATATTGCATTTTCCCTCAAAGAACTGCTGGGTAAACCAACACAACACTTGGAAAGAGAGAAGCAAGGAGAAATTTTTAATCCAAGCAGAATATACTAAGATATGAATACACAAATAGAAAAAACTCGTCATACCTTACGACAAGCAGATGCCATACTCATTGGAGCAAGCAATGGACTTTCAATAGCAGAAGGATATAATATTTTTGCTGACAATGATATGTTTCGCTCGCTGTTTGATGATTTTCGCCAAAAGTTCGGTATTAGAAATGTTTTGGAAGGATGTTTCTTCGATTATCCTTCTTCGTCAGACCGGAAAGCATTTGTAAGCAGATTGGTTGAACATTGGGTTGAAAAGTATAAACCTACGCAGGTTATGACAGACCTGCGTACAATCGTAGGGGAAAAACCTTATTTTATTCTCACGACCAATGCCGACACCCACCTTGAACTATCGGGATTCAATCCTGCCGATGTGTGGGAAATTGAGGGAACGTTTGTGCAACTACTTGATGGTGTACCACCGGAAAACAAACAATGGAGGGTGAATGATTTTTTGAAACAATACAGTGGCAAAAGATTAGTCTTGCTTGAATTGGGGATAGGTAGCCGTAACCGTATTATCAAGCAACCTATGATGCAGCTTGCCGTGCAGGAAACCAATGCCACATACATCACATTGAATCTTCACAATGAAATTTACATCCCGGAAGAAATAGCCCATAAATCTATTGCATTACCCGGTGATATAGCCATAACTTTGAACGAATTATGCCTGTGATTATACCCGATAAAGAAATATCCTTATTAACGAAAGGAGGTAAAGAATATTTTCTGCAATGGGCTGATTTCATGTATAGATGTGTCCGTTTTAATATGCCCGATAGTGAGCTTTATGCTGCTACCCATTGTGAACGAGTGCTTCTTTTCGCCCTTTTAATTGGAGAAAATCGGTTTACAGGTGATAGCCGTGCGTTGGAGATATTGGCTCATGCGGCTGTATTCCATGATACTTGTCGTTTTGATGAATATCTTGATACAGGACACGGTGCTCGTGCTGCCACTTACTATAAAAATTTCTGCGATAATGCTACGGATATACACTATTATCCCGAAGCTGAATTTCTGATGCGCTACCATGACCGTGATGATAGCGAGGGCAAAGTGGCAATAAAAAAGACATTTGGCAATAGTGCAGTGTATGTTTTGCAACTTTATGATGTATTCAAGGATGCCGATGCCCTTGACCGTTGGCGATTAGGTCACTATGGGATAGATGCTCGTTTTTTCCGGACTGACAATGCCCGTCACTTGTTGGATTACGCCAAGAAGATAGTAGAAGAAACTGTTCCCGAAGAATTGATACAAAATATTGAATGTCTGATAAAACAACTTAAATTACAGAATAAATGAACACACGATTTCGTAAGAACCTGTCAGGACGTATGTCATTCTATTCCTATATCCCTTGTCGGATGCAGGAATATGATATTATTTGTGATGATAAATTAAAAATACAGATTGAAAAACTTTGGCAATTATCCGATGAACTAAACAAGAAAATAGCATGTTCAGACAAACAGGTTATTGATGATTTGATTGCTGCTGAAGCGCATGATTCATGGAGGATTGCATCGGACAAAACAGAATTTTCTTTTGTAATTTCATATAGTCCCAATAACAACGAGAATGAAGTAAATATTAAACGTGCTATTACATACGCTGTGGATACTTTGACCGAACTCCCGTTAAGTTCACGGCTATTTTGCAATATGCACTACATTGTATGCGATTCTTCTGAATACGATAAGAAATATAGAGGGGAATACCGTACTTCTCCTGTGTGGATAGGAAAGCAAGGTTGCAGAATATCCGATGCTTCGTTTGTCCCTCCAGTCGGTGAAGATATGACCGAAGCCATAACCGACCTTGAAAATTTTATCCATTATTCGGACTATGACACATTCGTAAAAGCAGCACTGATTCACTATCAGTTTGAAATGATACATCCATTCATTGATGCAAATGGCAGAATGGGAAGATTACTGAATAACTTATTTCTTTTTGAAAATGAGGTGTTGTCATATCCTACGCTATTACTTTCGCATATAATATCACGTTCCTATAATGAATATTGCCAATCCATACAGCAAGTTAATATAACAGGAGATATTTCAGCATGGATAAAACTTTGGTTGGATTATCTAATTAACAGTATGGGATATACGTTGCAAACAATCAACAACAAAATGACATATGATAAAGGCATTGTTTTTTGATATTGACGGTACGCTTGTTAGTTTTAACACACATAAAATCCCTCAATCTACAATAGAGGCTCTTTCTCTTGCAAAAACTAAAGGAATAGAAATATATATTTCAACAGGTCGTCCGTATGCCCTCATTAATAATATTGATGAGATTAAATATCTTGTTAATGGATACATAACAGCAAATGGGGCATATTGTTTCTACGGAGAAAAAATAATCTCATGTAGCCCAATCCCTCAGGAGGATGTTCGTTTAGTTATACAGAAAGCTGAAAAAATGAATTTTGCTTGTATGATTGTAGGTGAAGAAGACCTGACAATGTATAACTCCAATGCGAAAGTTGACCGAATTTTCAAAAAGATGCTTAATGTTTCAGATTTGGGTGAGAATATCTCATTAGAAAAAGTGCTTAAACAGCGTATATTACAACTCACTCCCGTTATAACGGAACAAGAAGAATTTGAAATATTACCATTACTTAAACATGTTGTATCAAGTCGGTGGTGTTCTGATTTTGCAGATATTACAGCAAAAGGCGTAAATAAAGCCAAAGGATTAATTGAAATAGCAAATTGGAAAGGATTTGATTTATCCCAAACAATGGCATTTGGAGACGGAGGAAATGACCTTGAAATTATCAAGGCGGCTGGTATAGGAATAGCTATGGGTAATGCCAATTCAATCTTAAAAGAAGCGGCAAATTATGTTGCAACATCTATTGATGATGATGGAATATATAATGCGCTAAGATATTGGAAAATCATTTAAAATAATTGATAAATAAAAGAATTATGTCAATACGACATTGAAAAGCCATTTAGTGCAAGGTGCAAGTATATATCTATATATAGCTTGCACCTTGCACTAACCGCAGGAGATTTATTTTCAGCGATTTGTGTATTTCAAAAGAAAGTTGTATCTTTGAACCGAAGATAAAGGCAGACACAATTCCGACAAGGGAAGCCAAATGTTCTTTGAAAAAAGTGCCTAATTCGTACCCTTTACAAGATAGGGGCGAGCTAAAATATTGATTTTAAGACTTGTGATCCGCTTAGTTCAAGACCCAAGCGGATCACTTTTAAAAAGGACTTCTTCGGAAGTCCTTTTTTATTGCCCTTTTGGCTAATGGACAGCGGGGGCAGTCCCTTTACTTATGATAAAGGTGAAGCGCATGATAAAAGTCAGGTATCAAAAATAAGCGACAGGCATTACTTGATGCGCTGTGGCTGCGTACCAAATAATGCTTGCCGCTTATTGAAAACTATGTTTCTATGTTTCTTTTATGGTGCTTATGCAGCACTATTCCTTACCATTTTAGATCATCGTTGAGTATTACGCCATCGGTCAATGCTGCATCATCATTGCCAAAACTGTTGGCCTTGTACTGTATGCAGAGCATCAGCATAGGCTCATTGCCCGTATTCTTCAGCGCACGGCGGCCTTCTGGGGCTACGCGCACAATGCTGCCCTCGCTTACAGGGAAGACAGTGCCGTCTACTTGATATTCACCTTCGCCTTTGAGGATAAAGTAAAGCTCCTCATGAGTCTTGTGGGTATGCAGAAAACCGCTGTCTTGACCGGGAACCAAAGACTGAAAAGAAAGCTCTGCACCTGTGGTTTGAAGAGCTTGTCCTACAAATACTTTGCCTGGAATGACTACATCTGGCCCCAGATGTAGTTCATAGTCTTTTACTTCATTCAGCTTGCCAATGTTGACAGCGGTAAAGTTTTTACCGCTCTTTGTAGTCTTGATTTCTTTCATAATGCTTATTGTTTATAATATATTACTGCTTGTTGATAGTGGCAAAACCTCTGTGCGGGTGTGCAAACGGTTGTTGCCTGTTTGCGAGTAGGCTTGCCCTGTCTTTTTTACAAGTGCAAAATTACAATAAGAATGTGTATCAAACAAGTAGATACAGAGATGTAAGATAGTTACCTCAACGTAACCAATGGCTGGGAATAAGCGTTTTGCACATTACGAATTTACATAGTTTAACACATGGAGAGTTGCCTGATATTGTTCTGATAGTTACTTTTGTAGGCTAAATAACAAAAAGGGTGAATTATGAACAGAACAGAACTTAGAGACAGCTTGTTTCCTAACTGTCCCATACGTAATGTGCTTTCCCGCATAGGCGACAAGTGGTCTATGCTGGTATTGTTTACACTTGAGCGCCAAGACCACATACGTTTTAAAGAATTACAGCGCAATGTGCCAGACATTTCGCAAAAAATGCTGACAGCTACACTGAAGACTTTAGAGGCTGATGGACTGCTCCAGCGCAAGGCTTATGCCGAGGTTCCGCCCCGGGTGGAGTATTCGCTTTCTGATAGAGGACGCAGCTTGCTGCCACTGATAGACAATCTGTTGGTGTGGGCAACCAACAATATGGACGATATTATGGCAGCCCGGAAAAGCTATTTGCTGAAATAAAGGCTTTGTTTGCCTACTTCAATAGATGGACCAAAAGGCATGCTATACTCTTGTTCTTTAGAAAATGCAGGCAAGATTGACTGCAATATGCGTTTTCAACCTGCAAAAGTACCCGTTTTTGTCAAAGTAAACAGAACAAGAGAAAAAAAATAAATTAGAGAATACACCGCTGACAAGACACGTCATTGCGTCCTTGTCAGCGGTGTATTCTGCTTTTTTTATTGATTGGTACAAAGGCCGTATTGCTTGAATTTGAATGTGAAGAATATATCACCTGCGGTAACAGTTACATGCATTGTACGGTAGTGAGGCGCAGTAGTTGGCTGTATCTTTACTGTTACAGTGTTGTTTTCGCATGCAGAAGTAAGCCATGTTGTCTCAATCTTTTTAAAGTCCGTTTTGCCATCTGTCTCTGGTGGGTTATATCTTACAGACTTTTCGTCTTCTGTTTGAACTACATCCGCCATCCAAGGACCGCTATAGTTTCTGCATTGAAACACAAAAGTTCCGCCATCCGAATCTACATAGATGTAGCCGTCTTTGGCTGTTGTTGCTGTGGTTTTCCATTTCATGGGTTCCCAATCGCCATCTTCTTTGCTGCATGATGTCAGGTATAGCGTGCAGATGAGCGCAATACATAGAAAGATATGTTTCATAATTGAAAGATTAAATGTATAATATTAAGTATCGTTTATAGATTAAACGTAAACAAATCTCTAATTTTGCATGTGAGACATAAATATTTTTTTCGTGTAGAATATAAGTTTTGTTCGTGTAACAAGAAAACGGTAAAACCTTGTTTTCTGCAAAAGGCTTTACCGCTTTCTTGTTAGTTATTTGCCTTATTGTTGGATAAGGCAATTCTTCTTTACGCTTGCTTAGAGCAGAGCGTTTACTTTTTTCTCAAGATCAGACTTCTTGATGGCACCTACATGCTTGTCTACCACTTCGCCATTCTTGATGAACAGCAGGGTAGGAATGTTGCGAACGCCAAATTCCATAGCGAGATCATCGTTCTCTTCAACATCGCATTTGCCGACAACTACTTTGCCGTCGAACTCTTCTGCTACTTCAGCTACAATTGGAGCGATAGCTCTGCAAGGACCACACCATGTAGCCCAAAAGTCTACTACTAATGGGAGATTGCCATTTTTCAAGCTCTCAAAATTCTCTTTTGTGATTTGTACTTCCATTTGTTTTTACTTGTTAAATTGTTATTTAATTGTTCTTGGTATGTTATTTCTCTGTTCCTACTTCCTTCTAACAGGATACTAAAGGAGTCCTCGTGCTTGTCTTTACCACTGATGATGGGGTGACACGTAGACGATTTGATATAAATGATGGAGCAAACATTATGCCAATGGATGCAAGATACAGCACTTATACCTATTAAAAGATGTTAGTTAATCTTATAAGCAAGTCCCTTCTTGTCTTTGATGAACATCATGAGGTCTCTTGATATATCTATTTTATTGCTTTTGCTTCTTACCATAAATGGGCGGTGGCTGTTGCTGTCGTTGATTTGAAAATACAGTTGTGTATCGCCAGGATGGTCTTTTATGATGGTAACAAGGTCGGAAACGACAGTATCTTCCAATTCTTCAGCATTGAGCGTAATGGTCAAGCTGTTTACTTGAGTGTCCTTGACAGTTTGCATATACTGTATGTCTGTAACTCTCATTTCCTTTATGTCAGAGTTATGAAATCGTTGTACAAACTGTGCTTTGACCATTACGGTGCTTCCTTCGATAAGTATGCCTTTCCATTTGCCCCACTCTTCGCCGAAGAACGGTATCTCACCGGCACCCTCAAAGTCTTCTATTGTAACGAAGCCACATGGCTTTCCTTGCTTGGTAAAGGTGCTTCTTACAGCCGTTACGATGCCACCCAATATCACCTCTTGCTTTTTTGCCAACTCTTGTCGGTCGGCTAACTCTGCACAATGGGTGTTACAAAGGTCTTTCAGGATAAATTCAAATTCGTCAAGCGGGTGCGCTGAAAGGTATATACCTACCAAATCGCGCTCTTTGTTAAGCTTTTCTATCATGCTCCAAGGCTCAGCTTGAGGCACTTGTGGCGTGGCTATTTCAATGGCATCCAGTCCTCCGAAAAGTGAGTTTTGGGCTTCATGCTGCTCTTGTTGGTACAATTGTCCGTAGCGAGAGAGGGCTTCCAAGAAGGTGCGGTGGTCGCTGTTGCGCTCAAAATAAGCTTCGCGTGGAATTTTGAAACTGTCAAAGCCGCCACTGAGAGCAAGGCTTTCAAGTGCTTTACTGTTTACTGCTGACAAGTTGACACGCTGCACAAAGTCGAAAATATCCTTGTAAACGCCATTCTTTTCACGCTCATCTATGATGGCTTGGGCAGCGGCATCGCCCATACCTTTGATGGCACCGAGACCGAAACGTATTTCACCTTTTTTGTTGGCACTGAACTTTTGGCGGCTCTCATTGACGTCAGGGCCCAGACAGGGAATATTCATAGCCTGACATTCGCTCATCAATTTGGTTATCTTTGCAATGTCGTTAAGGCATCGGCTCATGTTTCCGGCCATAAATTCGGCAGGGTAGTGAGCCTTGAGATAAGCGGTTTGGTAAGCCACCCACGAATAACAGGTAGCGTGACTCTTGTTGAAAGCGTAGGATGCAAACTTCTCCCAGTCGGCCCAAATCTTCTCAAGTACTTTCGGATCATGCCCGTTAGCTTGTCCGCCTTTGATGAATTTAGGCTTCATTGCATCTACAATGGCTTTTTTCTTTTTACCCATTGCCTTACGCAAAGCATCACTTTCACCACGCGTAAAGTTAGCCAATTGCCTTGAGAGAAGCATCACTTGCTCTTGATAAACGGTAATGCCATAAGTGTCTTTGAGATATTTTTCCATGCATGGAATATCATATTTTATCTCTTCCTTACCGTTTTTGCGGGCAATGAATGATGGAATGTAGTCCATAGGTCCTGGCCGGTAGAGGGCATTCATGGCTATCAAGTCTTCAAAGACGGTAGGTTTCAGCTCCCGAAGATACTTCTGCATACCTGCTGACTCAAACTGGAAAGTGCCTATGGTGCGCCCTTCTTGGTAGAGTTTGTAGGTGAGTTCATCGTCAATAGGTATCTTGTCTAAGTCCACGTCTATGCCTTCTGTAACCTTGATATTCTCTACTGCCTCTTTCAGAATGGACAATGTGCTAAGTCCGAGAAAGTCCATCTTGATGAGTCCTGTCTCTTCTATTACGTGTCCATCGTATTGTGTTGCCAGTAGCTTATGGCCGGGGTCCGACTTGTCTTCAGCGGTACTTACGGGCACCCAATCGCTAATGGCATCTCTACAAATAATGGTTCCGCATGCATGAATGCCTGTTCCACGCACGGTACCCTCCAGCATCTTGGCATATTTTATGGTGTTGCTGAGCTGTGGGTCGGTGCTTGCTTCTGCTTCTCTCAGTTCCGGTACACATTTGATAGCATTGGGCAAATTCATTTTAAGGCCGTCTGGCAGCCTGTCGGGGATGGCTTTGCACAGGCGGTTAGACACGTCAAGCGGCAGCTTCTCCACACGTGCTACGTCTTTGATGGAGTTTTTCGTGGCCATGGTACCATAGGTAATGATGTGTGCCACCTTGTCGTGTCCATACTTGTCTTCTACCCATTCGAGCACTTTTCCGCGCCCGTCATCATCAAAGTCGGTATCAATATCAGGCAGAGAGATACGGTCAGGATTTAAGAAACGCTCAAACAGCAAGTCGTATTTGATAGGGTCTATCTTGGTGATACCCAGACAATAGGCTACAACAGAGCCTGCTGCAGAGCCACGTCCTGGCCCTACCATTACTCCTAACTTGTCTCTTGCAGAGTTGATAAAGTCTTGTACAATGAGGAAGTAGCCAGGGAAACCCATGGTCTTCATGATATGCAGCTCGAATTTTACACGGTCATAGACATCCTTTGGTATGGGGTCGCCGTATAATCGCTTAGCTCCATCATAGGCCAATTTGGCCAAATAGTCAGCTTCAAACTTGATGCGGTATATCTTTTCGTACCCTCCGAGGTGCTTGATTTTCTTTTCGCCTTCTTCTGGCGACAAGGGATTTTCTCCGTTTTCATCAGTGGTAAACTCATCATAGAGCTGTTTCTCGGTGTATTTCCGGCGCACATCCTCTTCTGTTCCAAACTCTGCAGGAATAGGAAAGAATGGCATGATAGGGTCATGGTCTATGCTATATGTCTCTACCTTATCAAGTATTTCAAGCGTATTGGCCAGTGCTTCGGGATGGTCGCTGAACACTTCGTTCATCTCTTCACGTGTCTTGAACCATTCTTGCTTGGAATAGAGCATGCGCTTAGGGTCGTCAAGATCCTTACCCGTAGCCAAACAGAGCAGGTGGTCGTGGGCTTCGGCGTTGTCTTCGTCTACAAAGTGCGCATCGTTGGTGCACACACACTTGATGCCATACTCCTTGGCAAGCTTCAGCAGCATTTCATTGGCACGCTGTTGCAGCGGATAAGTCTCGCGATTGGCACGCTGATGCGGGTTGGTAACTTTGTGGCGTTGCAGCTCAAGGTAGTAGTCTTGTCCGAACACGCGGTGATACCATTCTATGGCTTCTCTGGCACCGGCTATGTCGCCCTTTAAAATCTTGGAGGGAACTTCGCCCGCTATACACGCAGAACACACGATAAGGTCCTCATGGTATTTCTCAAGGTCTTTGCGGTCTGTACGCGGTCGCTGGTAATAGCCATCTACCCAAGCCCTTGACACGAGCTTGATAAGGTTCTTGTAGCCATGATAGTTTTTGGCAAGTACAATGAGGTGGTAACCACTCATGTCGCCCATGTCTTTTACTTTGTCTTCTTTGGTGCGGTGTGCTACATACATCTCGCACCCGAAGATGGGCTTGAAAGGCTCTTTCCCTTCATCTTTCAGCTTGCCATTGACCTTCTTGCAGTAGTTATAGAATTCTTTGATACCAAACATGTTGCCATGGTCTGTGATTGCCATGCCACGCATGCCGTTGCCTATAGCTTTGTCTACAAGTTTCTGAATGCTTGACTGTCCGTCGAGGATAGAATAGTAAGTGTGTACGTGTAGGTGAACAAAGTCTTGCATATATAATTTTGATTTTTTGCAAATTTGAAGGTCAAAGTTATTGCTAAAAAGTGAGATAGCCAAAAGAATGGAATGAAAAATTTGCCGTTTACGTAAAAAAGGTGTACCTTTGCACACGATTTTTGCACTCCACACTTTTACTATGGGAAGAAGAATAAAGAAGATAAAGAACGTAAGAATACATCGCGAAGGTACTGATACCTTGGTCTATAGCCTTATAGCTATAGTTGCTATTGCGCTCATTCTTTGGTTCTATGTGGACAACAAGATACCATTTTGGTTCTTTGTTGTCGTATTTGGAGTGGTCTATAGCATTGTGCTGAATTTCTTCCGTTGCCCTAAGCGTTTCTTTGATGCAGACACCGAGAAGGTGGTTGTGGCCCCTGCCGACGGCAAGGTGGTTGTAATAGAAGAGGTAATGGAGGACGAATATTTTCACGAAAAGCGCCTTATGGTCAGTATATTCATGAGTTTGTTCAACGTGCATGCCAACTGGTTTCCGGTAGATGGAAAGGTAAAGTTTGTGCATCACCAAGATGGCAACTACCATAAAGCATGGCTTCCGAAAGCCAGTGAAGAGAATGAGCACGCTGATGTGATGCTGGAGACCCCTGAAGGTACCGATATTTTGTGTCGGCAAATAGCGGGTGCGGTAGCTCGCCGCATCGTAACTTATGCCAAGGCCGATGAAGATTGCTATATAGACGAGCATCTTGGCTTCATCAAGTTTGGCTCTCGTGTGGATGTATATCTGCCACTTGATGCTGAAGTATGTGTCAAGATGGGTCAGTCTACAACAGGAAACCGTACTGTCATTGCCCGCTTGAAGTAGGCAATGACATTCTTTTTGCACTATCAACATTCATAAAGCAGCCAGACAGGTCAGCGTGATGCCATGACAAAGGCAGTGTTGCTTTTCTCTGTCAAGAGCACTGTAAGCCTTCTGTTTGGCATTTGTGGCGTTGCGTTAAGGCCACAGCCGTTTCTTATTTGTTAAACAGTTTATGCAGATATGGCTAACATTATTGTTAAAAACATTCCCAATTCCATTACTTGCTGTAACCTTATTTCCGGTTGCATAGCTACTGCTTATGCTTTTGGAGCGCAGCCCGACATGGCTCTTCTCTTTATAGTAATAGGCGCAGTGTTTGACTTTTTTGATGGCATGAGTGCCCGCTTGTTGCATGTGTCATCGCCTATTGGCAAGGAACTCGACTCTTTGGCCGATGATGTTACCTTCGGCGTAGCTCCTGCCACCATACTTTTCTCTCAATTGCTGACAATGAATTATCCTTCTTTTCTTGAGCCTTTGCGCCCCGTGTTGCCTTATTGCGCTTACATTATGGCGGCTTTCTCGGCGCTTCGTTTGGCTAAGTTTAATTTGGATACCCGTCAGACCACCTCTTTTATAGGCATGCCTACACCTGCCAATGCTCTCTTTTGGGGCTCGCTGGTGGTAGGAGGCAACAGTCTGCTTGAGTGCTCGCCTTATATGGTGTTTGTGGTGATAGCCCTTATGCTGCTGTGCAGTTATACGATGGTGAGCGAGATACCCATGTTTGCTTTGAAGTTCAAGCAGTGGGGTTGGGCTGGCAATGAGGTGAAATACGTGTTTATTATTAGCTGCATACCATTACTGGCGATTTTCGGCATCTCTGGCTTTGCCGTGATTATAGCTTGGTATGTGGTGTTATCTATTTATGTAAATGGCAAGAACAAGAAATGATTTCCTTCTTTTTTAGCTTTATATTTTTGCTCATTTTTTGCTTTATTGTGGGCATGTGTATGGTGGCTTTCCGTGTCTATCGCATGATACACCATGCCAAGAAGCAGTTTCGCGATTTTCAGGATATGGCTGGCGGTGGCTCGCACGGCAGTTACCGGGCGGGCAATGCAGGCTATTCGCAGCAGAATACCGCTGCAAATAATTCAACTGCCGACAACAGTTATGTAAATAATGAAGTGCTGATAGACCAGCGCTCGCAAGAAGAGCGCGACCGAAAGATATTTTCCGACCAAGAAGGTGAATATGTAGATTATGTAGAAGAGAAGAAGTAGAATGGCAGCAATGTTCTGCGCTGTTTCCCTTCTTGTCGCCTTTACTTGCCTTGAAAAAGGCTGCAAGATGAGGCATGTATGGATGGGTGTCATCTTACTGAGAACCTGAAACAAACTATAATTAAAAACAATTAATCATGAAAAAACTATTTAGCTTAGTGTGCGCATTGCTGCTCACCTTGGGTATCCATGCAGAGAGCACAGCCAAGTATGACAAACTTTATGACAATCTGCCTTTCAAGATGGAGAAGGTTACTCGCCCGTCTTTTCCTGCCAACGAGGTTAATCTGAAAGACTTTGGAGCCGTGGGTGATGGCTCGTCTCTGTGTACAGAGTCCTTTGCCAAGGCTATTGCAGCACTTGAAAAGCAAGGCGGTGGCAAACTGGTTGTGCCTCAAGGTGTGTGGTATACAGGTCCTATCGTGCTGAAGAGTAATATTAATCTGCATTTGATGAAGGGTGCCGTCATTCTCTTTTCACCAGATTTGAGCCTTTATTCGTTGGTCAACACATCGTTTGAAGGTTTGGATACCCGTCGCTGCCAGTCGCCTATTTCAGGTCAGAACCTTGAGAATGTTGCCATTACAGGTGTTGGTGTGATAGATGGCAATGGCGAGTATTGGCGCCCTGTAAAGCGCGACAAGGTTACAGATGCCCAGTGGAATGTCTTTTTGAAGCGTGGTGGCGTGCTGAAGAATCCTAAACTTTGGTACCCTTCAGCAGGTGCATTGAAGGGCGAATCATTGAGCGATATGAATGTTCCCAAAGGAAACCTGAGCGATGAAGAGTGGAACGAGATAAAGCTTTTTCTTCGTCCTGTAATGATTAGCTTGGTTAACTGCAAGAATGTATGGCTGAATGGTGTTATATTTCAGAACTCACCGGCGTGGAACATTCATCCTATGCTGTGCCAGAATGTGCTGATTGAAGATGTGCTGGTGCGCAATCCTGCTTTCGCACAGAATGGCGATGGCCTTGATTTGGAGTCATGCAAGAATGCACTGATTGTCAATTCTACCTTTGATGTGGGCGATGATGGCATTTGCATCAAGAGTGGTAAGGATGCCGATGGCCGTCGCCGTGGCGTGCCTTGCGAGAATGTGCTGGTCAATGGCTGTACAGTGTTCAAGGGTCATGGTGGCTTTGTAGTAGGCAGTGAGATGAGTGGAGGTGTGAAAAACATCTATGTGTCAGACTGCCAGTTCTTGGGTACAGATGTAGGTCTGCGCTTCAAGAGCACCCGTGGCCGTGGCGGTGTGGTGGAAAACATTTATATCAACAATATATCCATGTTTGACATCGTTACAGATGCCATTACTTTTGACCTTTATTATGGTGGAAAGTCGGCTGTTGAAGTGTTGGAAGACGGTGATGAAAGCAAGCATCAGCAGACCCCTGAATACAAAGTGGATGAAACTACTCCTTGTTTCCAGAACATAGACATCAACCATGTGGTTTGCCGTGGCGCACGCCGCGCTGCTTACTTCAATGGCTTGCCGGAGATGCCTGTGAAGAATGTGCATATCAAAGACATTGATATTGTGAATGCTGAGCATGGTATTGTTATCAACAATACAGAGGGAGTGAGCCTTGAAAATGCCAAGGTGGTAGCTAAGGGCCATACCTTGGATGCTAAAAATTCCAAGGCAGTGTCGGTAAATGGCAAGACTTATAAGAAGATAGATGCCAAAGGCATAACACTTGATTTCTGACTTTATGCTGTTGGGCAGTAACTTCTGCTCATGCGGTTTATACACAAAAGCTCCCGAAGACAAATGGCCTTCGGGAGTTTTTGTGTATTGGTAAATCGGTAGTTAAAGCGGTGATTTATTGTGCTAAAGCTGTGGTTTATGATGCTAAAGCACCACTTTATAAAAAAATAGCTATGCTTTTACGTTTCAAAAGCATAGCTATTGTGATACGATTGCATAGCTATCGTTGTCTGATTGCATAGCTATTGCATTTGCTTGTTATAGCGTCTCAGCACAGCTTGTCAGTTGTGTACAAGCGTACCAATCTGTTCGCCGTTCATTACCTTCTTGAGGTTGCCCACTACATCCATGTTGAATACATAGATAGGCAGGTTGTTTTCCTTGCACATAGTGGTGGCAGTAAGGTCCATTACCTTCAGTCCGCGTGTATAGATTTCATCGTAAGTAATGTCGTCAAACTTGGTGGCAGTAGGGTCTTTCTCCGGGTCGGCAGTATAGATGCCGTCTACGCGTGTGCCTTTGATCATTACGTCGGCTTCAATCTCTATGCCTCTGAGTGATGAACCCGTGTCTGTGGTAAAGTAAGGAGAGCCTGTGCCGGCAGAGAAGATGCACACATAGCCAGCCTCCATGGCTTCAATGGCTTTCCACTTAGAGTAAAATTCGCCGATAGGTTCCATGCGGATGGCGGTAAGTACTTTAGTCTTGACGCCAATAGCGCCCAAAGCAGAGCTTAATGCCAATGAGTTGATAACAGTAGCGCACATGCCCATCTGGTCGCCTTTTACGCGGTCAAAGCCTTTGCTGGCTCCGCTAAGGCCACGGAATATGTTGCCGCCACCGATGACGATACCAATCTGTACGCCCATTTCGTGTACTTCCTTAATCTGGCGAGCATAGTCGCCAAGGCGCTCTGGGTCGATGCCAAAGCTCTGTTTGCCCATCAGGCTTTCGCCACTGAGCTTCAATAATATTCTTTTATACTTTGCCATAATTAATATATAGTTAATGATTTGATGTTAAAACCGTTGTTTGTCTTTGTTGTTGATTACAAAGCTAACCTCCTTGAAGGCGTATGTGCGTTGCTTGCCTTGCTCGTCTTCCAGCACAAGGTGTCCATTTTGTTCCACCCTTACGATGCGTGCCATAAAGCATCCGTCTGCATCTCGGTAAGCATGTAGCCCTTGCTTGCGGTAGAGGCGCTGTGCATACAGTTGGTCAATACCGTCTAATTGTCCGGCTTTTATGCGTTGCAGATAGCCTGAGAAAGCCTTGATAAAGCGTTGAAGCACCTCTTCGCAGCAAACTTCGTGGCCTGTAATCTGGCGCAATGACACAGGATTGGGAGCATCGCTTACAAAATGTTGCTGATTAATGTTGATGCCTGTGCCCAAGATGCACTGCCTGATGTGTGGTCCGCTGATGGCACATTCAGACAGTGTGCCGCTGATTTTGCTGTCTTTCCAGTATATATCGTTGGGCCATTTGATACTGACATCATTGATATAAGCTGTCAAGGTATCAGCTATGGCCAGTGCTCCAGCTTCAAGCATGACATACTGTCGGGCTACGGGCACGCCCTGCGGATGTGTCTTTACACTGAAAAGCAAGTTTTTGTAAGGCTCACTCTCCCAGTGGTTGGTGCCTTGTCCGCGTCCTGCCGTCTGGTAGTTGGCAGTGGCTATGGTCATGATGCTGCCCTCTTCGCCTTGATATTCGTGCAGATAGCGGTTGGTAGAGTCAGTGGTATCTATGTTGATTATCTTTATATTCATGTCTCATTATGGTTACTGGCTGGGCTTGGGGCTTGCAATAGCCTGTTGCAGGTAGTATATCCGGCATCTTTCTGTATGCTTGCAGCACTGCATGGCAGTGGATTAATGGTAGGGGATAGGCAAGAATGCGTCTTCTATATGATTGACAGTGCAGTTGTCTGCCGCTGTACCGGTAATGGCCACGATGTCAAATCTGATAGGCATGTCCAAGTCGTTGCTGCGTGCAAACTTGGCTGCTGCATAGCTCAGGTTGCGTATCTTGCGCTGGTCAACAGCCTGTTCGGGTGCCATATAGCTGTCGTTACGCCTTGTTTTTACCTCCACAATGACCAGTTGGTCGGCATCAATAGCCACGATGTCAATATCGCGATGCCCGTCTCGCCAGTTGCGCCACAGTATTCTGAAGCCTTTATGTTCCAGATATTCGGCAGCTACCTGTTCGCCCCAGTGTCCGAAAACATTATGTTGTGCCATGCTAATAGATAGGTTTAAGGTTATGGATAAGTGCAAAGTCAGGCTTCGTTTCGGCAATAAAGTAATATTCTATTGCGCCCAGTTGGCACTGACTTATGCAAAGTTACTATATTTTCAGTAGTCAGCAAAGGCAGTTAAAGATTAAATTTATACTTTTGCAGAAAAGAAAGTAGACTAAGTAACTATGCAAACAGAAAACAAACAACAGAAAGAAGACGAGGCGTTTATGCGCAAAGCCTTGGCTGAAGCCGAGCTGGCTGGTAGCCAAGGCGAGATACCTATTGGTGCAGTAGTGGTGTGTAAGGGTCGCATCATAGCCCGTGCCCACAACCTGACTGAGACCTTGTGTGATGTAACAGCTCATGCCGAAATGCAGGCCATTACGGCAGCTGCCAACGCGTTGGGCGGCAAATACCTTACAGACTGTACGCTTTACGTTACCGTAGAGCCTTGTCCTATGTGTGCAGGGGCTATCGGCTGGGCGCAAATACGGCGGGTTGTGTATGGCGCTTCCGACGAGAAGCGGGGCTACAAGCGGTATGCGCCAGAAGTGTTGCACCCTAAATGCACCGTAACGGCAGACGTGCTTGAAGATGAGTGTAAAGCTCTGATGCAGTCTTTCTTTAAGAACAAACGATAAGAAAGGCTGCCTTGGATGCGTGAAAGCATTACCGTGTTGAGGCTTTTCGCTGCCAATGGACAGCTGCAAGGGGTGCAGAAACTGCTATGGTACGCACCTTTTGCACCATAAAAAATGATGGGACGAACCTCACGGTCCATCCCATCTCAAATCAACCTAAAATGATATAAACTTAGAAATCATTATATTTTGCTGATAATACCCAACTTGGTATTTTCTATAAACTCAATAATATGGTTTATTTCGTTGCCTGGAGGCACTTGCTCTTTTATCTGGTTGACGGCATCAAACACACTTGTCTGGCCGTGGAACACCAGACGATAAGCGTTGGCAATGTGGTTTTGCACCTTGTCTGACACGTTGTGCAACTTCAATATAGAGTTATTGGGACCACCATATTTTGTAGGGTTATCGTAAGCTACGATGTAAGGAGGCACGTCTTTACTGAAACGGCAGCCACTCTGTATCATGGCACCGCGGCCAACGCGCACGCTAGGATTGGCAATAACGCTGGAAGAGAAGATTACATAGTCTTCAATGTCGCAGTCGCCGGCAATCTTTGTACCGTAGCCAAACACGCAACCATCGGCAATCTTGGTGTCGTGAGACACATGTACACCCTCCATCAGGAAGTTGCGGTTGCCCAACACGGTGCGTCCGCCCTTGAAGGTTGCACGGTTGATGACTACATTTTCGCGGAAGATATTCTCGTCACCGATAATCAGTTCGGTATCATCACCAGTGTAGTTGAAGTCTTGTGGCACAGCACCCAACACGGTATTTTGGAATACCTGGTTGCCTCTGCCTAACTTGGTGCCCTTCATGATGCTTACGTAAGGATAGATAACGCAGTCGTCACCAATCTCAACATCGGCCTCTATGTAAGCGAAAGGATAGATGGTAACATTCTTGCCAATCTTAGCTTTCGGATCTATTTCTGCTTTAGGACTAATCATATATTCGATTATAATTGGACGTTAATTAATTTGTTTGTGTCTCGAGCGGTTCTTGCTTTGCCACAACAGCTGCCTTGTCCTGCTGTTGCAGACGGGTTACAGGGCTGTTGTGGCAACAGACTGAAGTCGCTGGAGGCGTTACTTTCAGCCTTTATTGGCGACCGCCACCTAAGGCATAGTACAGATTGACTACAGCTTGCATCTTGTTGAAATCGTCCTGTACCTTAGACAACTGTGCGTTCAAGAGAGACTGTTGAGCGGTGATAACCTCAAGATAAGTACTGCTGCCCATGTTGAACAAGTCCTTTGTATAGGTAACATTCTTGGTGAGGCTCTCTATTTGCTTCTCTTCCATCTGGCTCTTCTTCTCTGAAGAGTTATACAGCACAAGTGCATTGCTTACTTCACTGCCTGCTGTAAGCACAGCATTCTGCCATGTGTTGTAGGCTTGCTCTTGCTTAGCTTTGGTTACTTTCAGGTTAGCAGTGAGCTGACCGTTCATGAAGATAGGCTGTACGAGGCTTCCGACAGCACTCAGCAGCATCTTGCCGGGGTTTACTATGCCACCTCCTGAGTTGTTGGTGTAGGCACCTGAACCACTGATAGTGATGCTTGGATAGAATTTGGAGCGTGCTTGGTTTACATCGTAGAAGCATTGTGCCAAGCTCATTTCAGCGTAATGCACATCAGGACGGTTGCTCAACATCTGTATGCCAATACCTGTTGAGAAGGTACTTGGCAATGACTGGTCTTCCAGCTTGCCGCGCGCAATGGTCTGTGCAGGCTGTCCCAATACCAATGACAGAGAGTTTTCGGTCTCTCTAATTTGGCGTTTCAGGTCTTCGCCCTGTGCTTTTACTGAGTAGTAGTTGGCCTCTGCACTCTGTACTGATGTCTCTTTAGTGCGTCCAAGGTCCTTTTGCAGCTTCATCAAATCCCAAGTGTCTTTGGTCAGTTGTGCCATGTTGTCAACCAGTTCAAGCTGCTTGTCGAGCATCATGAGTGTGTAATACATGTTGGCAACATTGGCAATCAGCTTTGTCTGCACTACCAATTGATAGTCTTTGGTAGCCAGCAGCGACATCTGCGCACTGCGCTTGGCGTTCAGCAAGTTGCCAAACAAGTCAACGCTCCAGCTTGCGTTGATGGGCAAAGAGTACACTTGAGTGGCCTTGTTGCCGTCCCATGAAGAGATGGTTCCCTGTGGTGAGAAGGTAAATTGTGGCACAAAAGCCAACTTGGCCACCTTCAGTTGCTCTTCTACCATCTTCACATTGAGGGCGGCATTGAGCATATTGGTGTTGTGAACCAATGCAGTGTCGATGAGCGACTGTAGCTGCGGGTCGGTAAACACGCTCTTCCAAGCCAAGTTTCCAAAGCTTGTTGTATCGTTTACCGCCAGAGTGTCCATGTTAGACACGCTGTCGCGCACGATACCCGTAGTGTTTACCTGCGGTCTCTCATATTTATTGTAGATGCCGCAGCTGCTCACAAGGGCAGCTGCTGCAATCATTACTAATATATTTTTCTTTTTCATTTCAGTCTATTTATTGTTCTCTAATGGGCGGGTGTACTGCAAAAGCTCTGTGTCAACAGCCGCATCTGTAGTGTCTTCAAATTCCATTGGCTTGATCTTTTCCTGTATACTCTGGAATATGTAGAACAGAGCAGGCACTACCATAATCTGACATAACATACCGATAAGCATACCACCGATGGCTGCTGCACCCAAAGTCATGTTACCATTGTAGCCTACGCCCCATGGCATCAGCATTGGCAGCAAACCGATAATCATGGCCAAAGAGGTCATCAAGATAGGACGCAGACGGGCAGCAGCACCTAATACGGCAGACCAAGATACTGCCATACCTGTGCGTCGGCGCTCAAGGGCGAACTGTACGATAAGAATGGCATTCTTAGCCAACAGACCCATCAGCATGATAAGGGCAATCTGCATGTAGATGTCGTTGTTCTTGCCAAACAGGTTGGTGAACAGGAAGGCACCTGCCAAACCGAACGGGATAGACAAGATAACTGACAGAGGCAAGATATAGCTCTCATACTGTGCTGAAAGAATCAAGTAAACGAAGGTCAAGCAGAGTGCAAAGATAATTCCTGTTGAGTTACTTGACTCTTGCTCTGTACGTGTCAGACCTGAGAATTCATAGGTATAGCCCTGTGGCAGCGCTGTTTTTGCTACTTCAGACATGGCGTTCAGCGCATCACCGGTAGAGTAACCGTCAGCTGCTGAGGCGTTGACATTGATAGAAGTAAACAGGTTGAAACGGTCAATTTCCTGTGGACCATATACGCGGCTCAGTGAAACGTACTCCTTAATGGGCGCCATCTCGCCAGCAGAGGTGCGCACGTAGATGTTGTCAAGGCTCTTCAAATCTGCACGGTTCTCTGGTGGTGCCTGAATATAGACACGGTACAATTTGCCGTAAGCATTGAAGTTGGATGCATACATACCGCCATAATAACCCTGCATGGTGGTCAACACGGTTGACGGGTCAATACCGCTCTGTTTACATTTGGCTACATCCACATCAATCTTGTACTGTGGATACTTGGAGTCGTAAGAGGTCATGGCGTTTGAAATCTCAGGACGCTTGTTGAGTTCATCGATAAACTTCTGTGTTATCTCAAAGAACTTGTTCACGTCTCCACCCGTACGGTCCTGCATAGAGAAAGTAAGACCGTTGGTAGCAGAGAAACCTTGTACCATAGGAGGCTGGAATGCCAAGATCTGTGCACCCTTGATGGCTGCTGTCTGCTTGTAAATCATACCTAAAACCATAGAAGAACCGAGGTTGTGTACACCGATATACTTCAGTGGTCCCTCTTCTTTCTGTCGCTCTTCAAATGACTTCAGCTTGATAATGAAGGTACCTTGGTTGGAACCTTGGCCTGCAATGAAGTTGTAACCTGTAACACGCATACGGCTGGCGATAGCGGGGTTGGTTGCCAACATACGGTCAACCTCGTCCATTACCTCATTGGTCTCTTTCATAGATGTTCCAGGAGGGGTAGAAACCGTACAGAATACGGTACCTGTATCCTCGTCAGGCACAAGACCAGTCTTGGTGTTCAGCATGAGCACTGCCATGAGTACGATGCCTACCAGCACTGCACCGATAGCGATAACCGGACGTTCCACGAGGTGGCGCACGCCTTTGGTGTATTTAGCTTGTATCTTTCCGTAAGCTGCATTGAATGAAGCGTGGAAGCGGTCAACCATTGACATCTTGCGCTTAGAGCCGTCTTCGTTTTTCGGCTTCAGCAAGATAGCACAGAGGGCAGGAGACAATGTCAAGGCATTCAATGCTGAAATGACGATTGAGATGGCCATGGTGATACCGAACTCACGGTAGAATGTACCTGATGTACCACCCATGAATGACACAGGGATGAACACAGATGCCATAACGAGTGTAATGGAAATGATGGCACCGCTGATTTCATTCATGGCATCGATAGATGCTGTCTTGGCCGATTTATAACCGAGGTCGAGTTTCGAGTGGACGGCTTCGACCACCACGATGGCATCATCGACCACAATGGCGATGGCCAACACGAGGGCTGCCAGTGTCAAGAGGTTGAGCGAGAAGCCAAACACATAGAGGAAGAAGAACGTACCTATCAATGATACAGGAACGGCAATCAACGGGATAAGGGTAGATCGGGTGTCCTGCAAGAAGATGTATACTACAATGAACACGAGGATAAATGCCTCAACTAAAGTCTTTATCAAGTCTTCGATAGAGGCAAAGAGGAACTCGGTTACATCCTGCATGATGTCAAAGTGCAGACCTGGAGGCATGGAAGCTTCCTGCTCAGAGAGGAGTTTTTTGATGTTGGTGGCTATATCAGTAGCATTAGAACCTGCGGTCTGTGTTACCATCATGGTGACAGAAGGCTTGCCGTTGTTCTTTGACTCTACGGTATATGAGAGGGCACCCATCTCGATGCGTGCTACATCTTTTACACGAATGGTCTGTCCATCCTGTGTAGACTTGATAATCATGTTGCCAAACTCCTCAGGAGTTTTCAAGCGTCCCTTGTAGCGGAAAGTGTATTGATACTGGTTGTTGCTTGATTCGCCCACAGAACCTGGGGCAGCTTCTATATTCTGCTGTGAGAGAACAGAGGTCAAGTCGCTTGGAATCAGACCGTAGCTCTTCATCTTTACAGGGTCAATCCACAGGCGCATAGTGTAGTCTTTCTGTGAGAAGCTTTGGCACTCACCCACACCGTTTACACGCTTGATGGCAGGAATGACGTTGATGTTGGCGTAGTTGGCAAGGAATTCGTCATCATAGCGGTCGTCATCGGCTGTAAGACCGAAGAGGATAACGGTAGATGACTGACGCTTGGCGACAGTTACGCCGGCCTTGGTTACCTCGGCTGGCAGCAGCGCAGAGGCTTGTGATACACGGTTCTGAACGTTTACCTGACACATGTCGGCGTTCATACCCTGCTTGAAGTAAACGGTGATAGTAGCCGAACCGTCGTTGGTGGCAGAAGAGGTCATGTAGGTCATACCCTCAACACCGTTGATTTGCTCCTCCAGAGGGGCAAGCACTGAGTTCATCACTGTCTCAGCATTGGCACCGGTGTATGAGGCACGCACCACGATGGTAGGCGGCGCGATGTTAGGGTACTGCTCAATAGGCAGCGACACCAGTCCGATAACACCCAGGATAACGATGAGAATAGAAATCACCGTTGAGAGCACTGGGCGTGTGATAAATGTTTCGAGTTTCATAAATATCTTTTAAATATTGTTGCGTGAGTGCTGTATATTGGCCGCTAAGCATTGAGAGGAAAGGCGTTAGATGAAACTTTCCTGTCGCATAGGCATGCTGTCATTATGCAGACTCCCGGTTTGTATTATTTGCCGAAATCCTTCTTGAGCTTGTTGATGTCGCCTTGGTCAGCACCCATAGCCTCGGTCTTCTTCAGCTTCTCTGCGTACTGCGCTTCTGTGATAGGCTTGATTTGCATACCGTCTTGCAGAGACGTGATGCCTTTGACTACGATGCGGTCGCCTACATGCAAGCCACTCTCGATGATATAGTTCTTGCCGTCGTTGTTGCTGTTGACGGTTACAGGTGTATATTTTACCTTGTTGTTGGCACCTACTACGTAAACAAAGTACTTGTCTTGTACCTGTGCTACAGCATCTTGAGGTATAATGACAGCGTTGGTAGCGCTGTGAGGCACTACGATAGAGCCAGAACCGCCACTCTTGAGCAGGTGCTCAGGGTTAGGGAAGTCTGCTCTCATGGATACAGAACCTGTGGTCGGGTCGATGACACCGCTTACTGTAGCTACGCGTCCGTTGTGGCCATAGATGGTACCGTCAGCCAACTTGAGCTGTACAGCTGGGTAATCGCTGATGGCAGCGTGCAAGCCACCGGCAGTCTTGGTCATGTCGAGCAAATCCTTTTCTGTCATAGAGAAGTAAACCTGCATTACGCTGATGTTGGAAACAGTGGTCAATGGCTCTGCGCTTTGTGCGCTTACGAGGGCACCTACCCTGTAAGGCAGGTTGCCTATTACGCCATCGGCAGGGCTGGTAATATAGCAGAAGTCGAGGTTTTGCTTTGCACTGGTGTAGCTTGCTTCTGCCTGTGCTACGGCTGCCATGGCTGCTTCGAGGTTGTTTTTGGCTGATTGCAGCTCATAGCTACCTATTACATTGTTGTTGAACAGTTTCAGGTTGTTCTTGTAAGTCAGCTTGGCAGTGTTGAGTTGTGCCTTTGCTGAGTTGACAGCTGCTCTGGCCTGGCGCACAGCGGCAGCGTAAGTTTCATTGTCAATGACGAACAACAGCTGTCCGCGCTTGACGCTTTGGCCTTCCTTTACACAAAGGCGGGTGATGAAGCCTGATATTTTCGGACGAATCTCCACGTCCTGAACACCTTTGATTGTAGCAGGATAAGTGGTTTGCAAATCTGCGTTTTGGCCACCAATAGTCCTCACGGCATACTCGTTGTCGCCAAAATTAGGCTTACCCTGTTGCTTGCTTCCGCATGAAACCAACATGATGGCCATGGCTGCAAGTAGTAAAAATTTGTTCTTTTTCATACCTATTATTCCAAAATATTATAATTTCTAAAATTTATATTCACTCTAATAAAAAAGGAAAACCGTTCAAAACTATTTATATATCTTTAGTTTTCGGTTTGCAAAGTTACACACATATTGTTAATTCTGTTCTTTTTGGCATTGATAATTTTTATGTTTTAACTTATTTTTTATTGCAAATCAATCTGTCGGTGTTCTATAAGTTGTATTTGTTGGTAGAATAGTTAAATGCTTGTTCTGTTATGTTGGCAAAGTGTGTGCAGCACGTTGTCAGAAAGCTTTTTCTGTCTTTAGAGAAAGAGTATGATTACAGCGTCTGTTTGTTTGCGTGATGGAATGGGGCGATTGTCTGCTTCTCTCTTTATTGTCCGCTTGTTTTACACTGTGTAAAATATAAAGATAATTATTGCACACTTTCTTTTTATATTACATTATTTTACTTTTTGACGCTCTAAAACAGCATTCACTTTATTCCTCGTTCTGTCCACGGGATAAATAAGAAAATATTTTGTAAGCATTTTACAAGTTATTGTTAATCTGTTGTTTAGCTAAGTTATCCACATTGTTTATAACTGATAAAGGGGCAAAAATGGAATTGTATATAGGCAGAAACGGTGCTTTTAGACCCTAAAAAGCATCGTTTTTAGTCTTGAAAGCTATGCTTTTACACTGCAAATGCATAGCTTTAGCAGCAATAATACATAGTTTTTATGGTGTAAAAGCATAGTTTTCGTAGTTTTGTAGCATGGAAATGGCACCAAAAGAGTTGGAAAAGCTCTTTAAAATAGCTATTTCAAGATTTTTGATTGTCATGATTTTTGCTTGCACACTGCATATAGTTTGCATAACTTTAGTAGCCTTTGTGAGCTTGTTTTCTAAAGTTTTATGGGTGTAAATGATACGTTTTGTAGGCATTTATTTTGTAGTTCGGCCAAGTTGATGTATCTTTGCACCTAATTTATAAGGTATTAGTATGCGAGATATCAGAAACATTGCGATTATTGCCCACGTCGATCATGGAAAGACGACACTGGTGGACAAGATGATGTTGGCCGGTAACTTGTTCCGTGACGGACAGGATTTGAGCGGCCAGGTGCTTGACAGTAACGATTTGGAGCGTGAGCGTGGAATAACCATCCTCTCTAAAAACGTTTCTATTAACTATAAAGGCGTGAAGATAAACATTATCGACACTCCAGGACACAGCGACTTCGGTGGAGAGGTGGAGCGTGTCTTGAACATGGCAGACGGTTGCCTTCTGCTGGTTGATGCGTTTGAAGGTCCTATGCCACAAACTCGCTTTGTGCTGCAAAAGGCACTCCAGATAGGCTTGAAACCTATCGTTGTAGTAAACAAGGTCGATAAGCCTAACTGTCGCCCTGAGGAGGTTTACGAGATGGTGTTTGACCTTATGTTTTCGCTTAATGCTACTGAAGACCAGCTTGACTTCCCTGTGGTTTACGGTAGTGCCAAGAATGGTTGGATGGGTCCTGACTACAAGACTCCAACCGACAACATCACTTACCTGCTCGACAAGATAATAGAGGTGATACCGGCACCTAAAGTACTGGAGGGTACTCCACAGCTGCTTATCACCAGTCTTGACTATTCAAGCTATACAGGCCGTATCGCTGTGGGTCGCGTTCATCGCGGCACACTGACCGAAGGCATGAATGTAACCATTGCTCACCGCGACGGTACACAGGAGAAAACCAAGATCAAGGAGCTGCACACCTTTGAGGGTATGGGTCATGTACGCACAGACAAGGTGCAGAGTGGCGACATTTGCGCCATCATCGGCCTTGAGAACTTTGAGATTGGCGATACCATCTGCGACTTTGAAAACCCAGAGCCACTGCCTCCTATCGCTATTGACGAGCCTACCATGAGTATGCTTTTCACCATCAACGACTCTCCTTTCTTCGGCAAGGAAGGCAAGTTTGTAACCAGCCGTCATATCAACGACCGCTTGCAGAAAGAGCTTGAGAAGAACCTTGCACTGCGTGTGGCACCTTTTGAAGACAGCACCGACAAGTGGATTGTCAGTGGCCGTGGTGTGCTGCACCTCTCTGTGCTCATCGAGACCATGCGCCGCGAGGGCTACGAATTGCAGGTAGGTCAGCCTCAGGTTATCTATAAAGAGATAGACGGTGTGAAGTGTGAACCTATTGAAGAACTTACTATCAATGTGCCTGAAGAGTATTCAAGCAAGATGATAGATATGGTAACCCGCCGCAAAGGCGAGATGACCTCTATGGTTAATCTTGGCGACCGTGTGGACATAGAGTTTGACATACCTTCAAGAGGTATCATCGGTTTGCGTACCAATGTGCTTACTGCCAGTCAGGGAGAGGCTATCATGGCTCACCGCTACAAAGAGTATCAGCCTTACAAGGGCGAGATTACCCGCCGTATGAACGGCTCCATGATTGCTATGGAGACGGGTACAGCTTATGCTTACTCTATCGATAAGTTGCAAGACCGCGGCAAGTTCTTTATCGATCCGGGTGAGGAAGTGTATGCCGGTGAGGTAGTAGGCGAGCACGTTCACGACAATGACCTGGTGGTAAACGTAACAAAGGCCAAGCAGTTGACCAACACTCGTGCCAGTGGTTCAGACGACAAGGCACGCATCATACCTAAGACAGTACTCTCTCTTGAGGAGGCTTTGGAGTATATCAAGGGCGATGAACTGGTAGAGGTTACACCCAAGAGCATGCGTATGCGCAAGATTATTCTTGACCATAACGAGCGCAAGAAGGCGAACAAGTAATGACAGCATAAAAGTGAAGCACCTGCTTGAGGTGCTGACAGTAAAAAGAAAGTGGAGGAAAACTTATTTGGTTTTCCTCCACTTTCTTTTTACTGATAACGGGATATGTGAGCGTTTCATTTTACACGCTAATTGAAAAGCCCAAGGCATACAGCATGTATGCCTTGGGCTTCGTTTTGTTTTCCGCTGCATGTATGGTGTGCAGAACTGCTGCTTTATTTGCTCTTGCCGCCGCTTTTGGTGTCGTCATTCTCAATAGAGCGTTGCACACGCTTTACGCTGGTGTTCAACTTGCCTATGCGTAAGCTTGCAGAGATGCCGAAGCGCATCTGATACATATCGCTCCAGTAGTTCAAGTTGAAGTTGCTGTCGTTGACAGTCATGCTGTAAGTCTTGCGTGCTCTCAAGAAATTGTAGGCATATACCGACAGATTCAGGCGTTTGTCCAAGAAAGCTTTGCTGACTGTTACACCATAGTTGGAGTTGGACGAGCTTTTTCCTTGCAGGTTAATGTTGCCTGTGCTGACATAATAGCTGGCAGCAAAGCGCCAGTCTTTGGTGAATGATTGCTCTAAGTAGCCATTGAAGTAGGCTGACCAGCCGTGGTTTCTCAGCAAGTTGCGGTCAGAGTAGTCCGTGTAGGCACCTGCCAGATTGGAGCTGAACTTGGTGGTTTTGGTAATGTTCCAGCTAAAGTAGGTAAACATGTTCCAGCGCTGTATCTTTCCTATATTGGCACGTGTCTGGTAAAACACTTCCTTGCCCGTAGGATTTTTCAGTCCTTCAATGGTGCGGTCGTTGACCTTTTTGACTGTCTGCTCCACACTGTTGTTGGTAAACATGGCAGACAGTTTGGCGCTGAAGCCTATTTTTGAGCCGTAGTTAGAATAGGTAATGTCGAAGTTGTGGCTTCTTTCGCTGTCAAGATGCGTGTTGCCTTGGATAATGTAGTTGCGGTCGGCATCGTCAATATAGGGGTTTAAGGCCCATATTCCCGGCCGGTAGATGCGCATGTTGTAGCCCAAGCGCCAGTTGGTTTGGTCGTTGACTTGATACCCAATGCTGGCTGAAGGCACTATATTGCTGAAGTGTTTGGTAAAGTCTGCCCCCTTGCCCAAGAGGTATTCCATGTCGTAGTGGGAGTATTCGTAGCGCAAACCCACGCGGGTAGACAGCTTTTTGTATTTCAGACCGTAGCCTAAATAGCCCGCCAACAGGTAGTATTTGTATTGGTAGTGGCTGCTGTTGTCTTGGTCGTACACGGCTTCATCGCTGTTGCCCGTAGGCATGTCAAATCTGTCGTCTAACGACTTTGCATTTCTCAGAATCATCTTTGCACCCGTTTCCAGCGTATGATACTTGGCAAAGGGAGTGGTATAGTCTATCTGTGCGGTGTGTTCCAAAGTGTTTTGATGGCTCTTGTGCCACATGTCTTGCAGTAAGTCTACGGTCTCTTTCCACTTGTCCGTGGCGTTGATGTTGTTGTACCAGTTCTTTTCATTGTCGTTGCTGGGGTTGGTACTCATCTGGTATGACAGGGTAAGCAGACGGTCTTTGGTCTTGAACGAGCGTTGGTAGTTCATGCCCATCTCTGCATATACCCAGTGGCTGCTGAACTTGTTGATGTAAGAGTAGTGGTATAAGTTGCTGTTGTCGAATGGCGAAAAGGCGCTGGTACCGATTGTATTGTCGTTATGCCCCTGTCCGGGCCATAGGCTTACAGATGCTGTAATCAGTCTGAGGGTGTCTATCTCATAGCTTGCTTCAAGGCTGGCAGACTGCCCGTTGTTCATGTTATGTTGGTTTTGGTAAGTCTCAAGGTTGGTAGAGGCATCCGTAATGTCGCCGGTAGAAAAGTTTGTGTTGCCGCTGCGGGTTGGCCTACTCTTGTAGTGCGACAGGTAGAAGTTGCCGCTCAAGGTCAGTTTGCCTTGCTGCACGGTAGTAAACAGGCTGGTAGACTGGTAGGTGTTGCTCACGTTTCCCGATAGGGTAGCGGTGTAGCCCTTCATGGCTTGCCCGATAGTAATGATGTTGAGAATGCCCGTTACGCCCTCGGCATCATACTTCGGACCTGGATTTGTAATCACTTCAATACGCTTGATGCTGCTGGCAGGCATGCTTTTGAGCACCTCTGTGGGGTTCTTGGACATCATGTTGTTGGGCTTTCCGTTTACATAGACCTTGAAAGAGCTGCTGTTGTTCACCTTGATGTTGTCTTGCCCGTCTACGGTTACCAACGGCACCTTGCGCAGCATGTCTATTACCTGATTGGACTTTGCCTCAGGGTCGTCTTCCATGTTGTAGGTTATCTTGTCGATGTCAGACTTGATAAGCGGCTTTTGCGCTACCACCTCTACACCTTTCAGTTCCTTGGAGTTGTCGCTTATCAGCAGTGTTCCCAAATTGTTGGCTGCGCTCTTGGGTGTCAGTTCCACATTACGGGTAATGGTAGTGCGCCCCATAGAGGCGATGTTTATGATGTATTTTCCCGCTTCTTTCAGCTGAATGTTGAAGTTGCCGTTCTTGTTGGTCAGCACTTTCTTGATGGCATTGTCTGGTGCTTCTTTCTTGAATATGCTGACAGTGGCGTAAGGTTCGCCTTGGCGGGATATGGAATCGGCTACAATTCCATGTATGGAAAAGTTGCCGGCAGTAGTTTGTGCATATAGGCTTCCTGCGCATATAAGCATCAATAAAAAGATTGTTGTTAATTTCTTCATTTACTGTAAATTTGGGTTTACTATTCTGTCTGTGTACTATATATACGTATTGAGCTATGCTTAAGGACATTTTATCTGTACATTTTAACATTCTTTAGTGGAAAAGAATGGCGCATGGTTCTTCTTGTTCATAAAAAAAGCTATTCCATAGCCCTTGGGTAAGGATACTATGAAATAGCTATGGTTTCGTCTTTTTAAGGCATTGAAGCCTGTTTTGCCCCGCTTTGCGTTGCAGTTATGTGGCTTGTTCAGGTTTGTTGGCAGCCTCTTCAGTTGTATTTTTCTCTTCGTTCACCACTTTCCTGTATATGTCGTCAACTACCAGTCCTGCAATGGTAAAGCCGAAGATGGCTGTAATATGTACCATAGTTCCGTTAATCTGTGCTTTTGAACTGCACCATTCGTGGTTCACCAAGTTAGGGTCGCCAGGCCCGACCTTCGCCTTTGGACACATGCAAGCGCTGGTTCCGCAGGTAGAGTTGTGTCCGCGGTTCTGCAATAGTTCATCACTATAGACGCATTTGAACTTGTGGGCAGGATACACTTTCATCTTTCTGAACTTGCGGCGAAGTGCTGCGGCAAGCGGACAGCCCTTTACTTTCCAAAATTCAGCTACGCCAATCTTGGTAGGGTCCATTTTTAGTGCCGCGCCCATAGAGGATATGAAAGTTGCCTTGGTGTGGCAAGCATTGAGTATCAGCTCTACTTTGTCTTTCAGACTGTCTATTGCGTCTATGATATAATCATAGTCTTCTATATGGAAAGAGTCTGCTGTGGTCTCGTCGTAGATGCATTGCATGGCGTTGATTTCGGCATTGGGGTTAATCTCGAGCAAGCGGTTTTTGAGTGCATCTACCTTTACTTGTCCTACCGTCTTGGTGGTAGCCATGAGTTGGCGGTTAATATTGGTGATGCATACACGGTCTGAATCGACAATGGTAAGCTTGCTGATGCCGGAGCGGACAAGGCTTTCGGCACACCAACTGCCTACGCCACCCACACCGAAAATAATTACTTTAGTGGCTTGAGTGCGTTCCATGATCTTGTCGCCAACCAGTAATTGCATTCTTTTAAATATGCCTTTTTCTATTCCCATCTTCTATTTGAGTTATTTGTTTTCTTGAAGTTGCTTGATAATGCCTTTGCCCTTGCTGTCGAGAATTTCGCTGAGTGGCTTCATTACAAAGTCTCTTTCCAGCATTAAAGGGTGGGGGAGGGTAAGCTGCTTGCTGCAGAGCTTGATATCATCATAAAGCAGCAAGTCTATGTCTATTATCCTGTCATGATACACGCCCTGTACAGATTTCTGCTTTCTGCCCATTTGCTGTTCAATGTCTTGGGTGCTTTCAAGCACCTGTTGCGGTGTCAGCGATGTTTCTACACACACTGCGGCGTTGACAAAAAGATGCGATGAACTGAACCCCCACGGATCGGTAACATAAAAAGCTGATTGGCGTTTCACCGTGCCAATCAGCTTGTTTATCTGAGTTATCGCATGTCTTATATTCAGCTCCTTATCGCCTAAATTGGTACCTAAGCTGAGATAAAGTGTGTGCATTAGTCGTTTACGATAAGCATAGCGTCGCCGTAGCAACCGAATTTGTAACCGTTCTTTACTGCCAAGTGGTAAGCTTCCATCACAAGGTCATAGCCGCCAAATGCAGCAGTAGACATAATGAGCGTAGACATGGGGTGATAGAAGTTGGCAATCATGCTGTCTGCCAAGCCAAACTCATAGGGAGGGAAGATAAATTTGTTGGTCCAACCCTCATATTCCTTTAGCATCTTGTCAGTGCCGACAGCTGTTTCCGTGGCTTTTATTACGCTGGTGCCTACCGCACAGATATGATGTCCTGATTGTTTTGCCTCATTTACAGTCTTGCAAGCCTCGGCATTGATAAACATTTGCTCTGAATCCATCTTGTGCTTGGTAAGGTCTTCCACTTCTATATCGTGGAAATTGCCTAACGCGCAGTGCAGAGTGATGTAGGCAAAGTTAATTCCCTTGATTTCCATGCGCTTCATCAGCTCTCTGCTAAAGTGCAAACCGGAAGCCGGAGCGGTAACGGCGCCCTCGTTCTTGGCATAGATACACTGGAAATTTTCAAGGTCTTCAGGCGTGGCAGGACGCTTGTCTACGATATAATGGGGCAGAGGTGCCTCGCCTAACGCATAGAGGTCGCGCTTGAATTCATCGTGAGGACAGTCGTAAAGGAAGCGCAGTGTGCGACCTCTACTGGTGGTGTTGTCTATAACTTCTGCCACCATGGTGCCACTCTCGTCAAAGAACAGCTTGTTGCCGATACGTATCTTGCGGGCAGGTTCTACCAAAACGTCCCATAGACGCATCTCTTCGTTCAGCTCTCTGAGCAGGAACACCTCTATTTTAGCGTCGGTCTTCTCTTTTGTTCCATAGAGACGGGCTGGAAAAACCTTTGTATCATTGAATATGAATGCATCACCTTCGTCAAAATAATCAAGTATATTGCGGAAGTCAAGGTATTCAGGTTGACCGTCTTTGCCTGTTATCGGTTTGCCGTCAGCATCCTTCTTGAACATGTCAATGGTTTGAGATTGCTTGTGAATAACCATCAACCGGCACTCATCGCGGTGGTATGGCGGGTTAAGGGCAATCAACTCTTCTGGCAATTTAAACTTGAATTGTGATAGTTTCATATAAATAATATCCTCCTGTTTTTATTGAAAGTGCTTGTTGTAAGACCGCTGTTGGCAACTGTTTATACCCTACTGGCGCTGCCATAAATGGGTTGGACGGCGGCATGAGCACCTTTGTAAGTGATTAATTTTGATGGTATATGGATTGTCAAGGATAGCAGCATGGACGTGCTATTTCTGCTTTGACGTATAACACTCGTCCTCAATGGCTTGCTGATTGAGCCAATCTTCAAAGTCATCCAGCTTGATACAGTCCTCAATACGTATGCTTCCCACTCGAGTTCGGCATAAAGCAGTAAGGTAAGCACCACTGTTGAGCGCCTGACCGATGTCTCTTGCCAAGGCTCTTATATAGGTACCTTTGCCACATACCACACGAATTTTGGCTTGCATTGTATCAGGATTGAAGTCGACAAGCTCTATTTTATCTATTTGAAGCGTCTTTGCTTTCAGTTCAACATCAGCTCCATTTCGCATCAGTTTATAGGCCCTGTCGCCATTTATCTTACAAGCAGAGTAGGCTGGGGGCACTTGTTGTATCTCGCCAACAAACCGCTTGAGCGTGTTTTCTATCAAATCTTTGGTAATGTGGGCTGTAGGATAGGTGGCATCCACCTCATGTTCCATGTCGAAGCTGGGCGTTGTAGCACCTAATTGCAGCGTTGCTGTGTATTCCTTTGTGTGCAATTGCAGCTCTTCAATGCGCTTTGTAGCACGTCCGGTGCATAGAATTAACACACCGGTAGCCAAAGGATCAAGTGTGCCGGCATGTCCCGTTTTCATGCGTTTGATACCAAGTCGCCTTGATATAAGGTATCTTGCTCTTGCCAAAGCACCGAAACTTGACATGCGGTAGGGCTTGTTGATGCAGATGATTTCGCCTTCGTGAAAGTTCATATACGTTAATGCAGATCTTTATTTGTAATCGTTATGCACATGTGTTATGATAAAAATGAGCATGCAATGGTAATAAGTCCTGCAATGGCACAATAGATTCCGAAGTACACGAGCTTGCCTTTCTTTACGATGTTAATCATCCATTTACAAGCCAGACATCCTGAAATGAAAGCTGCTAAGAAGCCCACGATTAACGGTATAGTGTCTATTCCGCCCATAGCTTCTTCGCCTTTAAGACCTTTTATCACGTCAAGAAGAGCCTCACCGAGTATGGGAGGAATAACCATCAAGAATGAAAATTGTGCCAATTTTTCTTTTTTGTTGCCTAACAAGAGACCTGTAGCTATGGTGCTGCCAGAGCGGGAAAGACCCGGTAACACAGCTACTGCCTGAGCAAGACCTATGATGAAGGCATCTTTCATGCTGATTTTATCTTTTTGGCGTGGCTTTGCATAATAAGAGAAGGTAAGCAGCAGTGCTGTAACAAGTAGCATACAGCCTACTATCAGCAAGCCGGAACCGAATACTTCTTCTACTTTATCTTTGAAGAAAACGCCTACAATGCCTACTGGAATCATTGAAACAACGATGTTGAGGAAGTATTTTGTTTCTTCATTGAGCTGGAACTTGAACAGTCCTTTCACTATCCAGTCAATCTCTTTCCATAGTATTACAAGTGTGCTCAGTACGGTTGCCACGTGTACCATCACAGTAAATGTGAGGTTATCCTCACCGTTAATGCCAAAGAGTGCTGCTCCTATGGCCAAATGTCCACTGCTACTGACAGGCAAGTATTCTGTAAGTCCTTGTATAAGTCCGAGAATTAATGCTTCAAACCAATTCATTTGTCTATATTTAAGTTATTAATTGTTGATGCTGTTGATGTGGCTTTATTCGCTTATTGCAATGTGCAGTTGCTGTCTATGCTGTGTGTGTGCTGTGCTTAAACGCTGTTATAATGTTATTCAAACTGCGTTCTAACATTATCCAAACGCAGCTAAGACACTGTTTAAGCATAGTCTAACGGGTGTATAAGCATTGCTTGCATGCTGCATGAAACGCCTACTGCTATTGTAAGAAAGTGCTGATTAGTTGTTCTTGGGCTTGTGTATGATAGCGAAAATCATAGAAACAAAACCTATAAAGCAGATAACTGGAGCAACTTTAATACGCATGGTGCTGAATATTTCCGGGTCAAACACCTTCTCATTTGAGTTACCTCCACTCATGAGTATAAAGCCTAAAATAACGATAGCCATGCCTATTGCAAGCATGATAAAGTTAGTCTTGTCGAAAGCTAAGTCTTTCTTGTTGTCGGTAGACTGAGCAACTTTATTCTCAGTGCTGCTTATTGGGCTTCCTTCCAAATTCTTATTGTCCATTGTTAACTGAATTTATTGTGGCGCTGTTGTGCGCCAAGTCGTTATAATATGATAGTAACTTATTGTCGAATTAGCTGTATGTGGCACATTCTTTCTATCTTGTATCTGCCACTTTTCCGCTTTTTATTTCTCTGTTTTATATCTTATAGAGGTCTCCTGCTTTCATTCTTAAGAACCTGTTGACGGAGAAATAAGCACACAGCATGGTGATAATGATGCCAAACAGGAAAACTGCTGCTGCCGTAATGGCCATTACTTGCCATGTTATAACAGTCAGCACTCCTGGCTCGTAGCTATAAAGTGCATAGATACCAGCCCCTAAAGCAGCATTGGCCAGCACTGCTGCTAACAGACCGATACCTATGGCATTGCCAAGGAACGGGCGGCGAATAAATCCCCAGGATGCTCCCACCAGCTTCATGGTATGTATGGTAAAACGGCGTGCATAGACACCTAATTTTACAGTATTGTTGATGAGCGAGAACGACACACAAGTGAGCAGTACTGCCAAGATGAGCAATACTAAGTTGATTTTCTTTAAGTTCTTGTTTACGCTATCCATCAAATCCTGCGGATAGGTGATATCGCTGATGCGTGGGTCTTGCTTTAACTGTCTGGAAATCCATTTCAGCGAGTCGTTATTGGCGTAGACACCTTTTAACTGTACTTCAACAGAAGCTACGAAAGGATTTGTCCCTAAGAATTCGCTTGGGTCGGTACCCATGGCTTGTGTCTGTTCTTTTAGAGCTTGTTCTTTGCTGATATAAGTAATGTTGTTGATGTAGGGGCGCTTCTGTAGCTCGGCGCATAAGTGCTTTGCTTCAGGATTTGTAATGTCTTCTCCCAACATCATGGTTACGGTGAGGTTCTCTTTAACATACTCTGACAAGTTCTTTGCCGTAAGAACAGAGAACACTACCATACCCAAAAGAATAAGTACCAAGGCGGTACTAATGCATAGCGTTACACCCTGCAACCCATGTCGAGTGCCGGTTTTCTTTCTTCTTCTACCCATTATCGTGTGGCTATAATACACCAAAATTTGTTGCAAAGTAACAAAAAAAACTGCGGTTGTACAATAGTTTAACTACTATTAACTTGTAAAAGTAGGCTTTCTTTGGGCGCGTAGTATTTTTTTAGTCATAAAGTATTGGTGTTGGGTGCCTTGTTTAGTGTTAAACTTGAGTGTAAGAGCACTGCTATTTCAGAATTTTTGTGTAAGTTTGCACGTTCAAATCAACTAAGTGTGAAACAATATTTCTTTGTATTATGAGTACAGTAATTTATCCGTCACCTATTTTTGGCCCCATACATAGCCGTAGGTTAGGCATTTCTTTGGGCATTAATCTTATGCCCAGCGATGGCAAAGTGTGTACTTTTGACTGTATCTATTGTGAATGTGGCTTTAATGCCGACCACCGACCGAAGCGCAATAGACCAACTCGTGAGGAGGTAAAGGTGGCTTTGGAGCAGAAGTTGAAAGAGATGTCGGCAGCAGGTCAGTTGCCGGATGTTCTTACTTTTGCCGGCAATGGCGAACCTACAGCACATCCTCATTTCCCTGAGATTATGGATGATACCATTGCCTTGCGTAATATCTACTGTCCTAAAGCTAAGGTCTCGGTACTGAGCAACTCTACTTTTGCCGACCGTCCGGCAGTGCATGCAGCCTTGATGCGCATAGACAATAATATATTGAAGATAGATACCGTAGACCCTGCTTATATAAATAAGGTAAATCGTCCTGTGGGCATTCATTATGATGTGAAGCAGATTATAGAGACTTTAAAATCCTTTAACGGTCATGTTATTATCCAAACCATGTTTATGCGTGGCACGATGGAGGGGCAGAGTGTAGACAATACTGGTGAAGAATATGTAAAACCCTGGCTTGATGCCGTGGCTTATATCAAGCCTATGGAGGTCATGATATACACGATAGACCGTGAAACGCCAGACCATGATTTACTGAAAGCGCAGCCATCCGTGCTGGATGCCATTCGCGATAGGGTAATCGCAATGGGTATTCCTTGTACAGCTTCGTATTAAAAATCAGGTTAAAAGATTTATGTCGAACATCAATGATATGACAGTAGGTTCGCCTACTAAAGATATTTTATGCTTTGCTGTGCCATTGGTATGTGGCTACATATTGCAGCAGATGTATCTGCTTATTGATGCTGCCATCGTAGGTCAGTATTTGGGTGTGGGTGCATTGGCTGCTGTGGGCGCTTCTTCTTCCATCATGTTTCTTATTATGGGTTTCTGTAATGGAGCGTGTGCAGGCTTTGCCATCCCCGTAGCACAGCAGTTTGGTGCCAAAGACTATCACCAGATGCGTTGCTATGTGAGCAATGCCTTGCGCATATCTGCCGTTATAGCTGTGGTCATTACGGTGTTTACCGCATTGTTTTGTACCCGTATTTTGCGTATTGTCAACACCCCGGCAGATATATTCTCAGATGCTTATATCTTCTTGCTGCTCAATTTCTTGGCTATTCCTTTCACAATGGGATATAATATCTTGTCTGGTTTTATCCGTGCTTTAGGAGACTCCAAGCAGCCTTTTTATTTCCTTATTGTATCCTCTTTGGTCAATATAGCTCTTGACTTCTTGCTGATAGTAGGTTTCAAGTTGGGGGTAGAGGGAGCAGGCATTGCCACGCTTTTGTCCCAAGCCTTTGCCACTGTTTTGTGTTGGCTGTATATCAGGAAGCACCTTACGCTGCTGTTGCCTCAGGGTGATGAGCGTGCTTATGATGACCACAAGGTAGGCCGCTTGCTCAATAATGGCATACCTATGGGCTTGCAGTTTTCCATTACAGCCATAGGTGTTATCATGCTGCAAAGTGCCAACAATGCTTTGGGTACCCTTTATGTGGCATCGTTTACAGCTTCTATGCGTGTAAAATATCTGTTTACCTGTGTGTTTGAAAACATAGGTGTGGCTATGGCCACCTATTGCGGTCAGAATATTGGTGCCTGCAAGCTTTACCGCATTAAGCAAGGTATCTTTTCTGCCGTTAAGATTATGTTGGTCTACTTTGCCCTCACCTTTATTGTCATTTATCCTTTTGCAGACGACATGATGCTGGCCTTTGTCAATGCCTCGGAAACCGATGTTATCAGCAATGCCGCCATTTACATGCGTATCAGCAACTATTTTTATCCTGTGTTGGGCCTGCTTACCATTTTGCGTTACAGCCTGCAGGGCTTGGGCTTTAGCAACTTTTCCATGCTGTCTGGCGTGATGGAGATGATAGCCCGTTGTGGAGTCAGCCTGTGGTTGGTGCCGGCTTTTCATTACATGGGGGTGTGCTATGGCGATCCTACGGCATGGGTGGCAGCCGATATATTCCTCATTCCTGCTATATTTTATGTGTATCGTAGGTTGCAAAGAAAGATGGGCGTGTCGAAATCTTGAGAAGGCATGAGGCAGAAGCCTTGAAAATAAAATAGCGAATACCGCTTATGCAGTCTGATTGGGTGCATAAGCGGTATTCGCTATTTTGGTAAATAAAGTACTCTTTTTGTCCTTATAAGCAGGTGTTTATCATTCATTTAAATAATGAAGGCACATATACACGATTAATATTGAGCACCTACTTATATAATAAGGTGGCGCAGCGTGTTTACTCAGGGTAAACAAGGCGTTCCTCAGTAATGTGCTCCAAGGCTTCTTCCAGATACTTCTTGGCTTCCCATTTAGCCATGGGCAGGTCATGCAGCAGATAGTTTCCGCAGTCTTTTGGTGCAGCGCCAGGCACTTCGCCCTCAAAGTCAGCCACAAACTTAAAGGTTCTTTTCATCAGCTCTACAATGTCTTTAGACTCATAGTCGCCTTTTACCAGCAGATAGTTGCCCGTAAGGCAGCCCATAGGTCCCCAATACACGATGCGGTCTTTCCACTCTTCATCATTGCGAAGATAGGTAGCTGCTAGATGCTCAATGGTGTGCAGCGCACCTGGATGCAGTACAGGCTCGCGGTTAGGAGCCTTCATGCGTATGTCGAAAGTAGTGATTACCTCGTTGCCCACTTGGTCTTTGCGCGATACATAGATGCCAGGCAGCAGCTTCTCATGGTTGATGGTAAAACTTGGAATCTTTTTCATTGCTATATAGTTTCTAAAAAATGTTTTGTTACATTGAATGATCCTTCTGCCAAACGAGACCAAAAATCAAAATACTGTGATGCTTTGTTGTCTTTCAGCGGTATATCGCTGATAACTCTGAAACTGATAAACGGCACATTGTAGATGTGGCAAGTTTGGGCTATGGCACAGCTTTCCATGTCTACGGCTTTGGCTGTTGGAAACTTGCTGAGTATGGTTTTCATCTTGTCCTGACTGTCTACAAACCAGTCGCCGCTAACTATCGGACCAGCATGCACGGGTGTCTTGCAGTCTAAATGCTGTGCTTTCTCTATCAAATCAGCAGACGCGGCAAACTTTACAGGCATGCCCATTACCTGTCCATACTGGCAGTCATCCCCGCAGTATACATCATGGTAACAATAGTCGGTGCCTACCACCACATCCGTAACTTCCATGTTGACATCGGCACCGCCAGCCACACCTGTTGAGATAATCAGGTCGGGTGCATAGTTGTCAATCATTTCTACGGCACCGATGGCTGCATTTACCTTGCCAATGCCACACTTCTGCATAATGATTTCTTTCTTGCCAATGTTGCCTTTCACAAAATCTTTGTTGTGATGGCGCTCTGTGGTAGACTCATCCAGCAGTGTTTTCAGTTGCATGAACTCCTTGTCCATGGCAACAATGATACCTATTTTCATTTCTCTCGTTAAATTTTTATCTATGCAAAGATATATATATTTGTTGAAAAACAGCAGCTTTTGGCGGCAGATGATGCGGTACAGGACGAAAATAAGCATAAGGCGTTTGCCGCTTTCAGCTCAAGCTTTCTATGAGCAGCCACAAATTGAGCACGGTAACGATGGCTGCTATGGTGTAGAGAAAAGCTGAATTGAGCTTGCTGTTGGCATATTTCCCCATCACTTTGGTAGAGGAGGTGAGGCTAACTTGCAGGAATACGGTGAAGGGCAGTTGCAGACTGAGCACCATTTGTGACAGTATCAGACCTTGAAACGGATTGCTTATAAACACGATAATCACCACAGCGGCAATCAGAGACAGCAGTGTGCCTGTGATGGAGTGGGCATCGCGCTCATAATATTGTTCGCCAAACATGCCCGAAAAAATACAACCTGCCGCCATGCCACTGGTAATAGTGCTCGACAAGCCTGCCAACAGCAGTGCCATGGCAAATATGTTGGCGGCATTGTTGCCTAAGAGTGGGGTGAGCAATGCTTGCGCTTGGCTTAGGTCTTCCACCGGTGCATGGTGGCTGCCGAAGGTGGTTGCCGCCAGTATTATCATGGCACTGTTGATGGCCCAGCCCACTATCATGGAAAACAAGGTGTCAAAGAACTCGTATTTCAGTGCCCTTTCAATGTGCTGACTGTCTGTTTTGTGCAGCTGTCGGCTCTGTACCAATTCAGAGTGCAGGAACAGGTTATGGGGCATGACCACAGCTCCTAACACACTCATGATGATAAGCAGGCTGCCTTGTGGCACACTTGGCACCACCCATCCTGTGGCTGCTGCTTGCCAATCTACTTTAGTCAGAAACAGCTCATAGATAAACGACAGTCCTATCATTGACACAAAGCCGATAATCATGCGCTCAATTTTCTTGTAAGAGTTGGTCAGCAGCAGTATGACCACAGCCACTGTGGTTAGTATGGAGCCCCATACGATAGGCACGCCAAAGAGCATTTGCAAGGCAATGGCGGCTCCCAATATCTCTGCCAGCGATGTGGATATGCTGGCGAGCATGGCTGTCAGCAGTATGGGTCGGCCAATCCATTTTGGCGTATAACGTTCGGTAGCCTCACTCAGGCACAGACCTGTAACGATGCCCAAATGCGCCACATTGTGTTGAAGGGCTATCAGCATGATGGTAGAGAGGGTTACCACCCACAGCAGTGCGTAGCCATAGGTAGAGCCGGCGGCAAAGTTGCTGGCCCAGTTGCCGGGGTCTATGAAGCCTACTGTTACCAATAGGCCGGGTCCGATGTTCTTGATAATGTCAAGTCCGCCAAACTTCTGGGGCTTGCTCTCATTTTTCAGAATATGTATTAAGTTTCTCATGTGTTTATGTTTGTATGTTCAATATTTTTCTTTTTACCTTTAAACCATTTTATAAGTGGCTTCGTCTTATTGTCTCAACTGCGGTCTGACGGTGGCAAAGATACACTGTTTTGGCATAAGTTGTATCAGGTATGTGTGAAAATCATCATTATTGGGTAGTATTGTATCAATGTTTTTGTAATTGCAAAAATGCAAGGAAAGTGGTCGTTATAAGGCTTCTTCTATACGATTTTTCGTTATCAATGAAAAATATGCAGACAAAAGCATTCCTATTTGTAAGTTTTAGCTATCTTTGCTGTATTGCATAGGTATTCAACAGCACAGTTTTTGGCAGCTAAGCGTACCTGTAAAGAGCGTACCTGCGGTTGGAAAACTTGTGCAAGTAATAGATGTTAAATTCTTTAATTTTATTTTTTTGCTTATGAAAAAGCTTTTACTTTCTTTGGCAGTTGCCCTTTTTACCTTGGGTGCTCACGCACAGGTAACAGCCACGACCGATGGCTCAGACTACTTCAGCTTTAGCGTCAAAAACGTTAATTGGTGTGGCGGAGAAGTTACCGTTACGCCGAAAGACCCTGACATGAAGTACTATTTCTATTCAAGAGATATGGCTTATGTCAGCCAAACCTTTGGCGATGATTGGAGCAAGGTGTTTGCTACCGACCGTTCTTGGTATGAGTATATAGCCAGTGTGTATGGTGGAACGGTGTATGAGAATTGGGCGGCAGACTTGGTTACAGGCACCAAGACCTTCAAGACTACCGACAATGACATAACCCAGTGGGGCGGCAAGATAGTGGTATATGCTTATGCAATAGACGATAATGCCAATATCACCACACCCATGTGCCTGTTCTATTTTGACACGACCAAGCCAAACGCTTCTGCCAATACCTTTGATGTGAAGATTAATGAGGTGCATCCCAATTCTGTGGCTGCCACTGTTACACCTTCCAATAACGACCCTTATGTGATAGATGTGCAGAAAAAGAAATTTGTAGACTGGTATATTAACAGCGGAATTTCACTCGATTCCATGACATTTGTGCTGGCACAGAGCCAAATAAAGAACTTGGGCGAGATAGAGACACATAACGGTACCTACACCATGAACCCTAAAGACTGGAGCTTAAACTCTCCCGGTACAGAATATGAGGTGATTGTGTATGGCTTTGACAATGGGCTTTCTACTCCCGACAACATTGCAATGGCAAAGTTTACCACTCTGCGTGGCGTGTCTACCGTATCCTCTCGCTTTGCAAGATACTTTGTAGGCAACGACGGCAAGGCAGACCCTGATGTGCTGACAGCGGCAGACAATGAAGAGGGGGCTTACTACTACACCCTGCTTGATGAAGAAACACCTTGCTCTTTGTTGCAATACATGACAGCTATTGATGCTCAAAATACGGAAAGTTATACCTATACCTATAACGAGAGTCAATATGATTCTACCGCAAAACTGACTCTTACAGGTAGTTGCAACGCTGATGCCAAGGGCGTATATGCTACCATGGATGTTGACATGACAGATTATCCTGACATCAAGAAGATATACTTTGTGGGTACTGCTACGGGTATCAATGGCGTAAATGTCAACCGGCCAACTGCTGATGCACCTGTTTATCGTTTGGACGGTACTGCTGTACATACCGCAAAAGCAAACCTTACCAAGGGCGTATATATTCAAGGAGGCAAGAAATTTGTGGTAAAGTAAGAGATACAGATAATTGAAACATACAAAAAGCTCCCGTAAGAACATTTTCTTACGGGAGCTTTTATATTGTACCTTTACAGGTGTTTTTACTGTTATTCTTCAGCATGTTTCTCTTTCAATATAGTCTTTACTTGCTCCAGCCGCTCAGCAAGTGCAGCATCGGCTTTAGCTATTTGAAGGTCATATTGCACTTGCATGTCGAGCAGTTGGTGGGCGTCCAAGCCTAAAGCTGCCTCAAAAAGCAGTGCATCTTCAGCGGTAAGCTGCTGCTGGCAGTCCATGATTTTATCAAGAGTGTTGGGCAGCAAGCCTATTTCAGCGGCGAATTTGCTGTGGGAGAAGCCACGTGCCTCTATGGTTTCTCTAATGATTTCGCCTGGTAGCTGTATCTTGGTGTTGTTTGTTTCCATTGTGTTTTCGTTTTGTAGTGTAACAGGCTGATTGGCTGTTTCATTGCTGCTGCTCACTGCGGCAGCAGTATCGTTGGTTGTAGCTGCCACTTTTGCTTTGGTTGTAGCCGGCTTTCTGCTGGCAGTTTTGCTGCGTCTTGCAGTGGCAGTGCTGCGCTTAGGCTTGGCTTTGGTGCGCTTGGTGGCAGTTTTGGTTGCGGTTGTTGTCTTGTTTACCATATTTGTCTTTACTGTTATTTGCGTGTATTGCAGAGGGCGTGTCAGTGCGGTGGATGGCATAGACACAGAAAACAAGCGTCTTTACGATAGTCTGTCTGACCGTAAAGACGCATGTTTACCTCTTGTGCAAAGGTCGAGAAGACCCTTATTGCGGTGCAAAAATACTGCTTCTTATTGTGATAACCAAAAAAGTTGAAGCTTTTTTACTGATGGACAAAGTGATGAAGTGGAGATATGGGCAGATACCTGTTGTTCCGATAGCTATGTTGTTGGCTTGCAAGAGCTATGCTATCGATTCCCGATAACAGTGCTGTTGCCGTCTGATAGCTATGCTTTCGCAAGCCGAAAGCATAGCTATCGGAACATGCTGTCCGTAGCCTGTGGAGGGGTATGGATAGAGGATGTCTATTTAGGCATAGATATTTTCTGTTTGACGCTATTGTTATTATGAATACCTTTGCACCAGAAACAAAAACAAGAACCAATTAAAAAATAAAGACATTATGAAAGAACTGAAAGGAACAAAGACAGAGAAAAACTTGATGGACGCATTTGCTGGTGAGTCTCAAGCGCGTAACAAGTATACATATTTTGCATCAAAAGCTCGCAAAGACGGCTATGAGCAGATAGCAGCTCTTTTTGAAGAAACAGCCAACAACGAGAAAGAGCATGCCAAACTGTGGTTCAAATATCTGATGGGTGGCGAAATACCAAGCACACCAGACAACCTGAAGGCTGCTGCTGAAGGCGAAAACTATGAGTGGACAGACATGTATGACCGTATGGCTGCTGAGGCTGAAGAGGAAGGCTTTAAGGAGATTGCTGCCAAGTTTCGCATGGTAGGTGCCATCGAGAAGCACCATGAGGAGCGCTATCGCAAGCTGCTCAAGAATATAGAAGACCAGGTGGTGTTCTCTCGTGAGGGCGACTGTGTATGGATTTGCCGCAACTGTGGTCACATAGTAGTAGGCAAGAAGGCGCCTCAGGTGTGCCCTGTATGTGCCCACAAGCAAAGCTTCTTTGAGCTGAGAGCAGAGAATTATTGATATGCCGGAAGTCCGACAATGATTTTGGCAATAGAGAGTGATAAGAGAGTATAAAAGAAGAGGTGGTTCTGTTCCGCGCGGACAGAGCCACCTCTTGACATATAAGAGGGGTAGTAGCTTTTTAGGCTGCTACATTTTAGTCGTTATGTAGCGGTCAAACAGGCTAAGGTCTATCTTCAAGTCGGGGTATTGGCGCATCAGGTCAATGGCTTTCTGCTTGCTTTTTGCCATAAATTGCAGGTATTCTTTACCGGAAGGATTAAACGGCTTGTGGCCTAAGGCTTCCTTGATGGGGCGCCATAGCGACAGAAAAGTGTGGGTGCGGGTAGAGAAATAGGCTTCAGAGAATACCTCCCAGATATATTCTACGGCTTGAGCTGAGGGGTGCAGCATGTCGGCTGCATAAAAGCGGTAGTCGCGCAGCTCGTCATTCACTATTTCATAAGCAGGAAAATAGTTTACCCTGTCGGGCATCTCTTCCGCCAATTGGTTGGCTGCCAGCAGTAGGGTTGCCTTGGACAGTTGGCTGCCATGATAGCCATATTTGGCATAGCGGATAGGGCTGACGGTGATAATTACTCTTACATCTGGTCGACGTTGCACCAATAGCTGTACTGCTTGGCGCAAATAGCCGACACACTCATCCACAGTGAGGCAGCGCTCGGTAAACAGCCGTTGGGGGCGTTTGGCACAATTGTCTACAATCTCACCCGTCTCGTTGAGTATATACACATGGTTGGTGCCTAAGGTAAATAGGGCTGTGCGTGGACTGCATGTGCTGTGGCTCACGGTGTGCAGTATGCTGGCAGGATTATACATTACGCCATAGGGATTGACTGTGGCGCGAAAGCATTCATCTACAAATCGTTTGCCCATATTGTCGGCAAAGCATGAGCCTACAAAAAGCATCTCTTCACATGGCTCAATGGCAAAAGGCGGGCGGCTGATAGCTACTTTGGTTCTAAAATCCATGAGGTATTTGTTGTATTGAAAAAGGCAAGCCATAGCCATGTGGCATGGCTGTCATGGCTTGCCTTGTATGTGTAAATCTTCTTGTTCTAACTTAACTGCGACTTACTTGCAGTCCTTTTTCGCTTAGGGTCATCTCTACAAAACGGGCGTTGGCATTGGGTCTGTTGGTTTGCAGCAGTGTCTTGATGCGCATGGCAGCATCGGGGTCTTTGGCCACCATGTACAGATAGCCGCCCCCGCCAGCCCCTGCCAGCTTGTAGCCCAAGCACAGGTCGTCTATCTGTTGCGTAATCAGCTGTATGCAGCTGGGGTTGGTACCACTGTCGATAACCTGATTTTGCATCCATGTTTTGCGCACCAAGGTACCCATTCTTTGAAAGTCGGCACGCTGAATGGCATCATACATGTCGAGTGCATGCTGCTTCATCTCGCGCAGCAGTGCCAGTTCCTCGCACTGATTGAGAAACATGCGGCGCACTATCTCTGCCAAAATGTTCTTGGCAGTGCGCGTAATGCCGGTGTAATAGAGCAGGTGGCAGCCTGCATATTCAGACTGTACGAACAGATTTTGGGGCAACCACTTGACCATGGGCACCTGATTGAAGCCACGGTGGGTCTGCAATAGTTTGACACCTTGCAGCAAACCGCCATACTGGTCTTGCCATCCACCGCCCGTGGTGAGCAGCTGTTCTAACACCAGTGTGCGTCTGCCTATCTCGCTTTTGTCCCAAGCCAAGCCGCAAAAGTCGTTCAGTGCGCCTAATACTGTGGCAGACAGCACGCTGCTTGTGCCCAATCCGCTGCCTGCTGGAATGGCAGACAGCAGCGTGAGTTCTATGCCACAGCCAAATGCCTTCAGCTGTTCTTCCAGTGTGTTGTAGTGCTCTTGGCAGTATTGTGGCAGAAAACCGGCCAGTGCCAATGCTGCTTTGGGTATGGAGAAAGGACTTCCTACTTTGTTGAAAGCAGCCAACTGTTCATACGTGTGCACCTCTTCCATGGCTCCCAAGTCAATGCTTCTGAGCACGATATGGGGCTGTTTGCAAGGTTTTACATAGGTTTGCAAGGGCGGTTGGCCGTTTAGCTCAATGGCAAGGTTTACCGCATTCCCGCCTTCCATCAGGCAATAGGGGGGCGTATCGGTCCATCCACCAGCTATATCAATGCGTACAGGACTTCTGCCCCATACAATCTGGTCGCTGTAAACAGATAAGCGAGGGGCTTGCTTCTCTGCTGCAACAGTGCGTGTAAGACCTTCTCTGAGCAGTGCAAAGGCTGCATCATCGTCTGCTTGATAAGCTTCGCCGCATAGGCGGCACAACTCAGAGCGGAACATCTTGTCGTGAATACGGGTCATCAGTGGCACTCGTTCGTCCAATGGGGCAGGAGCAGGAATGTGAAAGGCGGCAAACTCGTGGGCAGCATTGTCTAAATCGACTTGATAAAACACGCTGTGCTCATGGTTCTTGGCCAGTGCCTCCCAGTTGAGTGCACGCAAATGGGTACGCTGTTGGGTCAGTCTTACTAAGTTAGCCCTGGCAGATATATCGTCGGCACATATCTTTTTGCTTTCATTCCATATCTTCTTGCCTTGTTCCAACTGCGTTTCGCCTAACATCCAGCGCAGTACCAATCCAGCCTCTTCTGCTGTATCACAGACAGGGAAGATACAAGCCGCTTGCAGGTCGTGGCTTCCGGCAATGCTGTTGATATCTATGTGATGCGCAGTAGCCCATGATTGGAACGATTGCCCCATGTACATAAGGTCAGCATCATGCAAGTTTCCACGAAACTTGTCGTAGTAGCCGTAGGGCCTTACCGCATATTGGGTGTCATTAATGGGCACAATGTCTACACACTGTCCATCCATCAAGGTTACAGTCCAGTCATTTTCCGGCACACCGGTGATGATGTTTTCATGTGCCAAAGTCCAGTTCTTTCCTATATAGCTGTTTTCTATCCAGAGGTTAGCGTTATGCTCTGTAATAGCCACTTGGGTGAGAGCATTCTGCACAAACATGGAAGGCTGGGGCTTTAAGGAGTGGTGCATAATCTCGCGTTGGTCGTTCACAAGGTTCTGAATGGACAAAGTAGAGGACAATAGCTCATGACTGGTGCCGAAATGGTAGAACTCTCCGCCAGGCAGAGGAAGCACGGCTACTTTCAATTGGCTTATTTCTTTGTCATCAATGGTAGGGTTAGTTCCCAAGGCACAGCCAAACTGGGCATACAAGTCATAGTTAATCACTTCACCGTCTTTCATGGATCGCTTCATGAGTAGCTTGACAGCACGGTCGCTGAGCAGCCAAATGCCTATGTCGGTGAGATAGAAATGGTCTTGCAGCAGCTTGCCTAAGGTCTGTACAGACGGCTTTTGCAGCATGCATTCAAGTACTGATGGTGAATCGCTTTTTGCCACAAACACGCCATGGTCCTTGGCTATTTCGGGTCCCAACCATAGTCCATAGCACACTACGTCAGCGTCGGGTATGGGTTGTAGCGGTTGTGTGGTTCTGATATACACATCGCCACTCACTATCATTGTGTGCAAAGGAGCAGGCGCATAGTTCATCATACGGTCATAAAGTGGAACTTGTAGCGATAGCAAATCTTGCGAAAGGTGTTGCCCACGCTCCCAACGAAACACGGGAATAGGTGTCAGTATCTTGCCGGAAGGGGCGTAAGCCGGCAGTCGTCGGCTTTGCCCGCCAGCGTGTAAAAGCAGCTTCCTGTCTTTTGAAAGCCACTCGTCAAAACTCATTCCTTGTCCTTCGTGCTCATAACAAGCCTTGAGCAGCCAGGTAGAACCACCGCCTGAGCCCAACTTGTGGTCCACGGGGTCGTTGGTGCAAAACCATTCTTTATTGTCAAAACCAGTGATTTGGTGGAAACAATTCACCAAATTAGGAGGCAAAGAAAGTAATTTCTTCATAAAGATAAAATTGTAAGAGTAGCGTAAAAGCGGACCTTTTAATGGAAAAGACCATTCTCTTTTGCGTGGTAAAGTGTAGCTTGTTGCAATGAAAAGTGTGCCACTACAATGGTAGCGGCACACTTGAAGCTTATTTGTTCTTGTTTTTCTTGTATTCAGTATAAGCCAATATAAGCACTACAATAACCAGTAATGCATAGGCAATGTAGGCAATCGTCTCGGTCATGTCAATGGATTTAGGATAGAACATCAGCTCTACCTTATGATGACCGGGAGATACATGGAGGGCGCGAAGCACGTAGTTGGCACGTCCTAACTCAACATCCTTACCGTCGACAGTAGCTGTCCAGCCTGGATAATATACCTCAGAGAATACGATTACACCACCTGTTGATGAGTTGACATCGTAAGATAAATGGTTGGGAGCAAACGAAGTGATCTTTACAACCGATGTACCGGCTTGCTTGACAGACTGTTTCAGTTGAGGCTCAAACTCCTTGTCAGCCACAGCTTCGCTTCTGAGGTTCAGCTTGCCGAGAGCTTCTATCTCTTGGTTGGCATTGTCTACATAGTTTACTTTGTCTACAAACCAAGCGTTGCCGTAAGCGTAAGGGTTCTTTACAGGTACGGTCTGACCACCTTGTAACGGCAGAATGAAGTAGCGGGCGTTAAGCATGTTCAGTACAGGACAGATGCTGTCGCCTTTCACCTTGGTCATATCGCCGCCTGCTTGTGCCACTGCAGGCATCACTTTCTGCATCTCAGGTGCTATATGAGCATCAATCAGCTCTTGGTAGCGGCGCAGTTTTGCTGCGTGATAGCCACCGATACTCTTGTGATAATAAGAAGTCTCGTTTTCATTGAAGGTATTGGATGCGAAGTTGAGCACACGATAATTGCCACATTCAGATTTGTCTTGCAATATCTGTTTGTCTGTATTGGTCATTTCAATAGGAGTGTCTCTTACGCTCTTGTTTACAAACATGTCGTTGTTGAGGTATCGTTTGTCTACCTGCCAGAGGTCTATAAAGCAGAGCACAAAGATGGCCCCGATCATGTATTCCGCACGAAGTTTCTTGAAACGGTAAAGCATCAGGAACAAGAAACCAATCATAACAATGAAGAAAGAGCGCCAACAGTCAGCGGTAAAGATAGCTTCTCGCATTTCACGCAGGTTGGGGAGCAGCTGTGTCAGGTATTCTTGTGGTATCTGCTGGAGGGCTTTCATTTCTTCGGAAGCGATGAAATCGCTGAAGAACAGCGTAGGCATGAGCGCAAAGAGCAGGGCAACACCTGCGGTGAGTCCTAAGCTAATATACAGGTATTTGGCTTTCTTTACCAACACATCAGGCTCTTCTACGATGTGCTTCAGTGCCAACATAGCCAGTAAAGGAATGGTAAATTCTGCGATAACCAATATGGAAGCTACCGTACGGAACTTGGCATACATGGGCACATAGTCAAGGAAGAAGTCGGTGAAAGGCATGAAGTTGCGACCCCACGACAGCAATATAGACAGCACGGTGGCGGCCAACAATGCCCATTTCATAGGACCTTTTACAATGAATAGACCGAGAATAAACAGCATGAGCACAAAAGCGCCTACATAGACAGGACCACTTGTGCCTGGTTGTTCGCCCCAATATTGCCCGAGCTGTTGATATACTTCGGTAAAGTTAGGGTCAGCCTTGCTCATGGCAGTAGCGTTCTGAGCCAAAGGCACAGATGCTCCACCCTTGGTGTTAGGTACTAATAGCGTCCATGTCTCACCGATGCCATAGCTCCATTGGGTAATATAGTCGCGGTCAAGACCGCTGCTTGTCTGGTTGGCAGCGTTCTTTTTCACGAGTTCGCTCTTGCCTCTCATGGTTTCTTGTCCATACTCCCAGGTGTGATACAGATTGCTTATGTTGATGCATACGCCAATGGCAGCACCGACAACACATACTGCTGAGGCCTTCCAAAAGTTCATCATTTGCTTCTTTCTGATAGCATCTGCCAAGAAAGCCAATACCATAAAGAAGATGACAAACAGGAAGTAATATGTCATTTGAACGTGGTTCGCATACACTTCGAAGGCTGTAAAAAGAGCTGTTACAAAGAGTCCCCACAGGTATTTGCCTCTATATGCCAACACGATACCAGCAATCATAGGCGGTAGATAAGCCAACGCCATGACTTTCCAGAAGTGACCGGCGGCAATAATGATAAGGAAGTAACTGGAGAAAGCCCACAAAATAGAACCCAAGGCAGCCAATGACTGCTTGAAGTCGAAAGCTCTTAGGAGTATATAGAAGCCTAACAGGTAGGCAAAAACAAACCAAACATAGTCTGGTAGAAACAAGTGGTAAGTCTTTACTACTGCGTCTAACTTCTGTGTGCTGCCGTATGTAGGGGCTGTTTGGTAGGTAGGCATGCCACAGAACAGCGAAGTCATCCATCGTGAGGTCTCACCTGTCTTCGCTTTATAGTCAGACAGCTCTTTGCCTATGCCTTTACTGGCGGCAGAGTCGTGTTGAAACAAAATCTTTCCGTCTATGTCTGCCGGAAAGAAATATGCGAAAGAAATAATTGCAAAAAGGACGATTGCCAGTATATCAGGCAACCATTGTTTCCATGTTTTCATTATGCTATGTGTTTATTTTGTTCTAAATCTTTTGCAAAGATAGTGCAAGCCGAGCGGAATACAAAATAAAATGGAGTGAAACGGAATTTTATTTTTATTCCTGAGGCGCCGCCTTTCTTGTGTAAAGATAGTGCAAGCCGAGCGGAATGCAAAATAAAATGAAACAGAAATTATGTTCTATTTCATAGCATATTCTATAACAAAAGAGAGAAAGTGCAGCAGAAACACGTGTTCTACCATACTTTCTCTCTTTATTTAAATAGTACTTTTTCTATTATATAGAATAATGTATAACAGTTTATTGCGCTTTAGCCATTTTACGGTTGTGCTTCATTTGCTTTTTTAAAATGCGTCCTATCACATTCCAGTAAGGCATCTTCTTCAGTGTAGAGCGTACAGGCTGCACATCCCATAGTAAGAAGACAAACAACATTGCCACACCTAACAGGCAGGTAAAACCATAGAGCTGTTTCACGCTAATCATGATAGATTGCAGCGGATCATAAGGAATGCCTCTGATGAGGTTTTCCGTTATATGGTGTCTGAGATAGAAGCTGTAGATTCCAGAGCATACTGTTTCCACTACACCGTTGCGTATCAGGCCTAACATGGTGAGTCCCATAAAGAAGTGTTGAAACGGCATGACCTCTTCCAAAAAGATAGTGAGGGCTGTGAAGAATATGGCTATGCCAAAGGATCTCATAAAAGTGGGCACATAAAACATCTCTACCGTGATGCCTGGACTTATCAAGAAGTACATCCATATCTCGTATGCCAGCAGTGCCATGAAGCCAACGGTGAGCAGACGGGTAAACTTCAGGTGAAATGCCTTTATCCACAGCAGTACGAACATGCAGCCAACAATCGTGCCGCACCATTCTACTATATAGTCAGAAGCAGTCATGACGGAGTCAAAGTGGAGCACACCGCCTACGAAAGTGTTCTGCATGACCTTGGGTGTTGAGCTGATAAGCTCTACCAAAACGAAGATGACCAGCATCGGTACCAACCGCCTGTATTGCCAAGCTTCTTTGGCTATATAGGCGTGGCGTATGTGTAGCATGCGCTGTATGGCGAAGTAGAATGTTACGGGCAGGGCGAATGTAACCACTCTAAACGGCTTGCCGTCCCACCAGTTGTAGTATTCGCCATAGTTGAACAGGAAGATAACCTCAATCATGATGGCTGACCACAGCAGGCAACCTAACCAGTCAAGACTGAGCAGTGGCAGTGGGCGCATGAAGCGGAAATCGTGAGTTAAGGTGTAGATGAGGAGTACCATTACAGCCATCAGCCCTATCATGAACCAGTGCATGGCTTGCCATGTCTGGAATATATAGGTGAGCTGAATGGTTATCCAAGGCGAAAGGCTCATGTCTCCCAATACGATACAGTAGAGAATAGGGAAGAATATGGCAAAGTCGCGTTTGGAAGTCATCCACAGTTGTATGGTAGACATGCACTCAAATGTGCCGCAGAGCTTGAAGAAACCTGCTATATATGATATTATACAGAGTACAGGCACCGACTCTGTAAGCATGCAGAGCCAGTTGCACACGCCTATTACGGCAGCCGCAGTGAGCAGCAGCTGTCTGTTGGTAAAGCGGAACTTGAACCTGAAAAGGAACGGAAATGGCATGTTTACTCCCACCACGCCACACAGCACAATCATGAGCACATCTTCTCTCATGAGGCATGTGTCGCCCATATAATGGGCCATGGCTCCGGGGTAAACACTGCCTGCCAGTTGGAATATAAGCGCAAACACCAAGTAGATCCACGGCTGTATGCACTTTGGCACAAAGCTGTTCATCATAGGCATGGTGAATGGGCCAGTAGGTATAGGGGGCATTGTCAGTGTATTTTTATGGTTTGATGATATATAACACGGAATACCGCTTTATTTCTTTGCCACTTTTACGTTTACCTCTACGTTGAGTCCGGCGCGCAAGCGGGCTATATCGGCGGTCTGGTTGTTTTTGTCAAGCACGATGCGCACGGGCACACGCTGCTCCACCTTTACAAAGTTGCCGGTAGCATTGTCGGCAGCTACCATGGAGTAGGCAGCGCCTGTGGCAGGACTGAGAGACTCTACTGTGCCGTGATAAGTAACCCCTGGCAGTGCATCGGCTGTGAAGTCAACGCTGCATCCGGGCTGAATATGCTGTAACTGTGTCTCACGATAGTTGGCAATTACCCACACCTGATTGTCGTCTACAATGCGTGCCAATTGCTGGCCAGGCTGTACCAGCTGCCCTACATGAATGTCTTTGCGACCCATCACACCGTCAGCGGTAGCTACGATGACTGTGTATGACAGGTTGAGGCGTGCCAAATTGGCTGCTGCTTCAGCCACACTTACGCCTGCCGTGTTCTGATGAAAGCGCTGTGCCTGCTCGCTTTTGACCATATTGGTGGCTTGTTTGCTGGCAGAAGCCTGTTCATAGCGTGCCTTGGCTGCCAAGTATCGTGCTTGCGCATTGTCGTATTGCTGACGGGTAATAGCGTCTTTCTTGAGCAATGCAGCATAGCGTTCAAAGTCATTCTTGGCGTTTACCATATTGACGCGTGCCTCTGCTATGCCTGCCGAAGCCACCTTGACATTGCTCTGTGTGGTGTTGATACCGGCAGATACGGCAGATGCTCCAGACTTGGAGCCACGCACGGCAGCCTCTGCCTGTGCCAGTTGCAGACGATATTCGGCATCTTCTATGATAACGAGGGTGTCGCCTTTCTTCACATGCTGATACTCTTCAAAGCGAATTTCCTTGATAAAGCCCTGCACGCGGGTATTGATAGGGGTAATATGGCGCTGCACTTGTGCATCATCGGTGTATTCTACATCGGATGGATGATAGAAATGACTGAAGGCATATCCTGCAAATGCTATCAGCAGGGCAATGATTACCAGATTGTAGATTCTCTTTATTTGTTTTTTGCTGTTCATTGTTGTGTGTATTGAATGGGGTTGCCAGCCTATGGCCGGCAACCTGTTGTTTGCTGAATGTGTGAATAATGGTGTAGCTTTATGGGGCTGCTTTCTGTTCGTAAGGCACAGTCTTTTAGCTGTAAAGCAGTGCTTTTAAAATCTGTGGCGGTGCTTTTTTGCTGTAAAGTGGTGCTTTAGGAATGAAACGTAGCCTTTTTCCCTATTTTATATATTGCCGCTGGCAAATTTCATTTGGTAGTAGGCATACACGGTATTTACGCGTGCGTTGACCTCTTGCAGTTCAGCGTTGAGCTTTACATTGGCAGCATCTACCATGTCTGTCACCAAAGCCAGTTGGTTGAGGTAGCGGTTGTTGACCACCTCATAGTTTTGAGTGGCCAATTCCACGCTCTTTTGCTGGGTGCGCAGGTCAACGAATGATTGCTGATAGAGCGTGTAGGCCTGTTGTACCTGGTTGTCTACCTGCTGCACTGCCACAGCACGTCCTTGTTCTGTTTGGCGCAGTACTGCCTCTGCCCGCTTTACGTTTCGGTTGCCCTTGAAGAGCGAGCTGAGCGAGTATTTTACACCGATGCCAATGTACCATAGGTTGAAATTCTTGTCAATAGGGGGCAAGTCGTAAACGAAAGGGCCGCTAAAGTTGTCGGCAGCAAACACAGCAACCTTTGGCAGCAGGTCGCTCTTGCTAAGCTTTAGTTGCACCTTGGCTGCATCGATCCCCAATTGCGACTGCTTGAGTTGTGGCGATGTAGCTTGCGCACGCTCTTGCCATGCTGCTTGTGTAGTATTGTCAGTAGCAGCGGTAGCCACATTTTCGTCGGCAGCGAGCTGCTGTTGCGGCAGTCCGAGCGTGTTACACAGCTGGTAATTGATAATATCTCGCTGGTCTTCCAGCTTGCGCTTGCCTAATTGCAGTGCCTCCAGTTGCAGCTCGTAGCGTGTAACGTCATTTTTGAGTGCCATGCCTTGCTTCAGTTTCTCGTTGGCGTTGGCAATGAGTTGCTTCGTAAGGGCAATGTTGCTGTCGTAGACCTTGATGCTGTTGTCCATCTTGAACAGGTCCAGATATTGTCCCAAAGCCATGAAGCGTTGCTGCTGTCGGGTTATGTCCACTGCATTTTCAGCTTGCAGCTTCTGCACTTCTGCCAGCTTGATGCCGGCATTGACGGCACCACCTGCATAGACCACTTGTTGCGCTTCAAGGGCAAAGCTGTTGCCGATGTGCGGCTGTGTAATGCCTTTGGCGTTGGACAGGTTGCGGTCTGTCATCAACACATTGCCGTTGTAGGTAGCCGACAGCGATGCGTTGACATCGGGCAGCCGCTGTGCGCGCGCCACTTGCAGTGCGGCGTTGGCTGTTTCCATGCCGGCTTTTTGGCTGCTGATAACCTTGCTGCCGGCTTCTACCTGATTAAAGAGCTCGTCAATTGTCATCTTGCGTTGCGCATGGGTGGTGCTTGCCATCATGAGTGCAGCTCCCAACACGCAACTGTTGAAAAGAGATTTTCTCATTATTGATAAAATGGTTATATTATGATTTCTGTTTATATGCGTGCAAGCCAAGCTATATCTGCCGCAGATATCACTTGTCGTTATCACTGAATTGCGGGTGCAAAGGTACGGTGTTTTTGTGGGTAAACGGTTTTAAATAATTCACTGTGAATTGTATATTTCGGAATAAACGTGCCGATATATACCATAAAATAGCGATATTTGTAGCCGAAAAAAGAAATAAGTGTAATGCTGATACGTTATAATACAAAGAGTGGAAAAGCTTGTATGGGCGAGTGCAATCTTTCCGAATTTACTGCGGAAGCAGTGGTGATAGATTATGGTATGATATTGATTTGTCGTGGCGGCAAGGCTATGCTGCGTGTCAATTTTGACGAGTGGCAGCTGCACGAGGGGGCTGTCATTACGCTGTTTCCCAATGATATGGTACAGTTGAGTGAGGCATCGGCAGACTTTAGCGTGGCTTATCTGCGCTATGATGAGTCTATGCTGCGCGAAGCCAGCTTGCAGTTGGAACAGACCGTATATTCGCAGTTGCGTCAAGACCGCTGCCGCACAGAGTCGCCCGTGGTTACAAATATTATAAATGCTATGTTTGCACTGCTCAAGACCTACTTTGTGCAAAAAGGTTGCATGTGCTTGGACCAGTTGGTGGTACTGCAACTCAAATCTTTCTTCTTGGGCTTTTACGATTATTTGGAGCGTTTTCCCTCAGAGCGTCATGTGGAGCTGGGGTCTCGCCGCATGCGGGAGCTGTTCAATCAGTTTATGATGCTGTTGGAGCGCGACTACCGCTTGTCGCGCGATGTGAGCTACTATGCTTCGCTGATGCACATTTCGCCCAAATACCTTAACACTGTCACGCATAGCATTGCCCACAATAATGTAAAGACGATAATAGACCACTATGTGGTGCTTCAGCTCAAGCTGACCCTTGGAAACAGCCGCTTGTCTGCCAAAGAGATAGCCTGGCAGTATAACTTTAGCGACCAGTCGTTTTTCTGTAAATACTTTAAAATGCACACGGGAATGACTCCTCAGACTTTCAGATTGCAACTGCGTGACAAGCCTTTGTTAGAGGGCGATAGACGGTAAACGAGAGGGAAAGTGACAGTCGTACAGATTTCAGATTATAAGCATAAAGAAGATGCAGTGGCGTCTAAAGCCTGCTTATAAACCAAATGATATAGGTATTAGGGCAATTTTTATGTAGAAAATGCTTTGCTGTTCACAGAAATTAAAATATCTTTGCAGCTATAATATTATAATGAACTGTTATGAGTAACACAACAACTGTGGTAAACAAATCTCTTGTCAAGTCAACGGCAAAAGATATTTTCTTTATTTTCTTTGGCATATTGCTTTATGCCATAGGCTATACCGCTTACATTCTGCCGGAACAAGTGGTTATGGGTGGTGTGTCCGGTATCTCGGCATTACTCTATTATGCCTTTGGCATTGCGCCCGGTATTTCTATTTGGGTGCTCAACATTACGATGCTGTTGATAGCGCTGCGTGCGCTGACTCGCCAGTTTATCATTCGTACCATTATCGGCGTGTCTATCATGTCTCTCTTGGTGGGTGCGTTGCAACCGGTGTTTCAGGCATATCCTATCATTACTCCAGGCGAAGACAAGTTTATGCATGTGCTGATAGGCGGCGCTTTGGGCGGTGCCGGCTTGGGCATTGTATTCTCTCACAATGGCTCTACGGGTGGTACCGATATTATTATAGCCTTGCTCAACAAGTATTTCCGCATGAGCTTCGGTCGTGCCATGCAGTTTATTGACTGCACGATTATCAGCTCTTCCTGGTTTCTTTTCCACAGTGTAGAGACCATTGTCTATGGTATTGCCTTCACACTGATAGCCAGCATTGTGTGCGACTATGTGATAAACGGTACGCGACAGACTGTACAATTCTTGATTATCTCAAAGAAGTATGTTGAGATAGCCGACAAAATAAACAACGATGTGCACCGCGGTGTAACTTTGATACAGGGTCAAGGCTGGTATTCAAAGCAAGAAGTAAACGTGTTGATAGTGTTGGCCCGTAAGTATGAATCGCAGGAAGTTTTTAACTATATCAAGCAGATAGATCCTGAAGCCCTTGTTTCGCAGTCGTTCTGTCAGGGCGTATTTGGCGAAGGCTTTGACAAGATAAAGTAGCCGAAGTTCTTCGGACGCATTATAATAAGCGGCCTATATAGTAGCTGTTCTCATAGCATGCAGCTACTATATAGGCTTTTTTCGTGTCTGCCACTGTCGTCATGTATTTGTGAAAGCGGTGCAATCGATTTGTGAAAGCGGTGCAATTGGCTTGTGAAAGCGGTGCAATTGGCTTGTGAAAGCGGTGCAATCGACTTGTAAAAGCGGTGCAATCGACTTGTAAAAGCGGTGCAATCGGCTTGCGAAAGCGGTGCAATCGGCTTGCGAAAGCAGTGCAATCGATTTGTGGAAGCACTGCAATCGGTTGATGAATGGCATGCAATATTAGCAGTAATTTTATTTGATTATTGACAGTTTGGCATAAAAATGTATTGATTTATTATGATATTCTGACATTTTGTCATTTATTATTTCAAGGCATATTCTTTGCTGCCAACATAAACGAACAACGTTCAATCAATAACGAAAATAATTAAAGGAGATTAAATATATGACATTCGACAAATTTACCATCAAGGCGCAAGAGGCTGTGCAGACAGCAGTCAACACAGCTCAGCGCAACGGTCAGCAGACCATTGAGCCAGTGCACCTCTTGAAAGGTGTAATGGAGAAGGCCAAGGATGTTACCAACTTCGTCTTCCAAAAGCTGGGTGTCAATGCAGCACAGGTAGAAACGGTGCTTGACAGAGAGATTGCCCGATTGCCGAAAGTACAAGGCGGACAACCATATTTAAGCAACGAAGCCAATGAGGTGTTGCAGAAGGCACAGGATATCTCGGCTAAGTTGGGCGATGAGTTTGTAAGTGTAGAGCCTATTATTTTGGCGCTGCTGGCGGTTAACTCTACTGCTGCCCGTATTTTGAAAGATGCAGGCATGACAGAGGAGGAAACCAAGAAAGCTGTCAATGAACTCAGACAAGGACAGAAAGTGCAGTCGCAATCTGGCGATGAAAACTATCAGAGCCTGTCCAAATACGCCAAAAACTTGGTGGAGCAGGCCAGACAAGGCAAGCTTGACCCGGTAATAGGACGTGATGAAGAGATAAGACGTGTATTGCAAATTCTGTCTCGTCGTACCAAAAACAACCCGATATTGATAGGTGAACCTGGTGTAGGTAAGACCGCTATCGTAGAGGGATTGGCAGAGAGAATAGTAAGAGGTGATGTGCCTGAAAACTTGAAAGACAAGCAACTCTACTCACTCGATATGGGTGCATTGGTTGCAGGTGCCAAGTATAAAGGCGAATTTGAGGAGCGCTTGAAGAGCGTAATCAAGGAAGTAACCAACAGCAATGGCAACATCATTCTGTTTATCGATGAGATCCACACCTTGGTAGGTGCAGGTGGAGGTGAAGGCGCCATGGATGCTGCCAATATCTTGAAACCTGCTTTGGCGCGTGGCGAACTCAGAAGCATTGGTGCTACTACTCTGAACGAATACCAAAAGTATTTTGAAAAAGACAAGGCTTTGGAGCGTCGTTTCCAGACCGTAATGGTTGACGAACCAGACGAACTGAGTGCCATCAGCATCTTGCGTGGACTAAAGGAGCGCTACGAGAATCACCACAAAGTGCGTATTCAAGATGATGCTTGTATAGCCGCTGTAAAGCTTTCTGAACGTTACATCAGTGACCGTTTCTTGCCGGACAAGGCCATAGACCTGATGGATGAGGCTGCTGCCAAGTTGCGTATGGAGCGTGACTCTGTGCCTGAGGAACTGGACGAGATAACGCGTAAGCTGAAACAACTTGAGATAGAGCGTGAAGCTATCAAGCGTGAGAACGACCAGCCGAAGATTGCACAGCTTGACAAAGAGATTGCCGAGCTGAAAGATCAGGACAAGACTTTCCGTGCAAAATGGGAAAGCGAGAAAGCATTGGTCAACAAAATACAGCAAGACAAGCAGCAGATAGAGCAGTTGAAATTTGAGGCTGAGCGTGCTGAACGTGAAGGCAACTATGAGCGTGTGGCAGAAATAAGATATAGCCGCTTGAAGAATCTTGAAGACGATATCAAGCATATTCAAGAGCAACTGAAGAGCACGCAAGGCGGTTCTGCCATGATTAGAGAGGAAGTTACCGCAGACGATATTGCCGAAGTGGTAAGCCGCTGGACAGGAATACCTGTTACCAGAATGATGCAAAGCGAGCGTGAGAAGCTGTTGCATCTGGAGGAAGAACTCCATAAGCGTGTGATAGGTCAGGATGAGGCCATCACTGCCGTAAGCGATGCTGTGCGCCGTAGCCGTGCCGGACTGCAAGATCCGAAGCGTCCTATTGCTTCATTCATCTTCTTGGGTACCACTGGTGTAGGTAAAACAGAGTTGGCCAAGGCATTGGCAGAGTATCTGTTCAACGATGAGACCATGATGACGCGTATTGATATGAGTGAGTATCAAGAGAAGTTCAGTGTCTCCCGACTCATCGGAGCGCCTCCAGGATACGTTGGCTATGATGAGGGTGGACAGCTTACTGAGGCTGTAAGGCGTAAACCTTACTCGGTAGTGCTCTTTGATGAGATAGAAAAGGCACACCCTGATGTGTTCAACATCTTGCTGCAAGTGCTGGATGACGGTCGTTTGACTGATAACAAGGGCCGTACAGTAAACTTCAAGAACACTATCATTATCATGACCTCTAACTTGGGAAGCCAGTACATACAGGCACAGTTTGCCAATATCAATGATCAGAATAAAGACCATGTGATAGCAGACACGAAGGCAAAGGTAATGGATATGTTGAAAAAGACTATCCGGCCTGAGTTCTTGAACCGTATTGATGAGACCATCATGTTCTTGCCACTGACCAAGAAAGAGATTGCGCAAGTTGTAACCTTGCAGATGAACAGCGTGAAGAAGATGCTTGAACCTCAAGGCTTCCGGCTCAGCGTTACACCTGCCGCCATCAGTTATTTGGCAGATATGGGATACGACCCTGAGTTCGGTGCACGTCCTGTAAAGCGTGCCATACAGCGTTATGTGCTCAATGACTTGTCTAAGAAGATATTGTCAGAAGAGGTAAGTCGTGAGAAGCCTATCGTTATAGATGCCGATAGCAATGGATTGATATTCAAGAATTAGACATGGAAAAGTAAGAGCTTGTCGTCAAGCTCTTACTGCTGCAAACAATAAAAAGAGGGTGCGCTAAGAGTCATAAGACTTTTAGCGCACCCTCTTTTTGTATATATAGGTTAAGAGGTGTTCAGAACCAAGTTGGATAAGACGGTTTGTATATACGATTGATATTGAACACCTGCTTTATTGCAAGTAGCTGAAAATTATTCTACAATGATAGGTTTGTACTTGGGTACAAGTGCTTTCATGATGCACCAGCCAACCAAGTAAGCTACGGCACAGATGCAGAAGATAATCATGTAGCCGGCAGGTTTGCCGTCAAAACCTAAGAAAGAGAAGGCTGCACCTTGACCTTCGGCATAAGTAAAGAGCATACCGGAACCCTTGTTGATGAGGAAAGAACCTACACCACCTGCCATAGCGCCAATACCTGTGATAGTGGCAATAGTTGATTTAGGGAACATGTCGCCAATGGTAGAATAAAGGTTAGCAGACCATGCCTGATGCCCTGCACCTAACAGACCGATGATAATAGCAGGCCACCAAGGGCTTAACTCGCCCATAGGTTGCGCTACCAGGCCCAGCAATGGGAAGCAAGCGAAAATAAGCATTGCACGCATACGGCCGATATAAGGGTTCATGCCTTTTTTGTCTACAAAGTAAGTAGGCAAGTAACCACCGCCAATGCTCAAGACAGTAACGATAGCATAGAGTGTGAAAATAAGGGCAATGGCCATCGTTGAGTCTGAAGTGTAACCGTATTGGTCTGAAAAATAGGCTGGAGCCCAGAAGAGGAAGAACCACCATACGCCATCGGTCATGAACTTACCTACAATGAATGACCATGTCTGTCGGTAGCAGAAGCATTTCAAGAAGCCTATAGTCTTCTCGTCTTCAGTGTTGGCCTCTTGCTTGTTTTGTACCTCTGCCAAGTCTTCATCTTGGTCTATATAGTTCAATTCAGCCTGGTTGACGAAGTTGCTCTTGCTGGGTTTGTCATAAAGCCATATCCAAAGACCCATCCATACATAGCCGAGTACACCGATAATGACGAAAGCCCACTCCCAGCCCATGGCGCGAGCCAGCAATGGTATGGTAGCAGGAGCTGCCAAGGCACCGATAGAAGCACCGCTGTTAAAGATGGAAGTAGCGAAAGCACGGTCTTTCTTTGGGAAGTATTCTGCTGTTACTTTGATGGCAGCAGGAAAGTTACCAGCCTCACCGGCAGCCAGAATCAAGCGGCAAGAAAGAAACAGCCACACGCTGACAGTGGCAATAGCTACTGCAGCTTCACTGCCTCGCTGCACCAAGCGCAATGCTTCGATAGAGTCGTAGCCTTCAATCTGCATGGCTACCCAGCCGCAGCCGGCATGCATTACCGCGCCTGTTGACCATACGAAGATGGCAATCAGATAGCCTTTTTTTGTGCCCATCCAATCTACAAACTTGCCTGCAAAGAGATTGGTAATGGCATAGAAGATAGAGAACCAACCTGTAATGGTACCATAGTCGGCATCAGTCCAGTGAAATTCAGGTGCAATAAAGTCTTTCCATGTTAACGAGAGGACTTGTCGGTCCATGTAATTTACCGTGGTTGCCAAGAAGAGCAACGCACAAATAACCCAACGGAAGTTGGTCATTTTGGTAGTTCTAATTGAGTTCATTTTGTATTATTTGTTTTTAGTATTTCAGTAAGTATTGTTTTCATGAGCTGCTTCTGCACCCTTATAACCATAGAATGGCTTGAGAGTTAGTATCTTGTTGTAGCAGAAAAAAGTGCTATGATAGAGCTGAAAGTACAGCTTGAATGATTTGTTTTGTAGTGCCTTGGCTGATAAATAGGGCTTGCTCCATGGACTTGTCGGTAACTTGAAGGGCCTTATAACATTTCCCGAAGAGCCTTATAACATGCATATATTCTATGGAAAACTTCTTCGCTGTGGTATAACAAGATGATTATTGGCTACCAAAAGGTCGCTTGGTAAGCTTTCATAACTTTGCAAAGTTACTTATTTTTTATTTAACAAAGCTAAGCATTGTTGTTAAAATAGCATAATGTACGGCCTGATTGCAGTGCTTTCGTATAGAAATGACGGTGCAATATGATTTTTGTAATGAGGTAATCAGGAGGCTTTTAAACAGTAATTTAAGTTTTCCGTTTCGCCCGTTATGGGCAAGTAACCTTCAAAAGAATGAAAATGGTTACGGCGAAGGCTTGACAGGATGGGGAATAAAGGTTGGACTGATGTGGAAGTAGAGCGTATAGTAAAAGGCTACTCTTTTGGTTGTAAATAGCCAAAAGGGTAGCCTTTCTATGTTATGTCTTGTCTTTTCCATGATGGTTTCCAGTTTCCCTTGCGATGACTTCTTGTTGTGAATAGTGCAAATATTCAGTAAGAAATATGCCCAAGCAATTCAACCAAGATACAGAACATTAGTTTTCATCTTGATAGTAGACTCGTTTTACACGGCTGCTTACACCTGTGAGCATCTCATAAGGTATGGTTTCCATTACGTCAGAAAGCGCTGTAACAGGCAGATTATTGCCGAATATCTCAACAGAATCGCCTTCTTGGCAATTGATATCCGTAACATCAATCATTGCCACGTCCATACATATATTGCCAACATAAGGAGCTTTCTGTCCGTTTACCAAGCAATAGCATCTGCCACAGCCCAAGCGGCGGTCCAATCCGTCAGCATATCCGATAGGAATGGCGGCAATTCGGCTGTCTCGTGTAAGCTTTCCTTTGCGGCTGTAGCCCACGGTATCTTCTTTAGGTACATTATGTATCTGCAAGATAGTGGTCTTCAAGGTGCTTACGGTGTTGATAATTGAGTTGTCTCTGCTGTCAATTCCGTATAGTCCAAGACCAAGACGGCACATGTCCATCTGTCTTTCCGGGAAGTGTTCTATGCCCGCACTGTTGTCCATGTGGCGTAAAATCTTGTGCGTGAAGGCTGCTTGCAACTTCTTGCTGCCTGCTTCAAATAGTTCAAATTGATGCTTTGAGAAGTTGTCAAAGTCGTCACTGTCTGACCCAACGAAGTGAGAGAATACTGAACGGGGGATGATGGCGTTTTGGTGTTTCAACCTGTCTATCAGTTCATCCATGTCTTTTAGGGGGTCAAAACCAAGGCGGTGCATGCCGGTATCAAGTTTTATGTGTACGGGATAGCCCGTTATTCCTTCTTTTTGGGCAGCCTTTACAAGTGCGTCAAGCAGCCTAAAGCTGTATACTTCAGGTTCCAAATCATAGTCGAACATAGTCTTGAAAGCCGTCATTTCGGGGTTCATGATCATGATGTTCGATGTTATACCGTTTTTTCTTAGCGTAACACCTTCATCTGCTACCGCCACAGCCAAGTAGTCAACGCGGTGATCTTGCAGGGTCTTTGCTACCTCTACGGCACCTGCTCCATAAGCATCTGCTTTTACCATGCACACCAGTTTGGTGGTAGGTTTCATGAAAGATCGGTAATAGTTGAGGTTCTTTACCACGGCACTGAGGTTGACTTCCAAGATGGTTTCATGCACTTTCTGCTCCAAAAGCTCGGAAAGCTGGTCAAAACTAAACTGGCGTGCGCCTTTGATTAGTATTACTTCGTTGCGTAAGTTACTGAATACTTGGCTGCTGATAAAGGCCTTGCAACTGTTGAAGAAGTATTTTTCAGGCACCTTGATGAGGTCTTTTTGCCGGCTTATCTCTGTGCCAATGCCTATAAACTTCTGTACACCACGCTTCTGACAAAGGTCTGACACTTCTTTATAAAGGGTGTTGGCGTCTTTTCCACTCTGGTATATATCGCTCAAGATAAGTGTTCTTTTCCTGCCTTCATGGTCTGGACGCCGGTTCATGAAGTCAAGAGCTATGTCAAGAGAGTTGATGTCTGAGTTGTAGGAATCATTGATGAGGGTGCATCCGTGCTGTCCTTCTTTCACCTCAAGGCGCATGGCTACGGGTTCGATTTTGGACATATTGGCTGCCAACTCGTCTGTTGTCAGGCCTAAATAGAGCGCAACAGCCGCACTGGTAATGGAGTTTTCGATAGATGCTTCGTCAATAAACGGTAAAGAGTAAGAGCCCTTTGTACCTTTGAATACATAGCTAACGGTGGTGCTTGTAGCAGCTTTATTGATGCCGTTGATATAGAGTGGTGCATCGGCATTTGTCGTAGACCATGCTATTTGCTCCCCTTTATAGTCGTGTTTGGCTACACATTGGCGTACTGTTTCATTGTCGTAAGGATAGATAATGACTTTTGCATCGTGGAAAAGCAACAGCTTCTCTTCGCATTTTTCAGTCAAAGAGCTGAAGTTTTCCTGATGAGCGGCTCCTAAGTTGGTAAGCACTCCCACTGTGGGTTGTATTATATCGTGCAGTGCTTCCATCTCACCAGGTTGGCTAATGCCTGCTTCAAACACTCCTATTTGTGTCTGTTCGTTGAGCAACCACACTGATAATGGCACGCCAATCTGCGAATTATAGCTGCGCGGACTACGTGTAACGACCTTTGTTGGCGAGAGAAGCTGGTACAGCCACTCTTTTACGATAGTCTTTCCGTTGCTTCCTGTGATGCCGATAATAGGTATATTAAACTCATCTCTGTGTCTTTCTGCCAATCGTTGCAGTGCTTCCAAGGCATGTGGAACTTTGAGAAAATTGGCATCAGGGTATGCTGTGGCATAGTTTTCCGGCAGGTTTTCTACTACAAAATTACGAACTCCACGGCGGTATAAGTCTGCTATATATTTGTGTCCGTCATTTCTTTCAGACTTAATAGCAAAGAAGAGAGTTTCTTCTGCGAAGCAAAGACTACGGCTATCAGTAAGTATCCAGCCGATAATACTGTCTTTTGTACCATAGCGACGCGCCCCTATGAGGGTGGTTACTTTCTCGATTGTGTATGTCATTGTTGTTGTATTTTATTGACAAATTAGTGCAGTTGCAGGTTCTTGATTTTCCTTTCTGCCTCCAACTGAATAGCAAAGGTAGTGCAAGTTGAGCTGAATACAAAATAAAAGCGTTAAAAAAGCGCTTTTATTTTTATTCACGAGACGCCGCCTACTTTATGGAAAGGTAGTGCAAGTTGAGCTGAATACAAAATAAAAGCGTTAAAAAAGCGCTTTTATTTTTATTCACGAGATGCCTTATATTATATATAATGTACGATTGCTTTTTATCAAAAGCAATGTGCATGCAGTACTCTTATACTCTTTGTTCTATATTGTTGAGCTTTAGCATCTGTGGCGGCACACTTTGGCAGATGGCTTTGGTGAGCAGTTGAAGAATGGATTCCCTTACAAAAGATTTTGTTGTGAGCAGCACAATTTGGCGTGTTGGGATAGGCAATGCAAAGGGGCGTACCAGTTGCCGTTGGTCATTGTTGAGCTGGTCGAGTGCCAGTTCTGGTATAAAAGTCATACCTTTGCCACTTTCTACCATGCGCATAAAGGTCTCAATGCTGCCCAATGTGTAGGTCTTTTGGCTTTGTTCTGCCTCTTTCAGGTGGCAAAACTTTACCAACTGGTCGCGGAAGCAGTGCCCTTCTTCCAGCATCCAAAGAAACTCGCCCTTTAAGTCTGCCGTTTTGATGCTCTTGTGTTGATAGAGCGGATCGTCTTTAGAAACGTATGCAAGAAACTGTTCGTAGAAGAGAGGCGTTTGCGTATAGTTGTCCATTCCATCGAGGCTCACCAGTATGGCGGCGTCTATCTCTTCGCGTATGAGTGCCGTTTTGAGCTCAGGTGTTTTCATTTCGATGATGCGCATGTCAAGTTCAGGGTGTGCTTTCATCAGTTGTGGAAAGAAGCGTGGCAGCAGATAAGGGGCGATAGTGGGCAGAATGCCTAATCTGAAGGTGCCTTGCAGCGACTTCTTTTGTTCTTCTACTATTTCCTTTATCTTGTTGGCCCTTACCAGTACCTTCCATGCTTGTGCCACAATCAGCTTTCCTATGTCAGTAGGAGTTACTTGCTGTGAGGAGCGTTCAAAGAGTTTAACACCAAGTTCTGTTTCTAATTTCTGTATCATTGAACTGAGTGTAGGCTGTGTAACGCCACAGTATTCGGCAGCTTTGGCAAAATGTCTGAGCCTGTATACTGCCACTATGTATTCCAATTGCTGTAAAGTCATGTTGCTATTCTGTTTTGATAATGAAGTAAAGTCTATGCTATCAGTCTATGCTTTATTCTGTTTTGGGTATTGCGTAGCATCGTTTGGGCCTTGTGCTGCTGCTTTCTCGTGGTGTGTAAACAAAGTGCGGCACAGCAGTATTTGTGTTCTGCCTGTGCCGCAACTGTGCTATTTTCGCGTTTCTATACTGCTTCTATTGTTGCGATGGTAGCTTCTGTAATCGTCAATAGGTATTTCCATTTCCGATTCTGTCAGCTCTCCATTGTGTGGCAAGCGGAATTTCATGTATTTGATATTGAGTCCTCGCTCTATCCATTGACTTTCATAGTAAGTCTGTATAGACAGAATGCGGCGTGTGTCTTCGTCTATTCCCTCTGTGTGATACAAGTCTTCGGTGCGGAAAAGCAGTGGCAGGTGGTTGTGTTCCACCATATATGTGGTGTAGGTAAACAAGAAGTTGCTGTCTGTCTTGAGGTGAACCAGTCCTCCGTCTACCAGAAAATGCCTGTATCTCTCCATGAATGTGGTGCCCGTAAGTCTCTTTCTTGCGTTCTTCATCTGCGGGTCGCTGAAGGTGAGCCATATTTCCTGCACTTCATCAGGGCCGAAAAAGCGGTCTATAATCTCTATGTTCGTGCGCAAGAATGCCACGTTTTTCAGTTCTTCTTCCAGTGCTTGTGTGGCACCGCTCCACATTCTTGCGCCTTTGATATCTACTCCTATGAAGTTGACATCAGGGTATAGTCGTGCCAATCCCACGGTATATTCGCCTCTGCCGCATCCTAATTCGAGTACGATAGGGTTGCTGTTGTGGAAGTATTGTTCGCGCCAATGCCCTTTCATGCCGAAAGGTACGTTTTCAACTACCGAGTATGGATATTGAAATACGTTCTCGTATCGTTCCATATCGGCAAATTTTGCTAATTTTCCTTTACTCATTCGTTAACACGGTAAACTGTTATAGGGCGAGCCATGCAGGGCTTCCGCCGTATGAAATAGGTGATTGGGGTAAAAGGATTGAAGCTTCTGTATGGTTGGTTGCGCAGACATTTGCCTTTAGCAAGTATGAACATGCCTTGTCTTGTTATTCATTTTGCATGCCTGTTTCCAAGCTTCAATCACAGAAAAAGGCAAGAGGCCGAACCCTTTATAGCCCTCTATGGGTTGCCTTGTGGCAGCCTTTGGCCTTAGGTTTGCTCTCTTGCCTTTAGGCTGTTAGTCAATGACTACAGTGGTCCAGTTGTGTACATCAGGTTCCGTACCATACTGTATGCCACGCAGTTTGTTGTAAAGTTTGGTGCTGATAGGTCCTGGTTTGCCGTCTTTGCTGATGACATAGCTCTTGTGGTTCTCAAGATCGTCAATCTTGGAGATAGGGCTGATAACTGCTGCTGTGCCGCAAGCGCCAGCCTCTTCGAAGGTGCCGATTTCCTCTTCAGGTATTTGCCGGCGCTCAACTTTCATTCCCATGTCTTCAGCCAGCTGCATCAAGCTCTTGTTGGTGATGCTTGGCAGGATGCTGGTAGACTTTGGCGTAACGTAAGTATTGTTCTTGATGCCAAAGAAGTTGGCAGCGCCACACTCGTCTATGTATTTCTTCTCTTTCGCGTCGAGATAGAACTCGCAGGCGTATCCCAAGTCATGCGCCATCTTGTTGGCACGTAATGAAGCGGCATAGTTGCCACCTACCTTGAATATACCGGTCCCTAAAGGAGCAGCTCGGTCATACTCGCGGATGATGACGTAAGGATTTGTAGCAAAGCCCCCTTTGAAGTAAGGTCCTACTGGTGTAACGAAGATAAGGAACATGTACTCTGTGGCAGGGTGAACACCTACTCGTGGCGACATGCCTAAGAGCAATGGACGGATGTAGAGGGTAGCTCCGCTTTCATAAGTAGGTATATATTCTTGGTTGAGGCGCACTACCTTTTTTACCATTTCTTCAAAAAGCTCTGTTGAAACTTCTGGCATGAGGATGCCTCTGCATGTAGATTGCAGACGTGCGGCATTCTCGTCCATGCGGAACACGCGCACTTTGCCGTCAGGGCAGCGGTAAGCTTTGAGTCCCTCAAAGGCCTCTTGACCGTAGTGAAGGCAAGTGGCAGCCATGTGCATGTGAATGTATTCATCGGAGCAAACTTCTATTTCACCCCATTTTCCGTCGCGATATGTACAGCGAACGTTGTAGTCTGTCTTTCTGTATCCGAACGACAGATTGGCCCAATCCAAATTTTTCATTATCTATATTATTTAAATTGTTGTATCCAAACCCTTGGTGCTTTGCAGCTTGCGGGTGTCTGTGGGCAGACAGCTGTGGCCATTAGGTTGTAAGGAAAGTGTATATTGTGTTTACACTTTTTGCTGAAACTTCCACGTTTGTTTTGCAAAAGTAATAAGTTTTCGCTTAATTCGCAATCTTTTATTTGCTTTTTTACTTTTACGCGTTTCATGCTTGCGTTGGCGGTTTAGCTTGGCACTTCACTGTACTTCAGTGGTGTGGGCGCGCTTTATTCGCCGCTGTCAAGTATTTTCTTTATTTCTTCATCGGTCTTGGTCAGCTTGTCTTTACATATTTTTACGAGCTTCTGGGCTGTCTTCAGCTCTGCTGTCAGGCTGTCTATATCAAGTTCGTTGCTTTCCATTTTGTTGACGATGGCTTCCAATTGCCTAAGTGCTTCTTCGTATTTCATATAATTCTGTATTGCTGAGTGATATTGATAATGTGGCTGTTGCTACTTGACGATTGATTTGATGCTGCCTGTTGCCATGATGGTTTCTATCTCATCGCCCTGTTGCAGCGTCTTTGCTTGCGTAACGGCTTTGCCGTTGTGCAGCGTGATGGAGTAGCCTCGCTTGAGCAGCAGTGTAGGGTCCAAGGCCTCCACCCGCTGTTGCAGCATGTTGATGCGGTGCTGTTGGCCGGTAAGCAAGGCTGTGGCCAACGGCTTCAGTTGCTGTTGCAATAGGCTGATGCGGTGGCTTGACGCATCTATCTGCCGTTGGCTGGCGGTGGACAGCCGTGTGTACAGCTGGTCAAGGTGTGCCTCTTGCCGGGTTTTTACGAGTGAAAACAACACGGGAATGGCGCGTGCCAGCCGGTCTATGCGCAGATGTTCCATTGTCATCCTGCTGTCCACGTTTTTGCAGATGCGCTCAGTGGCAGTGTCAATGCGGCCGAGTGTCTGTGCCAAATGGTCTATGAGCAATGCCGCTGCTGCCGTAGGTGTCTTTACGCGGGTATGTGCCACCATGTCGATAACCGATTCGTCGCGGTCGTGTCCTATGCCTGTGATGACGGGCAGGGGAAAGTTGGCCACGTTTTCTGCCAAGGGCAGCGTGTCGAAACCCGACAAGTCGCTGGTGGCACCGCCGCCTCTGATGATGACCACGCAGTCAAAATGGTCGGCATACAGGTTGATTTCATCTAACGCATGGATAATGCTTTGCTCCACCCGTTCGCCTTGCATGACAGCAGAAAAGAGCATAACCTCAAACTGAAAGCCATATTGGTTGTTTGCCAACTGCTGGCAGAAGTCGCCGTATCCTGCTGCTTGCTGACTGGATATGACGGCTATGCGCTGTGCAAACAGGGGCAGGGGCAACTGCTTGTTAAGGTCAAACACGCCTTGCTTCTTCAGTTGCAGAATGATTTCTTGCCGCTTTCGTGCCATGTCGCCCATAGTATAAGTAGGGTCAATGTCGGTTACTATCCACGAGAAACCATAGTTTTCGTGAAATTGGGCGTACACCTTCAGCAGTACTTTCATGCCGGCTTTCAGCGGTTGTCCCGTAACATGCTCAAAGTGGGGGCGCGCCAATGCCCATGTGTTTCGCCAGCATTTGGCTGCGGCTTTTGCCACTGGCGTGTTGGTAAAAGGGTCTTTCTGTATCAGCTCCATGTAGCAGTGGCCCGACTGTTGGCGCACTTCAGACAGTTCTGCTTCTACCCAATACTCATTGGGCAGTGTGGTTTCCACCACCTCCTTTACCAGTGTGTTGAGTTCGTAGAGTGTGAGTTGTTGTCTCATTGTCGTGCTTTTAGAGTGGATGCTGCTTTGGCTTTGGCAGCAGCTTGCTGCTGCCTGTTGCTTAGAAGTGCCTTACCTAAGCTGAGTGCCCGCTTGAAGTCGGGTATGCCATAGCCGTAGATGTTGTCTGGTGTGGCGTAGTTGTCGGCACATTTGCGCACTATATCAATAATGTCGGTAGCTTTCAGTGTAGGCAGCGCTTGCCATAAGCAAGCCACCAAACCTGTAACTACCGGTGTGGAAAACGATGTACCCATGTCTTTGATGATGGTGCCGCGCCCTGTCAGTACAGTGGCAGGACTGCCCATAGCCATTACATCAGGCTTGACACGGCCATCGGCAGTGGGGCCTACGCTGCAAAACGCTGCATTCTTGCGGTTAGGTCCCACAGCTCCCACAGTGATGATATCGTCTGCATCAGCAGGAACATTTATCTTTTTCCAGCTATCCATGCCATCGTTACCGGCACTGTTTACCAGCACGATGCCTTTCTTTGCCAGCATAGAGGCGGTTACAGACACCAATGCGGAGTGTCCGTCTAACTGTATGTAGCGGTAGTTGGTGCTTTCATCGTCATATTCGTGAAAGCCCAATGAGCTGTTGATAATGTCCACCCCTGCACTGTCGGCAAACTCGGCTGCGGCAGCCCAGTAATCTTCTTCTGCCATACTCTCGGTGTAGTTGTCTTCGCAGCGCAGCAGCCAGTAGGCAGCTTCGGGTGCAGTGCCTTTGAAAACATAAGGCACATTGGCCGCCATGACCGAAAGAACCTTTGTGCCATGGTCCATCTCTCTGAAGATAGTCTTGCTCTTGGGCACCACAAAATCCTCACAACCCACTATGTTGGCAGCTTGCAGACACGGTATCATGTCGGCGTTCATAAATCCTCCGTCTAATACAGCTATGGTCATGCCCCTGCCCATGTAGCCCTTTTCGTGCAGTGTGATGCCGTTGAGCATGTTTATCTGCTCCATGCCAGCTCCGTATTCTATTTGGTCCACGGTGTCCCATGCCCGAAATTCGGTGTGGTATTTTGTTCTTGTAGACAGGGGCTTGATGGAGTCGGGTGCCGTCCACACCTTCTTTACGTCAGCCACAAAAGGCAGCAGGTTCAGCTGCTTTACAAGTTGAGGCTTCTTGACCCTTGCCAGTACGGAGTTGTTCCATTTGCTATGGCTCACCACATCAATGCCTCTTGCTCTGACAGAGTCTATATAAGCAGGCGTAACAGGCAGGTCGGTAGAGTCCAATGGCAGACCCTGTCGTTTGCGCCGCGCCAATGCCTTGGCTGATAGAAAAGCTTGAGGCCTGTCAAGAGAGTAGGGCGAGTGGTGCTTGTCGGTAAACACGATTCGATACATGACCGCTTTTCCGCCAGGGTATTTTATCCTTTGGTCATCGTCAGTACTTTTTGCGTGAGTTAATAGGGCAAAGAGAGAGAATAACAAGACAAGAAAAATCCTGTTCATCATATAGGTTCCTTAATCTGTCTTTTATGGGTTTACAATGTTTTGAGGCCACTTTTTGCAACAGCTGCATTCTGTTGGCTGCATTATTGCTTAGCCGCAGTCTATCTTATGCAAAGATAGTGCAAGGCGAACGAACTACAAAATAAATTGGAATGAAACCGTTTCTTAATTTTATTTTCATCCGTTGGTATCTTGCTTTGCAGTGCTTGCCGGTGCATATTTATGCAAAATTGTGAATAAATATGCGTAGTTTGTTTTCTGAAATAATGACAAGAGAAATTCGTAAATTAGAAGAAAACAGCTTGGAACAGTAGGTCTTGAACAGCAAAAAGCAGCACTGTTGCACCTGAAAACGGGCCATTGTTTGTCCAAAACATAGCTTTCGCCCCTCAAAAGGGCTGCTTTTACAGGGCGAAAACAATGAAGTTAGCCATAGACAACAGCTGAGTTATTTTTGTAAAGCGGTGCTTTACGTTTCTAAAGCACTGCTTTAGGCTGCTGATAAATGGCACATTATTTAAAGAAAGCGTGTAAACGGCTGATGGATAGCCATTTATTTTTGCACACTGTTTTTGCCGTTATTTGACGGCAAAAACAGCTTCCAGCAAAATGATGGCAGTTATTTGCTTCAAATGCTTTTGGCAATCGGAAAAAACAAACTGTTTTTCTGCATAAATATGCAGGTATACTGTGATAGGCATCAGTTATTAACACATGAATAAATGTTAATATTCGTGCAACATTCAGAAAGATACTGAAATATATTTCGTACTTTTGCAAAAAATAGAAAAGAAAGAAATGGATAACAAAAAAGCGACACTTGAATTAGGAACAAAGCCAGTGGGCAAGCTCTTGGCGCAGTATGCGCTGCCTGCCATTGTGGCTATGACAGCCTCTTCTCTGTACAACATGATTGACAGTATCTTTATAGGACAAGGCGTAGGACCGTTGGCCATCAGCGGATTGGCCATTACCTTTCCACTGCAGAACCTGATGGCAGCTTTCGGCGCCGGTGTAGGCGTGGGTGCAGCCACTTGCATATCGGTAAAGCTTGGCCAGCGAGACTACAACACGGCGCAGCATATCTTTGGCAACAACTTCAGTTTGAACCTGGTGATAGGTGTTACCTTTAGCATCATTACGCTGCTTTTCCTCAATCCGATACTTCGCTTCTTTGGTGCCAGCGACAACACGTTGCCCTATGCACGCGAATATATGCTGGTGATATTGACAGGAAACGTTGTCACACAGCTGTTCTTTGGCATGAATGCTGTGCTTAGGGCAGCCAGCAAGCCGCGCCATGCCATGGTGGCTACCATTGCCACTGTGGTGCTGAATGTTATATTGGCACCTATCTTTATATGGCCTATGCACATGGGCATTCAGGGCGCAGCTCTTGCCACGGTTATCTCTCAGGCTGTGGTGTTGGCATGGCAGTTGAAGCTGTTCTGCAATAAAAACGAGTTGCTCCACTTCAAGCGCGGCACCTATCGCTTTAATGCCACTATCGTAAAGAATATCTTGGGTATCGGCATGTCGCCTTTTGCCATGAACGTGTGTGCCTGTGTAGTAGTGATATTCATCAACACTGGCTTGGCAAAATACGGTGGTGACATGGCTGTGGGAGCCTATGGAATAGCCAATAAGGTGGCGTTTACCTTTATCATGATTAACATGGGACTGAACCAGGGCATGCTTCCCATTGCCGGTTATAACTACGGTGCGCAAAACTTTACGCGCCTGTTGCGAGTGCTTCGCATAGCAGTCATTACAGGTGTGCTGATTACTACCACGGGCTTTGTAATAGCTCATGTTATTCCTTACCAGTGTGCACGCCTCTTTACTACTGACCAAACCCTTATCAATATATCCATCAGGGCTATTCAAATCAATATGTTGGCCTTCCCGTTGGTAGGCTTTCAGATGGTTATTACAGGTTTCTTCCAAAGTATAGGAAAAGCCAAGATAAGCATGTTCTTGTCTCTGTCAAGGCAGATGCTCTTTCTCTTGCCTCTGCTGATAGTGCTGCCGCCTATTCTGGGGGTAGACGGCATTTGGTGTTCACTGCCTACTGCAGACACCATATCGGCTATTTTGGCAGGTGTCATGATGGTGATTTACATGCGGAAATTCAAGAAACAAATCAATGCGAAATAATTATGGACAGTAAACAAAATATTATCATCAATGTGGGTCGACAGTTAGGCAGTGGCGGAAGAGTCATTGCCAAAAAGCTGGCTGATGACTTTGGCTGTGGCTTTTACGACCGCGAGCTGCTGAATTTGGCTGCTAAAGAGAGTGGCTTCAATGAGGAATTTTTTGAGGAAAATGATGAAAAGAAAGGCTTTTTCCAGTCGCTTTTCCATGCCCATGCCCCCTTTGTGTCAGACAATAGCTTCTATAACAACAAACTGTCGCAAGAGAGCCTGTTCCAGTTTCAGAGCGATGCCATCCGCAAGGCTGCTGAAAATAACTCTTGCGTGTTTGTAGGCCGCTGTGCCGACTATGTGCTGCGCGACTTTAAAAACATGGTGAGCGTGTTCATTACTGCCAATCTTGACGAGCGTGCCAAGCGCGTGGCGAAACGCTATGACTGTACAGTAGAAGAAGCAGAGAAAATCATTGAGCGCAAAGAAGGCGTGCGTTCCTCTTACTATAACTACTATACAGGAAAGGAGTGGGGGCATAGCTCTTCTTATGACTTATGTATCAATTCAAGCCTGTTGGGCATAGACGAGACAGAAGCCTTTATCAAGGAGTTTGTAAAAAGGAGGTTCAGACTGTGAAGCGCATAGGCATTATCAGCGATACTCACAGCTATTGGGACGATAAATATCTGCGCTATTTTGAAGAGTGCGACGAAATATGGCATGCAGGCGATATAGGTTCGTTGGAGGTGGTACAGCGCTTGGCAGACTTCAGACCCTTCCGTGCTGTTTATGGCAATTGCGATGGGGGCGACCTCAGGCGCATGTATCCGGAGACGTTGCGCTGGAAATGCGAAGATGCTGATGTGCTGATGAAGCATATCGGCGGCTATCCCGGCAATTATGATGCCAGCATACGCAGCACTATCTATGCCCATCCTCCACAGCTGTTTATCAGTGGCCATTCGCATATACTCAAAGTAAAGTATGACAAGACACTGCACTTGCTGCATATCAATCCGGGAGCGGCAGGCATACAAGGGTGGCACAAAGATCGCACACTGGTAAGACTGACAGTTGACGGCGCCAACTTTAAAGATTTGGAGGTGGTAACGCTTACCGATCCCCGCATGGCTTTCAAGTAGTTTTTGGTGCTTGTAAGCAGTTGAAAGCATAGCTCTTTGCAGGGCCGTTGCAGCGAGTCATGTTCCATTTTCATGACAAG
>ERZ808240.224-NODE-224-length-78118-cov-4.292930_pt1 | contig 78118 bp, 60 predicted proteins | sample MGYA00521084_ERZ808240 | MGnify/ENA primary metagenome ERZ808240 (study PRJEB31516, sample SAMN03275571) | gut metagenome | biome: mammalia-associated habitat; material: feces | host: Papio cynocephalus | place: Kenya | collected 2012-08-06 ...
AAAATTCGAATACGTCGAAAGGCGTATGCCAATGGTTTGGCGTTAATTACCGATGCATGAAAAGGTACACAACAATATAAGACGGGGTTATCGGAACTTCACAGACAGCCACATCCATTGTTGCTTTGTTATCATAACACCGCATATTTTACTTCGTCCAATACGATCGCAACTATCCATGAAATTTCACCTCCATTTGAAAAAAGAATTTTGGTATTTGATATTTTTCAAAACCTCTGAAACTATAACAGAAAAAATTGTATTGGCAACCCTGAAAAACGCATATGGGAAATTTTTAATATTTGTGTTATATTTTTTAGAGAAATATAAAATGCAGGAGGATATCAGATATGCTGATAGAACATGTTGCAATGTATGTTGAAGATCTGGAAAAGACAAAAGAATTTTTTATAAAGTATTTTGATGCAAAAGCCGGTGAGCGTTATTATAATCCACAAACAGAGTTTCAGTCTTATTTCTTAAGCTTTGATGATGGAGCAAGGCTTGAGATCATGCAGAAGCCAAGGGTGTCAAATCTGAGAAAGGAACTGGCAAGAATTGGTCTTATTCATGTGGCTTTTTCGGTTGGAAGCAGAGAGAAAGTAGATGAACTTACCAGGAGACTTCAGGAGGATGGATATAAAGTCATTAGTGGACCGCGGGTGACGGGAGATGGATATTATGAGAGCTGCATTTTTGATGTAGAGGATAATCAGATCGAGATTACAGTCTGAGGGACAAGAGAAAGGTGAGAGAGAAAATGAAGTGGAAAGATCGATTGGGGATCCGGCTGGTGGCATATCTGGGCGGCTTATTTATCATGACGGCAGGAATTGCCGTATCGGTAAAATCGAACCTTGGAGTATCGCCTGTAAGCTCGATTCCATATACGCTTACCTGTGTATTTGGTATGGAGATGGGAAATGCAACCATCCTGTTTCATATTGTATTGGTTTTATTGCAGATCCTGTTATTACGGAAAGATTTTAAATGGATCAATCTGTGCCAGGTTGTAGTTGGAATTATATTTGGTAAATTTACGACTTTATGTAATTCGCTTGTGGCATTATTGCCATCTACGGATAATATGATAATACGACTGGGAATGATGTTGATCAGTATTATTCTGATTGCTGTCGGAATCTTTTTCTATTTGCCGGCAAATATCATGCCGCTTGCGGGAGAGGGGGCAATGCAGGCAGTATCGATCGTCTCTGGTATTGCATTTTCAAAGGTCAAGATCGGATTTGACTGCAGTATGGTTATTATTTCACTTGTTACCTGTCTGATCGCTATACACGGCGTTGGCAGTGTAGGAATCGGAACCGTTCTGGCTGCGGTACTGGTAGGATTTGTACTGGGATTGGTGACAAAGGCGTTTGGAACATGGCGTGATCACCTGTATTATGGAAGAATATCATAGACAGGTGTTGAAAATCAAAATGGTATTTGGCATAATGTACTGGAACAGGAAAGGAAGGAGACATAGCTATGGCAGCAGGGAAAAAGCAGAGCGGTAAGGACGCAATGGCGGTTATCAACGAGCATATAAAGAATGAAAGCTATGCTCCGGTATATCTGTTATACGGAGATGAAACATATCTTGTGAACCAGTACAGAGATAAATTGCTCTCGGTGGTAACAGACCGTGAGGATAATATGAACTTTGCAAAGTTTGCAGGAGAGAAGACAGATCCGATGGAGATCATAGGTTTCTGCGAGACGATGCCGTTCTTTGCTGACCGGCGGGTAGTGCTGGCAGAAGGAACCGGGTTGTTTAAAAAGAGTTGTGAGGAATTTGCAGAGCGGATAAAAGAACTGCCGGATACCTCATTGATCCTGTTTGTAGAGACAGAAGTCGATAAGAGAAATAAACTATATAAGACCGTTGATAAGCTGGGAGAAGTCCTGTGCTTTGAAACGCCAAATGAGAAAACTCTTGCGGTTTGGGTTAAGGGAATGTTCAAAGAAGAAGGGAAACGGATAACCGATGATGCGATCCGTTCACTGATCGAACATACCGGATCGGATATGAATTCAATCAGGAATGAGATCGATAAACTGATAAGCTATACAGTGGACAGGGAGGACGTAACGGTATCCGATGTTGAGAACCTCTGCGTAGGAAATTCGGAAGGACATATATTTGAGATGATCGACGCGATCTCCAGAAAGCAGCAGGATCGTGCACTTCATCTGTATCATGAGCTCCTTGAGAACCGGGAGCCTGCGATGCGGATCCTGTTCTTGATCGCAAGACAGTATGATCTGTTATTAAAGACAAAGATGTGTCTTTCGGAGAATAAGAGTTATGCGGATACGGCATCCGTACTTGGCGTTCCATCCTGGTCGGTAAAGAAATATGCGGAACAGTGCCAGAATTATTCGGAACAGGAACTGAAGAAGATCATGGAAGCCTGTCAGGGTACTGACTACAAATTAAAGACCAGTCAGGCATCGGATGTAGTGGCAGTGGAAGTGCTGTTGATATCATTGAGCCGGTAGCCGGTGTGTGCTCCGCGCAGGAATGCAGCGAGTCAAAACATACCACAGGTATCATTATAGTCTGGAGACTGAATTATTATACAAAAAAACAGAACCTCAAAGGGTTCTGTTTTTTTGACGGTTTGATTATATATGTGCAGCCTTACATATGTAATCAATTACATAAATATATATAAGTCAGATTAAGCCATCTTGTTGACAGCAGCTGTAAGACGTGATACTTTACGAGAAGCATTGTTCTTGTGGTAAACGCCTTTGGTAGCAGCCTTGTCGATCTCTGAGATAGCAACCAGAAGATTTGCCTGAGCAGCTTCTTTGTCACCAGCAGCGATAGCAGCTTCTACCTTTTTGATAACTGTCTTAACCTTAGACTTGATCATCTTGTTTCTTAAAGTCTTCTTGTCAATTACTTCAATTCTTTTCTTTGCAGATTTGATGTTAGCCAAAATTCTCTACCTCCATTTAAAATATAGATTATAATAAGGTTTTTACATTAAAACCGGACACGGACAATTCAATGTAAACATACTCATCAATATTAGTATAGGGATGTTTATTTGTCAAGAGGAGAAGTAAAAATATTTCCATTTCTGAAAAATGAAAGGAGTTTCGGTCTTATTTCTATGACTTGCTGACTTGTATGGAAAGAAAGGACATGGTATACTGTCTCTGTTAATGCGTTATATATTATTACATACCAGGAGGTAAGAAAATGTTTGGATTTGATGAAATTACAAAGGTGGATCCTGAAGTTGCAGCGGCAATGACGGATGAACTGAACAGACAGAATAACAATCTGGAGCTGATCGCGTCAGAGAATATCGTATCAAAGGCAGTTATGGCAGCTATGGGAAGCCATCTGACAAATAAATACGCAGAAGGTTATCCTGGAAAAAGATATTACGGTGGATGCCAGTATGTAGATGTAGTGGAAGATCTCGCAAGAGAGCGTGCGAAGGAATTATTTGGATGTGAATATGTAAATGTTCAGCCGCATTCCGGTGCACAGGCAAATATGGCAGTATTCTTCGCTATTTTAAATCCTGGCGACACATTTATGGGAATGAATCTGGATCATGGCGGACATCTGACACATGGTTCACCTGTAAATATGTCCGGTAAATATTTCCACTGTGTACCTTATGGTGTAAATGATGATGGATTTATAGATTATGACAAGGTTCTTGAGATCGCAAAGGAATGCAAGCCAAAGCTGATCGTAGCAGGCGCATCTGCATATGCAAGAGCAATCGATTTCAAGAGATTCCGTGAGATCGCAGATGAGGTTGGCGCATATCTGATGGTAGATATGGCACATATCGCAGGTCTTGTAGCAGCAGGACTTCATATGAGCCCGATCCCATATGCACATGTTACAACAACTACGACACATAAGACACTTCGTGGACCTAGAGGTGGCATGATCTTGTGCAGTAACGAGGTGAATGAGAAGTTCAACTTCAATAAGGCAGTATTCCCTGGTATCCAGGGTGGTCCTCTGATGCATGTTATCGCAGGTAAGGCAGTATGTTTAAAGGAAGCATTACAGCCGGAATATAAGGAATATCAGGCACAGGTTGTAAAGAATGCAGCAGCACTTGCATCTGCATTGATGGCAAGAGGATTCAATATCGTATCCGGTGGAACAGATAACCACCTTATGCTGGTAGATCTTCAGAATCTGGGACGTACCGGTAAAGAAGTAGAGAAGCTTCTGGATGAGGTTCATATCACTGTAAATAAGAACACAGTACCAAATGATCCAAAATCTCCATTTGTAACAAGCGGTATCCGTATCGGAACACCAGCGGTTACAACCAGAGGTGCAAATGAAGCTGATATGGAGACAATTGCTGAAGCGATCAAGGCAGCAGTTATTGATGATGATAAGGCAAAGGCAGAAGCCCTTGTTAAGAGTATTGTAGAGAAGTACCCACTGTATGCATAAGGTTGTTATATGGAAGATTTATTTGACGAGAAGCTGTTAGAAGCGATTAAGCTTGCAGAATCTTTGCAGGATGAACAGTCAGAGGGAAAAAAGGCAGACGAAAAAACAGAGTCTGAGAACAGCAGTCAGATCAGCCGGCCGGAAGAACCGGCTGCTGATCCGGCATCTCAGACAGGTGAAGAAGCTGTTGATCTTCTGATCAAAGAGATTGTGCAGGAAGCGCAGGATGAGATTGCAGCGGAGGGAATCCGAACAGAAGATATCAAAAAGGATTTTTTTCAAAAGAAAGCGGATAATCAGAAGGAAGAACCGGTCAGAGAAAAAACTCAGAATCGAAAAAGTGATATTGAGCAAAGCACGGATGAGGAGTTATATATACGTGCGCGGGAACATAAGCGAAAGGGACCGAAAAAGCTGCGTGATCCGTGGAGCCTGAAGAAAAAAATAATTGTTGGCGTATTTGTGGCGATCCTTGTTCTGGTCGGAATACCAACAGCCATTCTGGCCTGGATGATAAATCAGGGGAAAAAACAGCTGGCAGCAAATACAGCGTCAGAGATCATCAGTTTTCATGAGGACGGATCACATTCTACTGCGGTAACCTATAATGGAAAAAATTATGTATATAATAAAGATATTATATCAATCCTTGTATTTGGAGTAGATAACAGTGAGTACCAGGCACCGAAGGAAAGTTCCTCAGGCAGTCTGAATCTGTATGGAGAAGAAACAACGGAAGAAACGGACACCAGAGACAGGGATGATGAACTGACATATTCCGATGCAAATGGATCAGAATATATACGATATGGTGGAAGAGTTGATATGTGTTTCCTGTTTGTATTTAATAAAAAGACAGGAAAGCTGGATGTGATCGATATTAACCGGGACAGCATGACGGATGTCGATATCTGTACAACAAAGGGTGAGGTCGCACTGGCCGATACGATGCAGGCGGGTCTTGCCTATGGATATGCAGATGGCGGGACGATCAGCTGTCAGAATTTCACAAAGACGATTTCAGAGATGCTATACAATCTTCCGATTCATGGCTATATCGCGCTGGATATGGAAGGAATAGCAGATATCAATGATGCCGTAAAGGGTGTCACGTTATATGCCAAAGATACGGTGAGTGAGAATGTATTTGCCAAGGATACGGTGACGCTTGAAGGTGAGGATGCATATCAGTATGTAGAGAAGATGGCAACCAGAGTGGAGACACTTGGGGAACATGCAAACCGGATGGCAAGGCAGGAACAGTATCTTACTTTATGGATTGAGCGTTTCCTGCAGCTTTATGGAGACAGCAGGAAAGAAGCAAAGATCGTATATGAAGCGGCAAAACCATATATGCAGACAAATCTGGATCGAAATGATATCCTGTATTTATATTACCGGATGCATGGTATTGATCTGAATGTGACGGAATCGGATGTGATAGATCTGCCGGGCAAATATGAGAGAAACACATATTTTGATGAATACAAATTGGATCAGGATGCGTTAGTTAATTTATTGATCCGGGTATTTTATACAGAAAAAGATTAATTTGTAAAAATGTTCCAAATGTGGATTGAAGCAAAACGGGAAAAATGGTAAAATTAACCTAGATTTTGCGGATTCCGTATTTGGAATTTTTTTGCGCAGATGAACGAAGATATGGAGGGTTGCATAATATGAAAAAATGTGTAAGAAACGTAACGGCGTGGCTGCTAACCATTGTAATGGCAGCGGTGACAGTATTTCAGTGGGGAGGGCTGGCGGCAGATTCCGGAGGAACCGTACAGGCGGCAGATCTGATCGACCTGAGTCCTGATAATGTAAAAATTAATCTGACAAACATCACGGGTAACTTCCGGTATACGGGATCTCCAATTGAACCGGAATTTTCAGTTACGGTGAACGGACAGACAATCAGTTCTGATTGTTATACTGTTGAATACAAGGATAATGTAAACCTTCGGAAGGGAAATGAAGCAGCAGAGATATGGATCTATGGTATTGAGAGCAGGGGATATACAGGTTCTCAGTATGCATATTTTCATATTATAGAGGGAGATATCTCCAAAGCTGATGTTGCTTTTAAAGGTGATGCATATTACAACAGTACCGGATCGATCCTGTATGTACCATATGTAAAACCGGGAGTAATGAATCCGCTTATTGGTAAAGTATCCTATGGAGGAAAAAAGTTAACCGAAAATACGGATTATATATTGATAAAGGGAAACGAATTAAAAGAAGTCGGAGGAAATGGAACCCTAACGATTAAAGGAAAATCAAAATCCAACTGGTCATCTTCTTACAGTAAAAAAGTGACATGGCAGGTAGTAAAGGCAGATATTGCGTCCGAAAATATCACTATGGAATATGAAAACTGTACTTATGATGGAACAGCAAAGACACCGAAGATCACAATAGAGGATTCCAGATTCAGAACCTATTATCCAAGTGCTACTATTGATGGAACTTTGGAAGAGGGTACTGATTATACAGTTACATATGGTGATGCAGCTCATGACAATATACAGCCGGGAACCGTAAAAGTAGTGATCACAGGAAAAGGTAATTATTCCGGTTTGGTTGAGAAAGAATTTACGATCAGTGATGACGGAAAGAATCAGGATATTTCACAGGCAGATATCACAGTATCGGATGCCACTTATACCGGCGCACAGGTGACTCCGGATGTGAAAGTTGTCTATGCCGGTACAACATTGGAAAAGGAAAAGGATTATACGGTTCAATATCGAAATAACATAAATGTTGGTACAAAGACTGCAACTGCGGTTATCAGTGGAATGGGTGATTATACAGGTTCGAAAGATATGAAATTTACGATCAATAAAAAGGATTTGAGTGATCCGACCATTAAGGTTACAGCAAGTGATGTTACATATGCATATGGATCTAATGTTTCGTCACCTGCAATTACTGTTACAGATACAGTATCGGGAAAAGAATTAACCGGTGGAACATATGGTAAAGATTATACGATCAGTTATCCTACACGCCCTACAGAAGTTGGTGACAATTATTCATTTACAATTACGGCAAAGGCAGATTCTAATTATACAGGAACTGCAACGGGCACATACCGGGTGCTGCCACTTGATGTGTCACAGACGGCACAGGTGACACTGGCACAAACGGAATATGAGTATAACGATGAGGCATTTAAACCTGCCGTAACATCCGTAGTTGTAAATGGAATAACTCTGGAAGACGGAAAAGATTATGCAGTAGATTATAAGGATAATATAGATGCTGGTGATAAGGCTAAAGTTATTGTTACATTTAAAGGAAATTATACAGGAAGTGTGACATCATGCTTTACGATCACATCACCGCTTCCAAATGTTAAAGATGCGTCTCTTACAATAGCGGATCAGACATATACAGGAAAACAGATCACTCCGGATGTAAGTACGATAACGATAGCAGGTCAGACCTTTACAAAGGATAAGGATTATACTGTTACTTACGGGGAGAATAAGAATGTTGGTTATGGTCAGATCACATTGATAGGAAATAAACAGACCTGTGCGGGAACTCGCCTGATCGAGTTCAAGATCAATGCAGCGAATATTAGGCAGGCTTGTACCGTGAAGGGTCTGGTGTCCGGTCAGAAATTCGCATATACAGGTTCTGCGATCATGCCAAAGATATCTGTAACTTATGGGAATATTACTCTGGTTGAGAATGAAGATTATACGATCCGGTATAGTTCATCGAATCCGGTAAAAGCAGGCTCTTACCATGTGACGATCACTGGTAAAGGTAATTATACAGATCATATAGACCTGTTGTATATGATTACTTCCGTTTCTATTGATGGAGCAATTGTTAAATATGCAGAATATGATAATACCTATAATGGAGCTGCAAAAGAACCTAAGGTCACGAGTATTATAACCGAAGATGGAACTACGATTACAGAGCTGAATGCTTTTGATGTTACATATACAGATAATATAAATTACGGAACAGCTACAATTACAGTAAAACCAAAGAGCACAAATGGTAAATATACAGGAACTGCAAGTACAACATTTACGATTAAGAAAGCAACTCTTTCAAATGACACCTGTACGATCAGTGCCATTCCGGATCAGACATTCACTGAAAGTGAGATCAAACCGGAACCAACACTGACAGTTAACGGAAGAACCCTTGTAAAGGGAACTGATTATACAGTAGTTTACAAAGATAACACAAATGTTGGAACAGCAACGATCCAGTTTACAGGAACAGGCAACTATACAGGTACAGCAACAAAGACATTTAATATCATCAGTAAGAGTATTGCAGGAGCCAAGATAACAGTTCCGACACAGACATATACCGGTTCAGCACTTGCACCGTCAGCTGATCAGGTAACTGTTGTATTAGATGGTAAGACACTGGATTCAAAGTATTATACAGTTAAGTATACAAATAATACGAATGCAGGAACAGCTAAAGCAACTGTAACAGGTAAAAATGGATATAGTGGTTCGGTATCAGGAGATTTCACGATTGCGGCTAAGAGCATACAGGACGCAAGCATTATTGTTGATTATGAATCAAAGGTTTCTTATGATGATCAAAAACCGAGCGAGTCTAATGTGAGCGTTTATGATGGAACTAGAGAACTGAAAAAGGATACAGATTATACGGTTACTTACGAGAATAATACAGTAGAAACAACAGATGCAAAGATAATCATTGTTGGTAAAGGAAACTATAAAGATCAGATTGAAAGAACATTTATAATCAGTAAGGAAATCATTAGTATTGCTGATGCCAAGGTAACTATAAACAAGTCATTTGTATACAATGGAAGTGCACAGACACCGGAAAAGGCAGACATTACTGTAAAATTAAAAGATGGAACGATTCTGGATAGTGCAGCATATGAGATTGTTCCTGTAGATAAGAATATAGATGCAGGAGAGGTAAGTATAAGTGTACGAGGACTTGCAGAATATGGTTACTCAGGTACAGCATCAGGAACCTACACGATCGAATCAAAGAATATTACAGAATGTCAGGTTCATTATTCTTCAAGTGTTGATTATACCGGTGCAGAATGTAAACCGGAAGTAACTGTAGCGGATGGAGGGTCTGACCTTACAAGGGATAAGGACTACACCGTTTCTTACAGCAATAATACAGATCCGGGAACAGCAACGATCACTATAAAAGGTCAGGGCAATTATACCGGAACTTATACCGGAAGCTTTACGATCGTAAAGAAGAATGATCCAACACCGGAGAAGATCAATCTGTCATCCGCTGTAATAACAGTTGCAGATCAGACCTATACCGGAAAAGCATTGACACCAAGCATAACAGTAGTGTTAAATGGAGCGGTTCTGCCGGCATCTGCTTATACAGTTACATACAGTAACAATGTAAATGTTGGAACAGCAACTGTTACAATCACAGGTAAAGGCAATTATGTTGGAAGCACTTCGGCGACATTTGCGATCAAGGCAGCAGCAAAGCCTGTTACACCTACTGTAACAAAGCCGGGTAAGGTAAAGGGAATCAGTGTAAAGAGTGTAAAGACAACATCTGCAACCCTGAAATGGAAGAAGGTATCAGGTGCATCCGGTTATATGGTTTACCAGAAGAATCCATCAACCGGTAAGACCAAGCTTGTAAAGACTGTAAGTTCAAAGACAGTTTCATATAAAGCAACCAAGCTGAAATCAGCAACCAAGTATACATACACGATCTATGCTTACAAATTGTCAGGCAAGACAAAAGTCAAAGGCTCCGGCACAGCATACACATTTGTTACAAAGCCGGGTGCTGTTAAGAAGACAAAGGCAGTATCCAGGAAGACCAAGACCTGCGTAGTAAGCTGGAAGAAGACAAAGGGAGCCGATGGTTATGAAGTATACATGGCTACGTCCAAGAAGGGCAAATATAAGAAGATCGGTCAGACAAAGAAATTAACACTTACCAAGAAGAAATTAAAGAAAGGTAAGACCTGTTATTTCAAAGTCAGAGCGTATAAGACATATAAGGGCAAGAAAACCTATGGTGCTTATACAAAGGTTATAAAAGCAAAGATCAAATAGATGAAAGCTTTTTAGAACTATAGGACAAAATGTGTTGATAAAACCGTTTTCAATCCTGATAAATAAAAAACTCCATCCATAGCGGATCATATTCAGAGAGAATAGAAGCTGCTGTGGATGGAGTTTTATTTATGTATATGATTATTCTATAGTTTATAATGCTTGCCATTATGTATACAGATGTTATTTACATAAGATGTTTTTCATATAAGGCATTTCCAGATAATTGTCCGCCTGTTCCTGCAAAAAGGAGATGATATCCTTATAAGGAAAGATTTTTGTCATACAATTATCATCAGGAGAGTTCTCTGTATCAGAGCAGACCGCCTGATTACCAGTTTCGAATGCAGTCTGAATTTCAGATTCGGTTGCTTCCGTGGTTCCGATATATGCAGATAAACACTTTTTTATCATTCCGGCATCTTCGGGTATACATTCTTTGATATGTATATCTTCCATTCGGTATGATACATGCTCCGGGACAAATGGATGAAACTGTCTGTTCAGAACAGGATTGATCCGGTCATATTCCCCATAGAACCATTTGTCAGAGAAGAATTCTGCAAGCGGGATTCGGTCTGTCTGTCCTTTGAGCAGTCTTACAAATAAAGGATGCCTGGTATCGACAGAGGAAGCACCGGATTCATCTTCAAAGGCAAAATAATGCTGCCAGAAATCCGTCACATAACTGGCGTCCAGCTGTAAATGTGCCAGAATTCCCAGATCAATAGGGGAAAGTCCCTGATCCCCGTACAGAGCATAAACAGCTGCCATATCTGGATATTTTGTGATCTGATATTTCTGGGATAATGGACGAAAATGGGTTCGCTCTTTATCCGATGTGACATCAGGAAGGATGCATCCAAGCATGAATTCTTCCGCAAATGTCTGTGGTATGTTTATTTGATTTTTTAAGCGGTTTAAAATTATTTCACCTTCTACAAGGTGCATTAAAAATCCGGGCATCGTCCTGACCTTCTTTCTCTGATAATAATAGATAGTTTATAGTGGGGTGTCAAGCGCGGAGAAATAAGATGTTCCATTCATTTCCGGTGTTGACGAAATATGGAAAAGGCTTTAAAGTAAACGACAGAAGTATATTTGTTAGAAAAGAGGTGCGGTATATGGGTACAAAGATTTGTCCGATTTGTGACAGCCCGGTAAATAGTATTAATTTTTGTAAGACATGTAAGCGGTTTGTCACGCCGATCGAAAATAATCATACATTTTATCTGAATGAGAGACGAAGCGATGTAGATTACCAGCGTGATTATAATTTCGATGGAGATGCCTATGATTATAGTGCAGATAAGAAGGAGGTAGAAGATACAGTATCTGACTGTCACGATGAATTTGAATTTGGCAGGGATGAGCGAAAGGATTTTCATGACGAATTCGGATCGGATCATAATGAAGATTACAACTGGCAGGAGGAGCAGAAAACATATTCTGGTAAACAGGATGGTAAGATAAAGTCGACAGAGGGAGAATGGAAATCCTGGCAGAATCGTACGCCGGGAACTCCATATAATACAGGAAAAAAGAAAAAGAAAGCATTTGTGATTGCTATCATCGGTGCTATTTTTGGCTTATGCTGTGAATTTTTACCGGTCATATTTGATCATATAAAGGATGATTCATATGAGTCAGATACAGAAGATGAGTATATAGAAGATGATACTTATACGGAATGGGATGAAGAGGATGTAGATGATGCATCACTTGTTGCTCCGGATGGCTATATGTATTATACTGCGCCTGGAGAAAAACAGGGATCAGACGGCAACTATTATACAGCCCTTTCTGCAGAAAAAGTATCGGAAGATGGCGGAGAATGTACATTAGTTGGACATTATGATGGTGTGACTATGACAGATTTTGAATCTGATATGCTGGCAGGTGCACAGGATATGGGAATTGATCTGCAGGCAGATGAGTATGGCAGATATCTTGGACTATATAAGTATGACGATGGAAATACCTGCTATGAAAAAAAGGATACATTTTATGCAGATATGGGATTTCTTCGTGTTGCCGTCTATGGAGATTATAATTCTGACAGAATCCATTCATTGATGATCGCACAGAAGATTCAGGATGATAATGACTATTACCGTATGGATGATATATATACGATAATTGCAAATGCTCTTGATGAGCCTGATCTGGAATCTGGAAGCGGTTACGATTCTATTATAGCAGGACTCCATACGTTGCGGGATGCAACGGATACATCAGATGAAACAGGGAATAATTATACAGAAGTACATGTGGGAGAATGGGAGATATCAGTCTCACGCATGGGCGGTTATCTGTATATAGATCTGTATGTAAATAAGTAAAAAGGTTAAATCTTCGTGAACAAAAATGCTATTATATTGCAAGCAAAAAAGAATGTGTCTATAATGAATGCGAAATTATCAGAAATACATACAAAAGAAAGATACAGCAGAAAAACTGTATAAAAGGAGGTTTCGATTGGACAATAATTTACCGGAAAACAGTAACAATAATAACAACAGCAATAACAATAATAATGGAAATAAAGGGAAAAACAATCGATCGATCATTGTGATCCTGGTTATCTCCATTTTGCTGACATTTTTATTCTGGCAGGTATTTGACCGTGTGTCATCAGGCAGAGAGGAAGAAGTCACATATGGTCAGTTCATCGAGATGTTAGATAAAGGTGAAGTTGGTTCTGTAAAGATCTATGGAAGCAAGATCGTATTTGAAAATAATGCCGATGATAAGCTGATCAGTAAGACCAAATATACAGCAACCAGAATATCGGATGACAGTCTGGCAGAGAAACTTCGTCAGGCAAAAACGAAATATGGAACAGAATATGAAGGTGTAGATGAGAGTGGAAGTGCTATGGTCGGCACAATCATTTCTTATATTGTGATGATCGTCGCGTTCTATCTGCTGTTATCAATGATCATGAAACGAAGCGGCGGCGTAGGCAGAGCAAATGCAAAGATCTATGTTGAGAAGAAGACAGGCGTTACCTTTGCGGATGTAGCCGGTGAGGAAGAAGCGAAGGAGTCGCTGACTGAGATGGTGGATTTCCTTCACAATCCGAAGAAATATCTGGATATCGGTGCAAAGCTGCCCAAGGGTGCGCTGCTTGTGGGTCCTCCGGGAACCGGTAAGACTCTGCTTGCAAAAGCTGTGGCAGGTGAGGCAAATGTACCATTCTTCTCCATGTCCGGTTCAAGTTTTGTAGAGATGTATGTCGGTGTCGGTGCATCCCGTGTCAGAGATCTTTTCAAACAGGCGACACAGATGGCACCTTGTATCATATTTATCGATGAGATCGATGCGATCGGAAGAAGCAGAGATTCCAGACACGGTGGAGATTCCGAACGGGAGCAGACATTGAACCAGCTCCTTGCAGAGATGGATGGCTTTGATACATCAAAGGGTATCGTGATCCTTGCGGCAACGAACCGTCCGGAGGTACTTGATAAAGCGCTCCTTCGTCCGGGAAGATTTGACCGTAGAGTTATCGTAGAGAAGCCGGATCTGAAGGGAAGAATCGATACACTGAAGGTTCATTCGAAGAATGTCAAGATGGATGAGTCAGTTGATCTTCGTGAACTTGCACTGGCAACCTCGGGTGCAGTCGGCGCGGATCTTGCAAATATTATAAACGAAGGTGCACTGGCAGCGGTAAGAGATGGCAGAAGTCTGGTTTCTCAGCAGGATCTGATCGGAGCAGTAGAAGTTGTATTTGCCGGAAAAGAGAAGAAGGATCGTCTGCTCAGTAAAGAAGAAAAACAGATTGTTGCCTACCATGAAGTCGGACATGCGTTGCTCGCTGCACTTCAGAAGAATACAGAACCAATCCAGAGAATTACGATCGTTCCAAGAACAATGGGTTCTCTTGGTTATGTATGGCAGATTCCGGAGGAAGAAAAATATCTCGAATCCAAGAAAGAACTGGAAGCAGAGCTTGTAACCCTGCTCGGCGGACGTGCTGCAGAAGAGTTGAAATTTGACTCTGTAACGACCGGAGCATCTAATGATATCGAGAAGGCAACCAAGACAGCCAGAGCCATGATAACCATGTATGGTATGTCGGACAAATTCGGTATGGTGCAGCTCGAATCGATAGAGGGACAGTATCTGGATAGAAATCTTGCACTTCAATGTTCGGATGAGACTGCAACAAAGATCGATAAGGAGATCCGCGATATGCTGCGGGATTCTTACAACAAGGCAAAGAAACTTTTGTCTGCTCATATGGCAGCTCTGGATTCTATCGCCTGCTTCCTGATAGAACACGAAACGATCACCGGCAAAGAATTCATGTCGATTCTTGCTCAGGTGGAACCTCAGAAATAGGTGCAATACCGTACATGGACGGTTATATCACACAACTATTATTCCGCAAGACGCTTGCGCTCTATTTCCACGCAACGGTGCTAAGTTCTCCGCCGATGGCGGTTCACTAAGAACCGGCGTGGAAAAAGGCTTGCTGCATAACAGTATGTAATATAACCGTCCATGTGCGGTATTTTTGATATCTCCTAAAAAACATATACCACAGCATAGTTGCAATATGTCGTAGTGGTTTTTATATATAAAAATGCCGTTTTTGACGTGGCATGTAATACACTATTATTCCGCAAGACGCTTGCGCTCTATTCCTCGGCGTAGCGGTACATAAAGTTGCAAAAGACGCAACTTAAGTACCGACGCTCGGAAAGGCTTGCTTCATAACAGTGTATTACATGCCACGTCAAAAACGGCATTACTAAAATTAAAACTGAAGTTGATCAAGGTTTTTACCGTAGGCAGGGAGAAAGTCGGACAGGAAACGTTCCACCTCCGGAAGGTCGGCGGCAAGCTTATCGACAGCAGCCTTTGTGGATTCATAGGCACTGGAGAATTCCGGATTGCCTACAGAGGTTTCTTCCATACACTTGATAAGAGCAGACAGTTTATCCGCTGCCTTTACAAGCTTCCAGATATATTCATCTCCGGACTGGCGGAAGAATAACGGTTCGTACTGCGGTTTCATTTCATCCGGCAGTTTGTTTAACAGCTTGTAGCAGGCTGTTTTTTCGATCATTTTAAATGATTCTTTGATATCATCATTATAATACTTAACCGGTGTTGGCATATCGCCGGTTATGATCTCTGAAGCGTCATGGTAAAGCCCGATCAGAGCAGACCGTTCCGCATTCAGATCCTTTTCATAATAGGTATTGCCGATTACGGCAAGTGCATGAGCGATGATGCTGACTTCCAGACTGTGCTCACACAGATTTTCTTCTCTGGTATTCCGCATCAATGCCCAGCGGTCGATGTATTTCATCCTTGAAATCATAGCAAAAAAATTATATTCCATCTTTATCTCCTTATTGTAAATTTATATATGCATTTGTAACTAATATATAGTGTTTAGCACTCTTGACTTTACCAACCACAAATTCATATATAAATATTATTAGCTCATTCCTTGTGGAAAAATTCGTACACCGCTTCGGCGGCGTTCCGGTTCATGGATGGCACCTGCATCAGTTCTTCGACAGATGCCTCCCGGATCTTTGTAATATCCTTGAAATAGCCCATCAGATCCTTTCGTCTGGCAGGGCCGATGCCCGGTATATCCTCAAGGATCGAATGTACCTGCGACTTGCTTCGGAGACTTCTGTGGTATTCGATGGCGAAGCGGTGGGCTTCATCCTGCAAGCGGGTAACCATGTCAAATGCCTGTGTATTTTTAGGAAATTCCACTTCTTTATTGTTATAATACAGCCCTCTGGTCCGGTGGTAATCATCCTTTACCATACCGCAGACCGGTATATTCAGGTGCAGTTCGTCAAGAACTTCCAGAGCAATATTGACCTGACCTTTACCACCATCCATCATGAGAATATCAGGATAGACTTTAAAACGTTCATCGGTAAAACGTCTGGTCAGAACTTCCCGCATGCTGGCGTAGTCATCCGGACCGTCGATAGTTTTTAATTTGAACTTGCGGTATTCATTTGGTCGGGCTTTTCCATTTTCGAACACTACCATGGAAGCAACAGAGTGATAGCCGCTGATATGCGAGATATCAAAGGCTTCCAGACGCTTGGCGGATGGGACACCTATCAGCTCTGCCAGTTCTTTGGCGGCACCTTCCGTTCGTGCCTGTTCCCGTTTCAGCTTCTCGGTATCCTGTGTCAGAACAAGAAAGGCATTGTCACGGGCAAGCTTTAAAAGCTTTGCTTTGTCTCCTTTTTGAGGCGTGAGGATGTGTACCAGATTTCCCCGGCGCTCACTTAAGTATTGCTCGATCAGTTCCTGCTCATTTACTCCGTGCTCCAGAATGATCTCCTTAGGGAGAAATGGAGTAGAAGCGTAATACTGCTTTAAAAATGCAGACATAATATCTCCATAGGATTCCGACTGCACACCGGTCATATGAAAATGTTCTCTGCCGATCATCTTACCGTTTCGGATAAAGAAGACCGAGATAACACCCTCATTCATGTTATTGGCAGCCATCGCGATCACATCACGGTCATCGGTTGTTGTGTTATCAACACGCTGCTTTGATGCGATGTGCTTAATGCTTTCAATCAGATTACGAACCTCTGCCGCCTGTTCAAATTCCATATCGGCTGCAAGCTGTTTCATCTTTTCTTCCAGTTCCTTTACTGTCTGCTGATGATGTCCGTTCAGAAAATGGATCGCCTGTTCTACCTGCCTGCCGTAGTCTTCTTTTGAGATGTAACCCTGACAGGGAGCCTTGCACTGTCCAATGTGATAGTATAGGCAGGGACGATCTGCTCCGGTTTCCTGTGGCAGTTTCTTGTTGCAGCTTCGCAGATGATACAGCTTCTTTAACAGATCAATGGTATCTTTAACAGCGCCTGCGTTGGTATAAGGTCCAAAATATCTGGCATGATCCCGGTGCATCTGATGGGAGAACAGAATGCGGGGAAAATCTTCGTTGACTGTGATCCTGATATATGGATAGCTTTTGTCATCCGTAAGCATCGTGTTATAGTGCGGACGGTGTTCCTTGATCAGGTTGCATTCCAGCACCAGCGCTTCAATTTCTGATTCACAGATAATATATTCAAACCATGCGATATGGCTGACCATCTTTTCAATTTTTGGTGATCTTTTATAGCCTGCCTGAAAATACTGGTGTACCCGGTTATACAGATCGATGGCTTTGCCGACATAGATAATTTCATCGGACTTATTGTGCATCAGGTAGACACCCGGTGTATGAGGCAGCTTTTTTAATTCTTCTTCAAAATCAAACATATCCTAGAATCCATATCCTTTCCGCGGTTTATCCTAAAAACAGCAGGTTTACATATAGAAATCAGTATAACATAAGATGCGGAAAACAGGTGGCTTTTTTATGGAAAAATGAATTGATGAATTGACGATAAATAGGTTGTAGAATATAATGAAACAAGAACTGAAACTAGGGAAAACAGGAGGAGAAGATGGTTTACAGTATAACAGTATCCAAACTCATAGAGAAAATGAATCTGAAGAATTATACACCGGAGATCGATACCGATAAGGTACTGATCCAGGATCCGGGTATGAACCGCCCGGCGGTACAGTTCGGAGGATTCTTTGAGCATTTCGACGCAGGGCGTATTCAGATATGTGGAAATGTAGAACATGCTTATATTGCAGCGATGCATACAGAGGAAGAAAATATCAAGATCATAAATGAATTTTTTTCATATAAGCCGCCATGCCTGATATTCTGCAGAGATCTGGAGCCATATGAATTTATTATAGAAGCGGGAAAGAAGCATGGGGTTCCTGTCCTTACATCCAGTGCAGTTACATCTGCATTTGTACATGAGGTAGACCGCTGGCTCCATGTAGAACTGGCACCGAGAATATCCGTACATGCCGTACTGGTCGATGTATACGGCGAAGGTGTTCTGATCATGGGTGAGAGTGGTATCGGTAAATCAGAGGCTGCTCTGGAACTGATCAAGAGAGGACATCGTCTGGTTGCGGATGATGTGGTTGAGATCAAGAAGGTCAGTGATGCAACACTGGTTGGGCGTGCACCGGATATCACCAGACATTTTATAGAACTTCGTGGTATCGGAATCATTGACGTAAAATCATTGTTTGGTGTAGAATGTGTAAAGCTGGATCAGAACATCGATCTGGTCATCAATCTGGAAGAGTGGAGCAAGGATACGGAGTATGACCGTCTGGGACTGGAAGACCAGTATACGGAATTCCTTGGCAATAAAGTCGTAAGCCATAATATTCCGATCCGTCCGGGCAGAAATATCGCGATCATCGTTGAATCTGCAGCAGTCAACCACAGACAGAAGAAGATGGGATATAATGCCGCACAGGAATTATACAACAGAGTGACGCAGAATATCATGAAGGGAAATGCAAACAAGGAGGAGCAGTAGAAAATGGCAAACTATGTATTTGGAGTAGATATCGGAGGAACAACCGTAAAGATCGGTCTGTTTACAACACAGGGAGAGATGGTTGAGAAATGGGAGATCACAACAAGAACAGATGAAGGCGGAAAATATATCTTAAGCGATATCGCTGCATCTGTTGAAAATAAACTGGCAGAGAGGGAGATCGAGAAGTCTGATGTAGCGGGTGTCGGAATGGGTGTTCCGGGTCCAGTAAAGGCAGACGGAACTGTTATCAAATGTGTAAACCTTGGATGGGGAATCTTCAATGTAGAAGAGGAACTCAGCAAATTATTAGACCTTCCTGTAAAAGCCGGAAATGATGCGAATATGGCAGCACTCGGCGAGATGTGGCAGGGTGGTGGAAAAGGCCACAAGGATATCGTTATGGTAACACTCGGAACCGGAGTTGGCGGCGGTATCATTTTAAATGGAAAGATGCTTGCAGGAACCAACGGTGCTGGCGGTGAGATCGGACATATCTGTGTAAATGACGACGAGACAGAAGTCTGCGGATGTGGCAATAAAGGCTGTCTGGAACAGTATACATCAGCGACCGGTATCGTTCGTATGGCAAAGATCATTTTAAATACAACAGACAAGCCATCCAAGCTTCGTCAGATCCAGTATATCTCAGCAAAAGAGATTTTTGACGCAGCAAAAGAAGGTGATGAGCTTGCAGCAACATTGGTAGAGAATCATGGAAAGGTTCTTGGCAAAGCACTTGCACAGATCGCCTGTGTTGTAGATCCTGAGATTTTCGTAATCGGTGGCGGTGTATCCAGAGCAGGAGATATCCTGATCAAAACGACCGCTAAATATTTTACACAGTATGCTTTTCATGCATGCAGGCAGACCAAGTTCTCGCTTGCTACACTTGGCAATGATGCAGGTATGTATGGTGGTGCATGCAGTATACTGAATCAGTAAAATGTATTAAGTAAACTATGTGTAAATTACATAAATAGGGGTGAATCACCCTGAAATTTCTATACATTTTTAATATTGAATTCTAAAAGCCTTTAATGTATGATATTGTGTGGTAGTGTTCGAGAATTTGAGAAATCAGCTGGAACAGCACGCAAAACCTTATGTTAAAGGCTTTATTTTGTTTATCAGGTTTGGAAGATTCTTGAGAGTTCGGAATAAAAACAGGTCAGGAGTTTGAAAATATATGACATCGTTTTATGAGAGAGCGGCAGCGGTCACAGGAGAAAAAAGAATAAAAACAGAAGAACCTTTGAACCGATACACAACCTTTCGGATTGGCGGGAAAGCAGATTTTATGGCCGAACCGGAGAGACCGGAACAGATAGCAGAACTTGTGGATCTCTGTAAAGAAGAAAAAATCCCATTTTTCATTATGGGAAATGGAAGCAACTTACTGGTATCAGATAATGGATATCGTGGGATGATCATTCATATAGCAGATGGAATGTCACAGATCACAGTGGATGGAACAAAGATCATCGCTCAGGCCGGCGCATCCCTGATCAAAACAGCGGTTACAGCAAAACAGCATGCCCTGACCGGAATGGAATTCGCATCCGGAATACCGGGAAGTGTTGGCGGTGCTGTCTATATGAATGCCGGAGCATACGGCGGAGAGATGAAGCATATTATCTCATCTGTAAAGGTATTGGATCAAAATGGAAAGATTTATGAGATTGCAGGCACAGATATGGAATTCGGTTATCGCCACAGCAAGGCAGAGAAGGATGGCTTGGTCGTATTGGAAGCTGTATTTGAACTTCATACAGGAGATGCAGATCAGATAGATGCAGAGATGAAACGGCTGGCAGAAGCCAGAATCTCAAAGCAGCCACTGGAATATCCGTCAGCAGGGTCAACATTTAAGAGACCGGAAGGATATTTTGCCGGAAAACTGATCATGGATGCAGGACTTCGCGGTTATACCGTAGGAGGAGCACAGGTATCAGAAAAGCATTGCGGATTTGTAGTGAACAAAGGCGGTGCTACAGCAGCTGATGTCATGCAGTTGGTGAACGATGTCAAGAGAATTGTAAAGGACAGCTCCGGTGTGGATCTGGAGCTTGAGATAAAAACACTGGGGGCATTCTAGGATGAGATTTGTAATTGTAACAGGAATGAGTGGCGCAGGAAAAACAACAGCAATGAAGACTCTGGAGGATGCAGGGTACTTCTGCGTAGATAATCTTCCAATCCAGCTTATCAAACGTTTTGCGGAAATTGCATATGATGAACAGATTCAGGTAGATAATGTGGCAATCAGTGTGGATATTCGAAGCGGAAGAGCGTTAAGCCAGTTAAATGCCTGTTTAAATGATATGAAAGAGAATGGCTATAAGTATGAGATCCTCTTTATGGAATGCTCAGATGAGAAACTGGTAAAGCGGTTTAAAGAAACGAGAAGAAATCATCCATTATCCGCAAAAAATGGAAGAATTATAGATGGTATCAAGAAAGAAAGGGAGCTGATCGGCTTTATTAAAGATGAAGCGGATTATATTATAGATACGACGAATCTGCTGGTTCGTGAATTCAAATCCGAACTGGATAAGATTTTCGTCCAGAATATGGAATATGGAAATTTTATCATTACCATCATGTCGTTTGGCTTCAAATATGGAATTCCCAGAGATTCCGATATCGTACAGGATGTAAGGTTTCTGCCGAATCCGTATTATGATGAAGAATTGCGTCCGTTAACCGGAAATGATAAGGTGATTCAGGATTATGTTATGAACTGTAAAGAGGGACCGGAATTTCTGGATAAGTTCATTGATCTGGTACAGTTCCTGATTCCAAATTACATCAAAGAAGGGAAGAATCAGCTTGTAATTTCAATCGGATGTACAGGCGGAAAACATCGATCTGTAACCATAGCAAATGAGGTATATAACCGCCTGCAGAAATCCACATACACTGTGAGGATATATCATCGTGATATCGGAAAAGATGCAGTTGTAAAGAAATTATAGAAAAGGAGTGAGGCATATGTCCTTTTCCTCGGAAGTGAAGGCAGAACTTGCGAAGAATATAAGCAGCGCAAGACATTGCAGGATTGCAGAACTTTCAGGAATGATGTCCATGGTGGCAGATGTATGGTACAGAAATGGTTCACTCTTTAAGATATGCATAACAACAGAACGAAGTATTATAGCAAAGACAATGGCATCCCTGATCAAGGTGTTATTTGATATCCGTATGGAATGTTCGGTGAAAAGAACCGGAAGCAACAGCCGAATCTATCGGATGGTTTTAGACCAGCCGAGGGAGATTGAGAGAATCTTACAGACATTGAAGCTTTCTCCGGATTTTGAGATTTTACAGAAAGGTGTGACCAAAGTAAGCTGTCAGGATATGGTAGTCAACCGGATGGTTGTACAGCAGCAATGCTGTAAACGCGCATTTATCAAAGGTGCATTTATGACGTCAGGATCGGTCAGTGATCCGAATAAGGGATACCATCTGGAAATTGTCTGTGATAATGAGGAACGTGCCGGCATGATCGAGAAGATCCTGGCAGAGCTGGATATCGAAAGCCGAATTATCGCCAGAAAAAAATACAGTGTCTGTTATATAAAAGATGGAACCATGATCGTTGATATGTTAAATATCATGGGTGCTCACATTTCTCTGATGAATATGGAAAATGTGAGAATTTTGAAAGATATCAGTAATAATGTGAACCGCAGGGTGAATTGTGAAGCGGCAAATCTGAATAAAACAGTCAGTGCCGCAGTCCGCCAGATTCAGGATATAAATTATGTGATAGAAACAAGGGGGATCACATATCTTCCGGATAATCTGAGAGAACTTGCAGAACTTCGTTTAGAAGAACCGGATGCATCCCTGAAAGAATTAGGTGAGATGATGAATCCTCCCATTGGAAAATCGGGAGTCAATCATAGATTAAGAAAAATAAGTGAAATAGCAGAAGACCTAAGACAAAAGTCGTATGTGTAGGAGGAAGAAAATGTTAGAAAAAACAGTTAAGGTATCTATGACCGAAGGAACCGAAGAAAGACCGGTAGCAGTTCTTGTACAGATCGCAAGCCAGTATGAAAGTCAGATTCATCTTGTATCAGATGACAAGAAGATCAATGCAAAGAGTATCATGGGAATGATGAGTATGGGATTTACGGAAGGACAGGAGATTACAATTATTGCAGATGGCAAAGATGCGGAAGCTGCAGTAAATGAGATCGCAGATTATCTGACAGCAAATGCATAAAATCTTCCGGTAATTAATTGGTGTTTTTATTGCACGCTTTGGTTGAATGTGATAAAATCAGATTATTAATGGACATGTGTCATCGGAGGAAGCAGATATGGGATTTTTTGATGGGATTTTTAAGAAAATACCTTTCGTATCCAGATTTTCTAAAAAGAAAGCACCGGTCAATAACGTAGAGTTACAGTATAATAAGGCGATGAATCTTATGGATAATGGAGATTCGGAAGAGTCAGTTAAGATACTGGAACAGGTTTCAGATATCGGTATAATGGATACCCAGTATAAATCATATGGGGATGACGCCCTGCTTGCGCTGGCAGAGTTTTATGAAAAGGGTGTTTACCGTAACGCAAAGACGAATGTAGATATGAACAAATCTACAAAATATTATGAGAAGTATGTAAATCAGAACCGTGATGGAGATGTTATTTACAAACTTGCCAAGATGATGCTGGAGATTCAGAATTTCTCAAAGGCGATAAAGTATTTTGAGATGGCGGCGACGGATTATGGTATCAAGGCAGCATATATGAGCCTTGGTTCTATTTATGAGAGTGGCCTGAACCGTATTGATGAGTATGGAAATAAGAGTGATTTTGTAGTACCTGTTGATCTGGAAAAGGCAATGCAGTGGTATAAGAAACTTGCAGATGCAGGTGATGCAAAGGCAAAAGCCTCTTATGAGCGTGTATTATATGCAAGTACACATGAAGACAGTTTGGAATTTGAGGAAAAAGACAAGCTGTATACAGAGATTTCCCAGAGAAGAAAAGAGAAGGGAAAAGAGCCAAGATATAAAGTGATCGAGGCGTCCAGACTTCAGTACCAGTATTCATATGTACATAATCAGGTAGAAGGATACATTCATAAGCTTCCAAAAGACTGGGTAAAGACCATCAATGAGTCAACAGGCGAAGAATATTATGCACCAAGTCTTACATATAAAGATTTTGCAATTTATGTCTATTATGACAGCATACCAAAAGATTCCAAGAAGACACTTGAAAATTATCTGAGATATTGTAATGATGCATTTGATGAAGATTTACAGCTGAAAGCATACATTACAGAGTATGCGGATGGTATTTGTACGACATACTATCATAAAGATATGGAAAAGGGGATTGTTTCATTTGCATTCTATCAGGGCAGACGACTGGCATGTATGCGTTTTGTCTGCGCAACGATGGAGATCATTGAACAGTACGAAGAGATCATATTTGAGGTCGCAAATTCATTTGCATTTGTAGATCCTACACTTGTAAGTGAGGAAAGTGCGAACCGCAGAGATATGCAGTATTACAATGAAGCAATCTACTGCTATTATCTGGAAGATTATGAAGGCGCAATGAAAGCTGCAAAACAGGCATTGAAGTTTGGCAGTATCAAAGCAAGTTATCTGCTTGTAGAACTGTATTATGATGAGGACAGTCCATATCGTGATCTGGAAAAGACGATCAGTTATGCAAAGCAGTTATTTGAAGCAACCAAGGATCCTGAACTTGCGTTCCTGATCGGAAATGTATATGATCAGCAGATGAAGGATTATATGAAAGCATTGAACTGGTACGAGAATGCAGAGAGACTTGGACATAAGCGAGTTACATTCTATCTGGGACGTATTTATTATTACGGTCTGCTCCGTACCAAGAGAGATGGAAGAAAGGCTCTGGAATATTTCAAGAAGGCAAGAGAAAATGGTATACCGGAAGCAGAGGGTTATATCAAGGATCTTGAAGAACTGAAGGGTGAGGACCTTCAGACAGCTGTAGAGAAATGGGAAAGAGCGGTTCAGGCGGGAAGCGAATCTGCAGCGATCAAGATTGCAATGATGAAACAGAGACAGATTTTCTATATAGCTACACCATATGAGATTGAAAAAGCATATCTGGAAGCACTTGGACTTGGAAGTGCCAGAGCCGGATATGAGCTTGGACGTATCTACCAGCTTCAGGAGAAGCAGGAAAATTATAAAGGTGAGATCAAGAGTATCAAGTATTTTGAGAAAGCCTTTAATGCGAACTTTGATGACTGGGATAAGGAGAACTTATTTAAGGTTATCAATTATAAGGTTGAAAAAGGTCTTGATAAAGAAGAAGCAATTAAGTTATACATTGAGAATGCAAGTATGGGATATGTTCCGGCTGTTGAGAAGCTGTTTGAACTGGTTCCATTTACAACACAGCAGATATGGAGTCTGTATGATGCATTGATCGAACTTGCAGAGACCGGTGATGAGACTGCTATCGTAGCAATGAACAAACTGGAAATGCATTATGTAGATCTTGTTATCCGTGAGCCGGGGAAGGGACAGAAAGTCGTCGAAAATAAGTTCTTCCGTCTGTGTGTTCCAAAAGAGTGTTCCGCAACGATCAACGACGAAGGTGGTACGATCAAACTTGCTGATTCTGTTGTAGAATTTGCAGTAGCAGAGATGCCTGTCAATGCGACAGCAGAACAGGATTACCTGAAGATCTACAAACTGATCATATCAGAATATCTGCCAGATGAGAATGCAGAGGTTATTATCGCGAACTCCAGAATGATCGGTTCTGCGATCAGAAGCTCAAAGGATAATATACATACATACAGTATTCTTTTGATCAGTTCAAAGAACCAGTATATCTTCAAGCTTAGTTCGAAGGATAGACGTGAGATGATGCAGTTTAAGGATGTATTGAACACGATTGCAAAATCTCTGGTTGAGACTGGCGAGATCTATAAGGCAACAGGTGAAAACAGAAAGAACATTGGTCTTGCATTCCTTCTTAAGGCAAATGAGAATGGATTCCTTTCGATAGGAAAAGATGCTTAATAGAATTTAGAACAATATGTTTTAAAGCAGTATCTTGCCCGAAGAGTAATTCTTCGGGCAAGTGTCTGTTGAAGCAGCATGTAGAAATGACAAATGCGTTTGTCGTAGAGGTGAGTACAAATGTTTAGAAATATCATGAACGATCTGGCAACATGGTATGAGATTGGAGAAAATAAAGCAGCACTCATTAGAGGAGGAAAGTTTGTAGGAAAGACATGGGCAGCCCTTGATTTTGCTACAGGCTTTTTCGACGAACACATTCTTATCGATCTGGAACAGTATCCGGATTTTTGCCAGTATATTTCAAGGGAGAGAAAACCGGAGAAGCTGCATGCGAAATTAACTACTTCATTGGATAAATATGATTTTCAGGGAAAACTATTGATCTTTGATAATGTACAGCTCAGTACGATGGCGATTCCGAATCTGGTAGAGTATGCAAAGGTAAGTGACGGTGTCCGTATCTGTATGCTCGCGACCGTAAATGGTGCATTGCTGGGTGAAGCAGAATGCCAGGATGATCTCTTTGTATATGAGTTGATGCCTATGACTTTTGATGAGTTCTTAAAAGCCGGAAAGGGCAGAAAACTCTGGAAATACATCGAGAATCAAAGACTGGAAAGAATGCCGGATGAAGTTCGGGCAAGTATAGATACGATGCTGGATGCATTTTTGGTAACCGGAGGAATGCCGGAAGCGGTAAGTGCATATTACAAAAATGAAAATTTTGAAGAAGTTGACGGTATTTTGCAAAAAACACTTGACAAGATGACCGAATATATAGTAAAAGTAACACCGAAGAAACTTTTAACAAAGGTAATGCTGATCTGGAACAGTATTCCTGTTCAGCTGACCAAAGAGAATAAAAAGTTTATGTACGGATATGTAGATCCGAAGGCAAGAGCCAGAGAGTACGAGTCATCTGTTGACCATCTTGTACGGATCGGAGTTGTCCGTCAGGTATATCGTGTAAAGCACGGTGTATTACCACTTGCAGAGCAGGTGGATGAGAAATCCTTTGAGATCTATCATTTGGATCACGGTCTTTTAAGGATTATGGCAGGCATTCATTATAATGATATAGATCAGACCAATATCGTTGATACGATGGATGGCATGGTAGCCGAGCAGTATGCAATGGAAGAGTTATATGCGAATAGAAATGTTGGCAAGTTATTCTTCTGGATATCTTCTGCAACAGCAAAGGTTGATTTTGTGTATGAAGGTGATGGTGAGGTCGTACCGGTTGATGTACAGACAGAGCCGCATACCAAGGCACAAAGTTCCAAAGTGTTCAGACAGAGATATAATAATGCAACGTCTATCAGAATCTCAACAGATGATATGTATATGAATAACGGACTTTTGAATGTTCCGTTATACGGCATCTGGAACTTTTAACAAACGCCGAAATAGCTCAGTTGGTAGAGCAACGCATTCGTAATGCGTGGGTCGAGGGTTCGAGTCCCTTTTTCGGCTTTGGACTAAAAGACCGAAAACCTGGAAAAATCAAGGTTTTTCGGTCTTTTTTATATCGAAAAAATGAAAAAATGGGCAAAAATGGGACAAATTTTCTCAGGTAACTGCTTCCTTGGGTGTTGGCAAAAAAGGTAAAATGAAATACAATAAAAAAATGGGTAATATTTAGAATAAAATCGGAGATGAAAAGTTTCATGAACATGAACTGGTATAAACATTTGAAAACGATCAACCATCATAAGTGGCTGGTTATGAAGAATTGCTTCCGGGTAGGCTTATATAAACAGGGGCTGCTGCACGATCTGTCCAAATATTCATGGACAGAATTTTCAGTAGGCGTAAAGTATTATCAGGGAGATCGTAGTCCGAATGATGCGGAGCGTGAAGATAAAGGGTATACAAGTGCCTGGCTGCACCATAAGGGAAGAAACAAGCATCATCTGGAATATTGGATTGATTACAGTATGGATCATTCAGGAGCGTTAGCCGGATGCAGGATGCCGGAGAAATATGTGGTCGAGATGTTCTGTGACCGGATCGCGGCAAGCAAGAATTACAATAAAGAGAAATATAATGATTCCTATCCGCTGGAATATTTCAGAAGAGGAAAAGCAAGGAAGAATCATCTGCTCCATCCGGAGACGGATGCATTACTTGAAAGCCTGCTTGTGATGCTGGCAGAAAAGGGAGAAGATTATACATTTGATTATATACGACGGGAAGTACTGCATAATAAAAAGTCGAAGAAGGAAGAAAAATAAAACATTCTGTCTATAGCATGGACTAAGAAAAGGATATAAACGGAAGAAAGGCTGAAAAGCCGGAGGGACAAAGATGGATTTTACACATTTACATGTGCATACGGAATATAGCTTGTTGGATGGCTCAGCGAAGATTAAGAGTCTGGTAAAACGTGCGAAGGAACTGGGATATGATTCGCTTGCAATCACTGATCATGGCGTTATGTATGGAGTTATTGATTTTTATGAGGCAGCGAGAGCAGAAGGAATCAAGCCAATCATAGGTTGTGAAATCTATGTCAGTCCGGGATCGCGATTTGACCGTGAGAATACCAGAGGAGAGGAACGATATTATCATTTGGTACTGCTTGCAGAGAATAATCAGGGATATAAGAACCTGTCGAAAATCGTATCCAGAGGTTTTACTGAGGGATTTTATTATAAACCAAGAGTGGATATGGAAGTGCTGGAACGGTACCATGAGGGTATTATCGCGCTTTCTGCCTGTCTGGCGGGTGAAGTTGCCGTCAATTTAAGAAAGAACAACTATGAAGGAGCGAAAGAGGCGGCGCTCCGACATTTGAAGATATTTGGAGAAAATAACTATTTCCTTGAGATGCAGGATCATGGATTGGCAGAGCAGGCGACGGTAAATGCAGGCATTATGCGGCTGTCCAAAGAGCTGGGTATCCCGATGGTCGTAACGAATGATTCTCACTATATTCTGGCTGAGGACTGGGAGGCGCACGATATTCTTCTGTGTATCCAGACAAACCGGAAGGTGCATGATGAAGATCGTATGCGTTATACAGGGGGACAGTATTATCTGAAATCCAAAGAAGAAATGTATGAACTCTTTCCTTATGCGAAAGAAGCATTGGCAAATACACAGAAGATCGCAGATCGGTGTAATGTAGAGATCGTATTTGGCGAGCAGAAAGTGCCGGAATTTGATGTGCCGGATGGACTGACAGCCGAGGAGTATCTGGAAAAACTCTGTATGGAGGGTATTAAGAAGCGTTATAACCCGGTAACACCGGAGTTGATGGAGCGTCTGACATACGAGATCAATACGATCAAGAAAATGGGATATGTAGATTATTTCCTGATCGTATCGGACTTTATAAGATATGCGAAGGATCATGGGATTGCAGTCGGTCCCGGACGTGGATCTGCAGCAGGAAGTATCGTAGCCTATTGTCTGGAGATCACAAATATCGACCCAATCCGATATAATCTGCTGTTTGAAAGATTCCTGAATCCGGAGCGAGTATCCATGCCCGATATCGATGTGGATTTCTGTTACGAGAGAAGACAGGAAGTTATCGATTATGTTGTCCGCAAATATGGAAAAGAAAAGGTCGTACAGATCGTAACCTTCCAGACGATGGCAGCACGAAATGTTATCCGTGATGTCGGTCGTGCGCTGGATCTTCCATATGCACTCTGTGATGCGGTTGCGAAGACGATTCCGATGGAGATCGGTATGAATATTGATACAGCTCTGAAGGTCAGTAAGGATCTGAAAGAGATGTATGAGGGAAATGCAGATGTCAAGCAGTTGATTGATATGGCAAGGAAGTTAGAAGGACTTCCGAGAAATACCGGTATGCATGCGGCAGGTGTCGTAATCGGCAGAGACTCTATCGATGAATATGTACCGCTTGCAAGAGGCGGTGATGATTCGATCATCACCCAGTTTACAATGACAACGATCGAACGTTTGGGACTTCTGAAAATGGACTTCCTTGGACTTCGTACTCTGACTGTTATTCAGGATGCAGTAAAGTTCATAAAGCAGGAGACCGGTGTTGATATTGATATCGATCATATCGATTATGATGATAAGAAAGTATTTGAGTTGATCACATCAGGAAAGACAGAGGGTATTTTCCAGCTTGAAAGTTCCGGTATGAAGAACTTCATGAAGGAATTAAAACCTCAGAGTCTGGAAGATGTCATAGCCGGAATCTCTCTGTATCGTCCGGGTCCTATGGATTTCATTCCGAATTATATCAATGGTAAGGAACACCCGGAGAAGATCACCTATGATGTGCCGGAGCTTCAGGGGATACTCGAACCAACTTATGGCTGTATCGTATATCAGGAGCAGGTAATGCAGATCGTTATGAAGCTTGCCGGATATACACTTGGACGAAGCGATCTGGTGCGCCGTGCCATGTCGAAGAAGAAAGCAGATGTCATGGCGAAGGAACGCCAGTATTTCGTATATGGAAATGAAGAATTGGGCGTGCCGGGCTGTATCGCCAGAGGTATCCCGGAAGCAACTGCAAATAAGATCTTCGATGATATGACGGATTTTGCAAAATATGCATTTAACAAATCCCATGCAGCAGCATACGCGGTCGTTGCCTATCAGACGGCATTTTTAAAATGCTATTATCCGGTTGAATTCATGGCAGCACTTATGTCATCGGTAAAGGATAACAGTTCCAAGGTTGCGGGTTATATCCAGTCGTGCAGACAGATGGGAATCCAGATCCTGCCGCCGGATATCAATGAAGGATACAGCGGATTCTCAGCAGCCAAGGACGCGATCCGGTATGGTATGTCAGGAATTAAGAGTGTCGGAAGTGCGGTAGTAGACCGTATCGTAGAAGAACGGGAGGCAAATGGTCCATATAAAGATATGAAAGATTTCCTGGTTCGTATGACACCGAAGGAGACAAATAAGAAGACGGTCGAGGCATTGATCCTTGGAGGTGCATTTGACAGCTTTGGTGTGAAGAGACGTCAGATGATGATGGCATATCCGATGATGATCGATGAAGTCTATAAAGAACGGAAGAATTCATCTGCAGGACAGATGTCATTTGCAGAATTTTTTGGTGGTGAGTTTGCAGAAGCAGCAAAGACAAAATTCCCGGATGTGGATGAGTATGACGAGCAGGAAAAGCTGGCACTTGAGAAATCCGTACTGGGTATTTATATATCCGGCCATCCGCTTCTCGGTTGCGAGAAACTGATGAATGAGAAAACCGCATTTTCATCGGTGGATTTCATGATCGATGAGGAAGAGGGACGTGCAAGAATTCAGGATCAGAGTATCTGTATCCTTGGTGGCATGGTAGCAGGTGTTACGGTGAAGATGACGAAGAACAACCAGAACATGGCATTTGTTACACTTGAGGATATGGTCGGACAGACAGAGATCATTGTATTTCCTAAAAAATATGAAGATTACCGGGAGAAGCTGACAGCAGATAATAAGATCTTTGTAAAGGGACGGGCAACAGTCTCGGAGGAGGATGCGAAGCTGATCGCTGAAGAGATCCTGACCTTTGATGAGGTTGCAGCCGGAAATGATTTCAGCCGTTATAATAATAACGGCAGGATAAAACCTCGCAGAGAAAATACGGGAAAACCGGAATTTACAGAAGGAGATTTACAGGTCTGGGTATGCTTTGACGATAGAAAAGAATATGATGAACTGGAGAAGGATTTCCTGTCAATTCTTGAAGAATATAAAGGAAACTGTCCGGTATACATATTTATAAAACAGGAAAAGCAGTATAAGAATATGGGCAGAGGTTTTATGGTCGATGGTGCTTCCGGTGTCGTAGACCGGCTGAAACTGGAATATGGGGTCAGTCGTGTAACAGTTCGGCCGAATAAGAAGAAATAGCAGTGTTCTTGTCTGTCATGCTTACATGGCAGATTCTGAAGGATAGCTGGAAAAGATAAATGACAGGAGGATGCAGGTATGGAGATCATTACTGCAAATTCAAATCCTAAGATAAAGAATATTAATAAGTTAAATAAAAATACCTCATTTCGAAAAGAAAAACAGGTATTTATAATAGAAGGGATCCGTATGTTCCGGGAGCTTCCGGTTGACCGGGTAAAGCAGGTATTTGTATCGGAAACGGCATATCAGAAATACAAAGCGGAGCTTTTTGAAAAAGGGATCACGGAACAGGACAGGCGTCTGATTGTTGTATCAGACAGTGTATTCCAGTCGATGTCACAGACAAAAACTCCGCAGGGACTCCTTGCTGTAGTGGATAGATACCATTATACAATGGATGGTTTGATTTCTGTGATGAATGGGCGCGAGAATGGAAACACGTTTTTAGTTCTGGAATCCATACAGGATCCTGGCAATCTTGGTACGATCGTGCGGACGGCAGAGGCTGCTGATGTTACAGGTATTATTATCGGAGGAGATTCCTGCGATATATACAATCCAAAGGTTGTACGTTCTACGATGGGGACGATCTTCCGTGTGCCATTTGTCTATGTGGATGATCTTGCGGGCGCGGTTGACCGGTTAAAGAAACATGGGATCGTTGTCTATGGTGCACATCTGGATGGACAGGATCTGTATGCGGGAAAACTTGAAAAGAACAGTGCATTCCTGATCGGAAATGAAGGAAACGGGCTGACCGTTGAATTATCATTGAAGGCTGACCGTTTGATCCGTATTCCAATGGCAGGACAGGTGGAATCCTTAAATGCTGCCATTTCAGCAACACTTCTTGCGTATGAAGCATACAGGCAGCGAAAATGATCGGATAAAAGACAAAACAAGACAAAAAAAGGCAGCATATCTTCTGGTATAAAAGAATATATTTTATGGTATACATTCGAAGGGAAATACCAGAAGGGAGAAAAAACATGGAAAAAACATTAAACAATAACCAGGTGATCGTAGCGGGGGAGATTGCATCAGACTTTACGTTCAGTCATGAGATCTTCGGAGAGGGATTTTATATGGTGGATCTTGTAGTTGCCAGACTGAGTGATACCTATGACATAATACCACTTATGGTGTCTGACCGGTTATTTGATGTAGAGAATTCCCATATCGGGGAAAAGGTAATGGCGAGAGGGCAGTTCCGTTCTTATAATAAGCATGAGGAGACAAGAAACCGCCTGATCTTATCGGTATTTGTCAGGGAGATATCGGTACTTGATGAAGATGATGAGGAAGCAGAGAATAAGCCGAATCAGATCTATCTGGACGGATATATCTGCAAGGAGCCTGTATACCGTATGACACCACTTGGACGGGAGATAGCAGATATTCTGCTGGCGGTCAACCGGGCATATGGCAAGAGTGACTATATTCCATGCATTTGCTGGGGAAGAAATGCGAGATTTGCGGGAAAGCTGAAGGTAGGGGAGCATGTCGCGGTCTGGGGCAGGATCCAGAGCCGGGAATACCAGAAAAGGATCGGTAATGACCAGATCATCAGCAAGACAGCATATGAAGTATCCGTCAGCAAAATGGAATGTCTGGAGTAGTATGGCAAAGAGACAGTAAAGCAATAGGCAGACAGGGAAAAGCATTCGTTACATATTGACAGAAATAGACAGGAATGATATAGTAATTTTATCTAATGGAAAAAGGAAAATTCAGTAGAGGCGCGGTATTTATCAGTAAATATATGGATATATATGGAGGTAGATGATATGTGTTGAAAGGGGATACCGCCGAAGGAAGCAGTTATCCATAGGGCTGTAACCTGGTTGTGCAGCGAATAACTGTATGACTGTCATCGTCACAGATGGAGGGCTACTTTTTAAAGAAGTATATTATTTCTAAAGGTCGGCGCTCGTGCGCCGACCTTTCGTACTGTATGGATACAGTAAAGAGAGTTCCACGACGATTTTTATGTTTTAGATTTTAAGGAGGAAGATTTCATGTCAATTTTTGAAGGTTCAGGTGTAGCATTAGTAACACCATTTAAGGAAAATGGAGAGGTTGATTTCGATAAGATGAAGGAACTCGTTGAATTTCATATTGCAAATGGTACGGATGCCATTATCGTATGTGGAACAACGGGAGAAGCGTCCACATTATCACATGAGGAACATCTTGCATGTATAAAAGCATGTGTAGAATATGTAGATCACAGAATTCCGGTTATCGCAGGTGCAGGTTCTAATTGTACAGGAACGGCTATTTACCTTTCTACAGAGGCAGAGAGCTATGGTGTAGATGGATTGCTGTTAGTAACACCATATTATAACAAAGCAACTCAGAATGGTCTGATCGCACACTTTACAGCTATTGCAAATTCTGTAAAGGTTCCGATCATCTTATATAATGTACCATCCCGTACAGGCTGCAACATTCAGCCGGAGACAGCGGTTACACTTGCAAAGAATGTACCGAATATCGTAGGTATCAAAGAAGCATCCGGTAATATCACACAGGTTGTTAAGCTTGCAAAGCTGGCAGACGGCTGCATCGATATTTATTCCGGTAATGATGATCAGGTAGTACCACTTCTGTCATTAGGCGGAAAGGGTGTTATTTCTGTAACAGCAAACATTGCACCAAGAGATGTACATGATATGGTTAAGAAGTTCATGGATGGTGATGTAAAGGGAAGTCTTGATATTCAGTTAAAGACGATCGATCTGTGTGAAGCGCTGTTCAGTGAAGTAAATCCGATCCCTGTTAAGAAAGCTGTTGAGCTTATGGGCTTATGTGGCGGAACAATGAGAATGCCATTAACAGAGATGGAGCCTGCACATACAGAGAAGTTAAAGGCAGCAATGACAGCATACGGTTTACTTTAAAAGAAAATACAGATGATCCGTAAAGGGTTATGCTGTATGATATAGAAAAATGGACAGAAGGGATACAGGAATCTGTCTGTAGTATATAAAATCCCGCAGGCTCTGCGGGATTTTTGTTTACGCGGGCAATGTGCGCCAAAGGCCATATTTATATGGAATTCTGGCGGCTGCTGCGTTATGTATGAGAAAAAACATAGGATAAATGGAGGAAAAGAACATGGTTCGAATTATAATGCATGGATGTAATGGTAAGATGGGACAGGTGATCACAGGTCTTGTAGCAGATGATCCAAATGTACAGATCGTTGCAGGTATTGATATTGCAGATAACAGAGATAACGGATATCCGGTATTTACAGATATTAAGAAGTGTGATGTGGCAGCAGATGTGATCGTTGATTTTGCAGCGGCAGCAGCAGTTGATGCACTTCTTGATTACAGCGTGGAAAAGCAGATCCCTGTAGTGCTCTGTACGACGGGCTTAAGTGATGAACAGCTTGCAAAGGTAAAGGAAAGCAGCAAGAAAGTCGCAATCTTAAAGTCGGCAAATATGTCACTTGGAATTAATACATTGATGAAACTGTTGAAAGAGGCAGCAAATGTATTTGCGCCGGCAGGTTTTGATATCGAGATTGTTGAGAAACATCATAACCAGAAGGTAGATGCACCATCGGGAACAGCAATCGCACTTGCAGATTCTATTAATGAAGCAAGAGGCGGAGAATATGAATATGTCTATGACAGAAGTCAGGTCAGAAAAAAGAGAGATAAGAAAGAACTTGGCATCTCGGCTGTTCGTGGCGGTACGATTGTTGGTGAACATGAAGTCATCTTCGCAGGGGTTGATGAAGTGATCGAATTCAAGCATACTGCGTATTCCAAGTCAGTGTTTGCAAAGGGCGCAGTGGAAGCAGCAAAATTCCTGGCTGGAAAACCGGCAGGCATGTATGATATGGCAGATGTGATAGGATAGGAGAAACAATGAAACCAGAAAAGGTTGTATTATGTGCTAGTTCAAAGTACGAACAGAAATTTTATCTGAATGAGGAGTTTAAAGGGCTTCCGGAAGAAATAAAAAAAGAATTAAAAATCATGTGTGTATTGTTTACAGAGGATGTAGGTGGTATACTGAGGCTTGAATTTGACCAGGAGGGAAACCTGAATCTTGTAACAGAAGCATTTGATGAGGATCTGTTATATGATGAGATCGGATGTGAGTTGAAGATCAAACAGTTACGGAAGGACAAGCAGCAGCTGTTTTCCAGTCTGGAATTGTTTTATAAGGTATTTTATCTGGAAGACTATTAGAGGTGAGAGATGCTATTTGCAATTGATGTAGGAAATACGAATATCACGATGGGATTATTTGACGGGGAGAAGTTGGTGAAAACATTCCGCATGACAACAGGAATATCGAGAACTTCAGATGAGTTTGGTGTGTTTTTGGGAGAACTGCTCCGAATGAGAAATCTTCCGCTAGATGTAATTGATGAAGTTATCATTGCATCTGTAGTGCCAAATGTGATGCATTCCCTGACAAATGGAATACGGAAATATTTTAAGTTAGATCCTCTGATCGTGGAGCCTGGGGTAAAAACAGGTATTAATATTGCGATTCCAAATCCAAAACAGCTCGGTGCAGACCGTATCGTAGATGCGGTAGCGGCATATCATATGTATGGCGGCCCTGTGTTGGTTATTGATTTTGGAACAGCAACTACATATGATCTGGTAAATGGAGATGGTTCATTTATAGCAGGTGTAACTTCACCGGGTGTTCGTCTGGGTGCAAATGCATTATGGAGCGGAACCGCGAAACTGCCGGAAATCGAGATCAAAGTGCCGGATACGATACTGTGTAAGGACACGATCTCCAGTATGCAGGCAGGTGTATGCCTTGGTTATATCGGACAGACAGAATATATTGTAAGGCGTATGCGGAAAGAATCCGGTTTTGATAATATGAAAGTTGTTGCGACCGGTGGACTCGGTAAGATGATCTATGAGAATACCGATTGCATCGACACATATGATCCGGATCTGACGTTATACGGTCTTCGAATTATTATGGATAAACAAAAACAGGCATAGGAGTATATATGGATTTTACGAATAAACTTGTTTTGGCGCCAATGGCTGGGGTATGTGACCAGCCATTTCGTTTGCTGGCGAAAGAACAGGGTTGTGATATTTTATACACGGAAATGATCAGTGCAAAGGGGTTGTATTATAATAACAAGAACACAGTTCCACTTCTTGCGGTTTCTTCGGAAGAAGACCCAATCGGTGTGCAGTTATTTGGATCGGATCCGGAGCTGCTTGCAGAGATGGCAAAGAAGATTGAGAACCGCGGATTTGCATTTGTCGATGTGAATATGGGATGTCCGGTTCCGAAAATCGTGAATAATGGCGAGGGATCTGCACTAATGAAGAACCCACTGTTAATAGGAAAGATCGTATCGGCAATGACAAAAGCATGTAAGCTTCCGATCACGATCAAGATCCGAAGCGGGTTTGACAGCGAGCATATCAATGCATCGGAGATTGCACATATAGCAGAGGAAAGTGGTGCGTCTGCTGTGGCTGTACATGGCAGAACCAGAGAACAATATTATCATGGCCACGCAGACTGGGGAGTGATAGCGGACGTGAAAGCGGCTGTGAAGATTCCGGTAATAGGAAATGGTGATATTCTGACTCCGGAGGATGTAATTCGGATGAAGGAACAGACGAACTGTGATGCATTTATGATCGGAAGGGGTGCGCGTGGTAACCCATGGATCTTCCATGAATTAAAGACATATTTTGAGACAGGAGAGATTCCACCAAGACCGGATAAACAGCAGGTGAAGGAGACAATGCTCCGTCATGCCAGACTTATGATTGATTTTAAAGGAGAGTTTACAGGAATCCATGAGATGCGGAAGCATGTTGCCTGGTATTCGGCAGGTATGTATGATTCATCGAGACTTCGAAATCTGATCAATCAGGTAGAGAGTTATGATGAGATGGTAGAACTGCTTGATGCATGGACAGACGGTTCTTTATTTGAATCGGACGCGAAAGAGAATGTGTAACAATTTCAGATGCATTTCTGATACAGTTTTGAAAATATATTAAAATATATTCATCAGATGTGGCAAAGAACAGAGATGATTTAGAAATATTTACAGCCAAATGCGTACATATGTTTAAATCGTCTCTGATTTTTTTAAATAAAAAATGCAGTTTTGATGCTAAAATTTAAGAAAATCCCTTCGTGGAAGTGTCCAATGTGCTAAGTTGTTGCATAAATGTTAAGATGTTAAAATGTGCAATATATACAATATAATGCAATACAAATTGGATAAAAATGCCACAATATTTCAAATATATATTTTGTAGCTACGACACAATTAATAAAAATGGCTGGTTTGCTTGACCTTTTGATTGTCAGGCATTATAATAATGATACAAACAAGAGTTAATCCTTTTGTAACAATTTTGAAACTGAAAAGAAATTAAGGAGAGAATATTATGAAGAAATTTTCAAGCTCCAGCCAGATGCTTTCAGAAAATCTTAAGAAATATCTGACGAGAGCAGGTATTGCTGTAGTATCCACTTCCCTCGGAGTTGCATCATTTGTTACTCTGGCTTCGGATGAATCGAGAGTTCATTCAAGAGCAAAGCTGGTAGCTGTTTCACAGCTTGAATCTACAGCAATCGAAGATACGAAGGTTGAATATTCTAAGATAGAATACACAGATTTACAGAAGTCCATCAATGATGCCGACATGCTGGCAAAGGTTGAAAAGACAAGCAAAGAGACAGAGGATGTTGCTCTTGCAGCAAAGGAAGATAAAGTTGATCTTCTTACAGTTGAAGACAGAACAGAAGCAACTGCAGAGGAACCAACAGAGGAAACTACAGAAGTTACAACAGAGGCTACAACCACTGAGGTGACAACAACGGAGACTACTACAGAGGAGCCTGCATCTTCATCAGAAGAGATGGCACTCGCTAAGAAAAGCAAGAAAGCAAAGAAGACAACAGAGAGCGCAGGCGATGAGAAGCAGCAGCGTGGTATCGAAGCTACCGAAGCTACTGAAGAAGCTACAGCCGGTGCGATCTATGTAGAAGATGACAGCTATCAGCCGGGAACTTATCTTGGTACATTTACAACAACAGCTTACTGTGGATGTTCATATTGCTGTGGTAAGTCCGATGGAATTACAGCCAGCGGTACATATGCTACAGAAGGAAGAACCATTGCAGCACCAAGTAATTTCGCATTTGGTACAGAACTTATCATTGATGGCCATACATATGTCGTAGAGGACAGAGGTGGTGCGATCCGTGGTAACAGAATCGATATTTTCTTCTCAAGCCATCAGGCAGCTTTAAACTACGGAAGAAGAACAGTTGACGTATATGTCAAATAATTCAGTATAGACAGAGCAGGACAGAACCTAAAAGGTTCTGTCCTTGCTCGTTGTATGGCAACGATAAAGCCCATGTACGGTAACAGCTTTCTACAATCGGTTATGACTCATTTTCGATCATAGAAGACTGTTACTACACATGGGCTTTATTTGTTATACATATCATGCAGAAATTGTATGTGCATAAATTCCTACATGATGGCTAATGTTCATCGGGCAGAAAAGTATCCAGACCTTATGTCTGTTATATATAACAAGATCAGATTAAAATGAACAAAATAGCTGGTAATATTTGTTAGAAAGGATAGCGGATTTTCATTGTGGGATCTGGTAGTTATTGGTATAATTGATTTAACTGCGAATAAGAATGATTGTTTCAGTGAAATCATGGTATGAGGGGATGGTATTGCTGGAACAGCTTTTGAGAAAAAGGAAGGAGAAGGTATGAGCAGACAAAGGGACAAATGGGTTACAAGGATCATAGCATGGATGCTGTCATTTGCAATGATAGTAAGCCTTGTGGTGATTCCTTCGGACAGGACAGAAGCAGCGGAGGAGACGATTGCTCTGTCGTACAGTACGGATCAGGTGACAAAAAGCGGAGATTCTGATGGGAAGGTTGAACTTAATTTTGAAAATGCCGGATATAAAAGTGTGGCAGCATTACAAACAGCAGGCATTACAAAATTCAGAGTTAGTTTAGAGGTGATAGGATTTACCTCTATGAGTGATGAAACAGCAGGAACAATGGTATTTGTGAATGCAAGTGATGACTGGCATCATGAATGGAATAATTTAGCTTCAGGAGCACAGACAATCGAATATGATCTGTCGAATCTTAATGACAACTCTGTGGAGATTTATAATTTTGGTCTGCAGTTTTCAAATGTTTCAAGTATTACATATAAGATCACAGAGGCTGTACTGGTAAAATCAGGCAGCAGTTCAGGAAGTGAATCCGGTGGTGATTCCGGTTCTTCTGATTTTGGAACAGAGAGAGATTATTCATCAGGTGTAACTGCAACTGTGGCGAATCAGGGAACACCAAGTAATGACTGGTCAGGTTTTGAAATGACGATCAATAATAATACAGGTGCATCGATCTGTGACTGGATCGTAGTATTACAGGTGCCATCCGGTACGGCTTCAGCATTTAAGTGCTGGAATGCAACCTTTGTGGCAGATGGTGATACGATCTATATGTATCCGATGAAGAGTGGTGCAAATGCAGTCCTTGCGGCAGGAACGATGAAGAATGACATTCCGGGTGGCGGTTTTTCGTCAAAATATGTAGATGCATCCAGTATTCAGGTAAAGGGAGTTTATTATAACAAAGGAACCTCATCTTCTGTAGATTATTCCAAGGGAGATACCAATGACAATACAGGCGGCTCCGGTGGTTCCGGTGGAACTTCATCCGGTGATACCACAACGAATAAAGATCTGGATGTGGAATTCAACTATGCAAAGGCATTGCAGGAAAGTCTGTATTTCTATGATGCAAATATGTGTGGTAATCTGGAAGGCACCTGTGCACTTTCCTGGCGTGGAAACTGTCATACCTATGATAAAAATGTAACATATACAAAGAACGGAAAGACCTACAATGTAGATGCTTCCGGTGGTTTTCATGATGCAGGTGATCATGTGAAGTTCGGACTTCCACAGGGTTATGCAGCATCCATGCTTGGAATGAGCTATTATCAGTTCAAGGATGCATTTGACGAGCTTGGCCAGAAGGAACATCTGAAGAAGATCACGGATTATTTCTGCGATTACTTTAAGCGATGTACAGTGTATGAGGGAGATCAGGTTATCGCATTCTGTTATCAGGTAGGTGACGGTAATACAGATCATGGTGTATGGACAGCACCGGAGGGACAGACGATCAGTCGTCCGGCATTCTTTGCAGATGCGGGCAATCCGGCTACAGATGAAGTGAGTGTTGCGATCGCAGCACTGGCAATAAACTATATTAACTTTGGAAATACTGAGGATCTGCAGACAGCAAAGGATCTCTTTACATTTGTAAAGAATAATAATAAAGCATGTGCAACTGATGGTGCATCAACATTTTATGCATCAAGATCATATGGTGATGATTATGCATTTGCTGCAAGTGCACTTGCAGCTGCTACAGGTGATACTTCTTATAATTCTATTTATAACGAATATAAAGATAATTCTGATAATGGCGTGAATCAGTACTGGGTATTGGACTGGGGAAATACCGGAGCACTGGCATGTATGCTTCAGAAGGATACCTCAAAGCTTGCAAAGATTACAGATGTCTGCAAGGGAAAGAGTGCGATCGATGGAGTATTCAACTGTGTCAGTGACTGGGGTTCCTGCAGATACAGTGCAGCAGAGCAGTTTACCGGTCTGGTGTATGATAAGCTGACAGGAACAACGACATATGCAGACTGGGCAACCAGCCAGATGAACTATATGTTAGGCGATAACCCGAATAAAAGATGCTATATCGTAGGATATAATGAGAATTCAAGTAAATATCCGCATCACAGAGCGGCATCCAGATCGACAGATTCAAAGATTATAAACAGTAATCATTATACGCTGCTTGGAGCACTGGTAGGTGGACCTGGTGCGGATGGAACTTATAAGGATGATCAGGGCGATTATTTCTGTAATGAAGTGGCACTTGATTATAATGCAGGACTCGTTGGTGCAGCGGCAGGACTTTATCTCGTACATAAGAATGATGAGACTGTATATTTATCCTATGCTAAGAAGAATGCAACGAATTACAGCACAAAGACAGCATCTGCTACAGAACTTAGTGCTGTAGGCGTGAAGACTTATTACGGAACCAATTCCGGTGATGATATAGAAGAAGTAAAGGCAACAGCCATCAAATTGGACAGCCTGATCGTTGAATTAACAGAAGGACTCGGCACTACGATCCGCGCAACGGTTACTCCAAAGACTGCGGAACAGAAGGTGATATGGAAATCTGAAAATGAGAAGGTAGCGACTGTTTCAGAATCAGGAAAGGTTACTGCGGTTGGAGCAGGTGAGACAACTGTGACAGCGACAACGACAGATGGAACAAATCTCACGGCAAGCTGTAAGGTAACAGTAAAGGCTGCACCAAAGGCAGAATTTGTTACAGATCAGACAGCTTTAACCTGTGATCCTGTTATTTATGGATATGAAGCAGGATCGACAGCAACACTTGCATTAGAGAATAAGGGAAATGATACAGGACTTGTAACGATAGTGTTAGAAAAAGGCACAGACAGCCCATTTGAAATATCCGGTGATACATCGATAAAGGTTGCACCGTCAGATAAGACAACTGTGGTTGCAGCATTAAAGACAGGTAAGGATGCAGGCTCTTACAGTGACAATCTGCTGATAGAGGCAGATAATGGACAGTCCTTTAAGATTCCGGTATCTGCGACAGTTGAGAAATGTCCGGTAACAAATATTTCTTTCCCGACAGCAGGAACAATCGTGGCAGGACAATCGCTGGCAGATTCTAAGCTGACCGGTGGGGATACGATTTATGGAATATTTTTCTGGGCAGACATGGCAAAGAAACCGGAACGTGGAATTTCTCAGGGAGAGGTAGTATTAATACTTAGGCCAGATATAAAGAAGAATTACTCATTTGACCAGATCGCAGGGTACGATGCGGCAGAAAGTACGATCACACAGAATGTGACTGTAACAGTCACCAGAGCCGGACTCCCGGCTATCACATTCCCGGAGGCGTCTGATCTGGTATATGGACAGAAACTTTCTGATTCTAAACTTACAGGCGGTTCAACGGAGTATGGAACATTTGCATGGAGCACACCGGATGTGGCGATGGGTGAGCAGGAAACAGCAAATGGTATCAATCAGTATGAGGTTGTATTTACATGGAATGATGCAAGCAAGAAGCAGTATCAGATCGAGGATACAGATGAGGATGCTGTTTATAAGAAAATGGTTTCTGTAAAGGTAAAGAAGGCAGAACAGACAGCAGTTCCGGATAGTGTGGCACTTCTTGCAAGAACAAAGGATACGATCCGGATCTCCGGTCAGGCGGGTATCCAGTATTCAGTAGATGGAACAACGTGGAAGCAGGCAGCTTCAAACGGCGAAACGATCGAGTTTACAGACTTACGAAGCTTTACAAAGTATACGGTTTCAGGCAGATATGCAGAAACTGCAACCACATACGCTGGAAAAGCAACGGAATTGCTTACAGTATATACACTTGTTCAGGATCCATATACGATCGATATAGCAAAGATTACGGACAAAGAATATCAGGATGCATTACGGACGGATGATGGCAGAACAACTGTCGATTATACAGAACCGGTTCTCAGACTTACAGAGGATGGCAAGGACTATGTGATCACCGGAAAGAATAAGGATATTATTATTAAGGCAGCCGGATCTACAAAGATTACACTGGATCAGGCAGAGGTCGGAGTTGTTGAGATTACCGGAAATGCTGGTGGTACGACCGAGATCGTGAGAAAAGGAACGGTAACGATCGCAGGTAATATCGAGACGGACGGCGGACTTGTGATCAGCGGAGATGGATCTCTTACAGTATCCGGCAAGATATCTGCTACAGGAGATATAACGATCAAAGGCGGAAAGGTATCAGTTGATGATGGTATCTCAGCAGGCGGCACAGTTCTGATCCGGGATGCGGAGCTTGTTGCAGGTACAGATGAAACAGGAACAGCGATCAAAGCAGATACTGTACGGATCGAGGATTCCAAGGTAACGGTTGGAGCGGATCAGGATACGAAGAATCCACCGATCAAATCAGATAATATTATTCTGGTTGGAGACAATACAGTAGCATCCTCTTCAGGTTCAAAGGATATCTTTTCATCGAAGCCAAAGGATGAAAATGGAGATGAGATCCCGGATACGATCCTGATCGAGAAGATCACGTTAAACAAGACCAGCGTGGTATTATATATCGGCGACACAGAACGGATCGCAGTAGCTGCTGTTATACCGTCAAATGCAACACTGAAGACATTTGACTGGAAGAGCAGCAATGAGAAAGTGGCAAGTGTATCACAGACCGGTGAAGTGAAGGGCGTAAGTGCCGGAACCGCAGTTATTACGGCAACTGCGAAGGACGGAAGTGGTGTTACAGGCTCCTGCACCGTTACGGTAAAGAAGAAAGAAACAGTAACCCCGACGCCAACACCGAATCCAGAAAAGCCGACAACCGAGAATCCTACGACAGAGAAGCCGACAACTGAGACCCCAGAGAAAACTGTCAAACCGACAAAGGTCAAGATTAAGGCAGCAACCAAAAAGATCGCTCCGGGAAAGAAGCTGACTTTAAAAGCAACTGTTACACCTAAGAAAGCGACAAATAAGAAAGTGAAATGGACGATCCGTAAATCGGATAAGAAATATGCTTCCATAAACAGCAAGGGTGTACTGACAGTTAAGAAAGCCGCTAAGGGAAAAACGATCAAGGTAACTGCAACAGCAGTTGGTAACAGTAAGGTGAAAGCAACCTATACGGTTAAGGTTATGAAAAAGGCAGTTAAGAAGGTTACGATCACATCAAAGAAAAAGACTGTAAAGAAAGTAACGATCAAGAAGAAACAGTCCGTAACCTTAAAAGCAAATCTGACTCCGACAAAGGGAATCAGTAAAGAAGTGACCTGGATCTCCAGCAATCCGAAGGTTGCCAAGGTAACAGCCAAGGGCAAGGTAACCGGAAAGAAGAAGGGAACGGTTAAGATCACTGCAAAAGCAAAAGATGGAAGTGGTAAGAAAGCAACTATTACCATTAAAGTAAAATAATTTATTCCATTTGTAACAGATGGAAGCAGGAAATACAGATGGCGGAAGAATGATCAGATCCTGTAAAATGTAAAAACAGATTTGAGAGATGCTTCCGCCATCTTGTGTTTTGAAAATGGGTATGCTATAATGTGGACGCTTGCAGGTTGATTTCAGTATGTCTGAATGAAAGCATCGGAAAAAGAAACCTGTATAAGTCGAAAGAAGAAAACAGAAGGAGAGTGCCATATGGAATTGATATACAGAAGTACACGAAATGCAAATGAAACAGCAACCGCATCAGAGGCGATCTTAAAGGGTCTTGCAAATGAAGGAGGATTATTTGTTCCTGACAGTATTCCTGCTCTTGATGTCAGCCTTACAGATCTGGCTCAGATGAACTATCAGCAGGTTGCTTATGAAGTAATGAAACTGATGTTTACAGATTTTACGGAAGAAGAGTTAAAGCATTGTATCAATTCAGCATATGACAAGAAATTTGATACACCGGAGATCGCACCACTCGTACATAAAGCAGGTGCATATTATCTGGAATTATTCCATGGTTCAACGATCGCATTTAAGGATATGGCATTATCCATTCTTCCTTATCTGCTTACAACATCCGCAAAGAAGAATCATGTAAAGAACGAGATCGTTATCCTGACTGCTACTTCCGGTGATACAGGAAAGGCAGCGCTTGCAGGATTTGCGGATGTACCTGGAACTAAGATCATCGTATTCTATCCAAAGCATGGTGTAAGCCCGATCCAGGAGAAGCAGATGGTAACACAGAAAGGGGAGAACACATTTGTCGTAGGAATCACAGGCAACTTTGATGACGCACAGACCGGTGTTAAGAAGATGTTCTCAGATGAGAAGCTCGCTGCTTACATGGATGAGAAGGGATATCAGTTCTCATCAGCAAATTCGATCAATATCGGACGTCTGGTTCCGCAGATGGTTTATTATGTGTATGCATATACAAGACTGGTTAAGGACGGCACGATCAAGGCTGGCGACAAGATCAATGTTGTTGTACCAACCGGTAACTTTGGAAATATCCTTGCAGCATATTACGCAAAAGAAATGGGACTTCCGATCGCGAAGTTCATATGTGCTTCAAACGATAACAAGGTATTATATGATTTCTTTACAACAGGTACTTATGACAGAAATCGTGAGTTTATATTAACCACATCACCATCTATGGATATCCTGATCTCAAGTAACTTAGAGAGACTGATCTATAAGATTGCAGGAAATGATGCAGAGAAGAATGCATCACTGATGAAGCAGTTAAGTACAAAGGGTGTATATACGATCACAGATGAGATGAAGGCAAAGCTTGCTGAATTTGCCGGTGGTTATGCAACAGAAGCAGAAACCTCAGCAACGATCAAGAAAGTATACGAATCTGATTCTTATATTATAGATACACATACGGCAGTAGCAGCAACCGTATATGACAAGTATGTAAAAGAAACAGGAGATAAGACTCCTACCGTTATCGCATCTACAGCAAGCCCATATAAGTTCACAAGAAGCGTTATGGAATCTATCGATGAAGCTTACGCGGCAAAGAGCGACTTTGAATTAGTTGATGAACTCAGCAAGTTGTCCGGTGTAAAGGTTCCACAGGCAATCGAAGATATCCGTACAGCACCTGTTCTTCACGATACAGTATGTGATAAAGAAGAGATGGAGAGCGTTGTAAAGAAGTTCTTAAACATCTAAAAAAACAGCTGCCGGTCAGATATGACAGGCAATACAGAAACAGAATAACTGACAGTTCATTAATACCATCCTGTCACTAAACAAAACTAGGAAAAAACGCGCACGAAGGGCATTTCCTATGTGCGCGTTTTTTTACATGAAAATGTTATGTTGCACAGTTTTCAGCTTGTACGATGTAATAAGCATCGACATTTGTGTAGTTTCGTTATGAGACTTGCACTAGCTGTCAGCACCAAGCCCATGTTTGAACCCGTAAGGGTGAGTTTGGGCGACTGCTGTCAAATAAGCGTGCAGTTCGAATAGAAACGAAACAAGTCGGGCGATTACATCGTACAAGCTGAAAGCTGTGTAATATAACATTCGGAAATAAAAGAAAGAGGAAGATATGTACAGTTTAAAGACAAATTCAAGTTTTGACAGCGCGCATTTTCTTGCGGGCTATGAAGGCAAATGCAGAAACCTGCACGGACACCGCTGGACGGTAGAAGTTGAAGTCGGCGGTGAGAAGCTGATGCAGGACGGACAGACCAGAGGTATGGTCGTAGATTTCGGAGATCTGAAAAAGGATCTCAGAGAGAAAACAGAAGAAATGGATCATTGTCTGATCATGGAGACAGGCTCATTAAAAGAAAAGACGATGGAAGCACTGGCAGAAGAACAGTTCCGTATCATCGAACTTCCGATGCGCCCGACAGCCGAGAATCTGGCAAAGTATTTTTATGAATATATGGCAGGCAAAGGATATCAGGTGCTCCGTACCACGGTGTATGAGACACCGACGAATGCGGCAACTTATGCGGAAGCATAACAGAAGAAAATGATATAGAGCAAAACGATTTAAAGAAAAAAGAACAGATAATATATAATAAATGAAATCGATCAAAGATGTCATATCAGAGACATGACATCGAAGAATATCATATACAAAAGTAAGAAGGAAATAAAAATGGCAAAATTTAAAGTGGCAGAGCGATTTGTCAGCATTAATGGTGAATCCGTGAGAGCCGGAGAACTGGCAGTATTTATTCGTTTTACGGGCTGCAACCTGAATTGCGGTTACTGTGACACCAAATGGGCAAATGAAGCGGATGCACCATATGAAGAACTGACGGATGAAGAAATCTATGAATACATCAAGCGAACCGGAGTAAAAAATGTGACACTGACCGGTGGAGAACCACTGATCCAGGAAGATATCGACAAGCTGCTTCTGATGCTGTCCATGGATGAAGAACTTCAGGTGGAAGTAGAGACAAATGGAAGTGTGGATATCGCGGAGTTTAAAGCTCTGACAGACCGTGTGGCATTTACTCTGGATTATAAGCTGCCGGGAAGCGGCATGGAGAGCAACATGTGCTTCTCTAATTACAACTACATTGACAAGAAGGATGCAGTAAAGTTCGTATCCGGTTCCATCAAGGATCTGGAAACGGCCAGAGACATTATTAATGAATGGACATTGGATATCAAATCCAATGTCTATATCAGTCCGGTATACGGCAAGATCGATCCCGAGGATATCGTTGATTTTATGATCGAGAATGAAATGAATGGTGTAAAATTACAGTTACAGCTTCATAAGTATATCTGGGATCCGGAGATGCGCGGGGTGTAAATCTCAAGCTGTTAAGCCGAGAAAACATGTAGAAAAATACATGCGGAAAACGAATGGAACAGCAGATATCAGTAATAACATATTATTGGGATAATAGGTTGAAATTAAAAAGAGAATGGAGTAGAAATGGCAATTGATAAAGAAGCAATAAAGGAACATATTCGCGGGATTCTCGTTGCACTTGGGGATGATCCTGACCGGGAAGGTTTAAAAGAGACACCGGATCGTGTTGCACGGATGTATGAAGAAGTATTTGAGGGAATGAACTATACCAATGATGAGATTGCAGAGATGTTTGGCAAGACATTCAAAGAGGAAGATGCAGCACATACAAGTGATATGGTATTTGTAAAAGATATCGAGGTGTTCAGCTACTGCGAACATCATATGGCACTGATGTATGATATGAAGGTGTCAGTGGCATATATTCCACATGGCAAGGTCTTAGGACTCAGCAAGATCGCAAGGATTGCAGATATGGTAGCAAAGCGGTTGCAGCTTCAGGAGCGGATCGGATCCGATATCGCTTATGTGGTTGGAAAGGCAGCAGGATCACCGGATGTAGCTGTACTGATCGAAGCAAATCATAGCTGCATGACGGCAAGAGGTATCAAGAAACCGGGAACGAAGACCTATACGACGACATTCCGTGGGGCATTTGAGCATGATGAGAATTTGCAGAATAAAGTATTGATGATGAACCGATAGGAGGATATGAAAGATGCAGAATTTGAAGAACAGAGATGAAGCGGTAGTTGTATTCAGTGGCGGACAGGACAGTACGACCTGCCTGTTATGGGCACTTAAGAAATATAAAAAAGTATACGCGATTTCATTTGACTATGGACAAAAGCATGTAAAAGAATTAGAATGTGCAAAGAAGATTGCAGAAAAATTTGGGGTAGAACATCATATTCTGGATATGAGCCTGCTGAATCAGCTTGCACCAAATTCCTTAACAAGAAGTGACATGAAAGTAGATGAAAATGCACCGGAAGTCGGCACGCCGAATACATTTGTAGATGGAAGAAATATGGTATTCCTGACATTTACAGCGATCTATGCGAAGCAGAAAGGTGTCAGTGACATTATAACAGGTGTCAGCCAGAGTGATTTCTCCGGTTATCCTGACTGCAGAGATATTTTCATCAAGTCATTGAATACAACACTGAACCTTGCGATGGACTATGAATTTGATATCATTACGCCGTTAATGTGGATCGATAAGATGGAGACATGGAAACTGGCAGATGAACTTGGTGGGCTCGATATTATCAAGAATATGACTTTGACCTGTTATAATGGTATTCCGGGTGAAGGATGCGGTCACTGCCCGTCCTGTAAACTCAGAAAAAAGGGATACGATCTGTACATGGAATATAAAAAGAATCACAATGCATAAAGCGTAAGCCAGACGGGAACAAAGCAATCGGATAAATGTGTTCCTGTAAACAGTAATGAGGTACGAATATGAAAAAGATGCTGTTTATTGTAAATCCCAAAGCGGGACGAACAACTTTGAAGAATTGTCTTATAGATGTCATAGATGTCTTTTGTAAGAAAGAATATGAGGTCAGGATCTACCTGACGCAGGGAGTCGGGGATGCCGCCCGAATTGTAAAAGAAGAAGGAGAAAACTACGATGTGATCGTATGTGCCGGTGGGGACGGAACACTTGGAAATACAGTTACGGGATTTATGGAATGTGGACTGAAACGTCCACTTGGCTATATCCCTTGCGGATCGACAAATGATTATGCCAGAAGCCTTGAGATTCCAAAAGAAGCCATCGAGGCAGCAGAACAGCTTGTTGCGGCTGCACCATTCTCTGTTGATGTCGGAGAACTGAATAAGAATTATTTTGTCTATGTTGCAGCATTTGGCATATTCTCGGATACGTCCTATGCAACTCCTCAGAATATGAAGAATATTTTAGGACATGCAGCATATGTATTACAGGGAATAAAGAGTCTTGTAAATGTTCCGACATATAATCTGAAGATTGAATTTAATAATCAGACATATACCGGTGAATTTATGTTTGGCATGATATCAAATTCGGTATCGGTTGGTGGATATAAGAGCCTGACCAGCCATGGAGTTGAATTTGATGATGGATTGTTCGAAGGCGTTCTGATTCGTAAGATCCAGAATCTGGCAGATCTCCAGAGAATCATCAATTCCCTTCTTCTTGGAAATACAAATGAGACCAATATGGTGGCATTCCGTACGAACCGTGTTGTGATCGAGAGTGAAGATCCGATCGCATGGACGTTGGATGGCGAATATGGCGGAGAATATACCAGATCGGAGATATCCGTTCACAGAAGGGCGATCGATCTGCTTGTATCACCGGAAGATGGAAAAACAGATGCTGAGTAATTTAAAGTTGAAAGAAAGAGGTTTACAGTTATGGGTAAATATTTTGGAACAGATGGATTCAGAGGCGAAGCAAATAAGGATCTTACCGTACAGCACAGCTTCAAGGTCGGACGTTATCTTGGGTATTATTATGGCAGGAAAAATCCGGAAGGAAAGGCAAAGGTGGTTATCGGTAAGGATACCAGACGTTCAAGTTATATGTTTGAATATGCGCTGGTTGCAGGCTTAACGGCAAGTGGTGCAGATGTATATCTGATGCATGTAACACCGACACCAAGTGTTTCCTATATTGTCAGAACCGATGGATTTGACTGCGGAATCATGATCTCAGCGAGCCACAATCCATACTATGATAATGGTATCAAGATCATCAATGGAATGGGTTACAAATTAGAAGCTGCGGTTGAAGAAGAGATTGAGCGATACATCGATGGCGAGATCCCTGAGATTCCATTGGCAACCAGAGAGAAAATTGGACGTACGGTTGATTATTCCATGGGAAGAAATCGTTACATGGGATATCTTATGACGATTCCTACCCGTTCCTTTAAGAATATGCGGGTTGGACTGGACTGTGCAAATGGTGCAGCTTATCAGGTCGCAAAGGCAGTATTTGATGCACTTGGGGCAAAGACTTATGTGATCAATAATGATCCGGATGGAACGAACATAAATACAAATTGTGGATCCACCCATATCGAGGGACTTCAGAAATTTGTAGTAGAAAAAGGTCTGGATGTAGGATTTGCATATGATGGTGATGCAGACCGTTGCCTGTGCGTGGATGATAAGGGCGAATTGGTAGATGGAGATAAGATCCTGTATGTCTGCGGACGTTATATGAAAGATCGTGGAGAACTGAATAAGAATACGATCGTAACAACGATCATGTCAAACCTTGGATTATATAAAGCACTGGATAAAAAGGGTATTTCCTATGATAAGACAGCAGTCGGTGACAAATATGTATTTGAATCCATGATGGAGCATGGATATTCCATCGGTGGAGAGCAGTCCGGTCATATCATCTTCTCCAAATATGCAACGACCGGAGACGGTGTACTGACATCTTTAAAGATCATGGAAGTGATTCTGGAACGTAAGTGCAAATTATCAGAGTGTTTTAACAGCCTGACGATCTTCCCGCAGCTTCTGGTAAATGTAAAGGTAGCCAGCAAGGAGGCGGTCATGAACGACCCGGATGTGCAGGCACTGAATCAGAAGATCGCAGATGAGCTTGGCTCGGACGGAAGACTTCTTCTTCGTCAGAGTGGAACAGAACCACTTATCCGTGTCATGGTAGAAGCAGAGAGTGATGAGCTCTGCAGCAAATATGTGTATCAGATGGTAGATCTGATCAAAGAGAAAGGTTATGCAATATAGAGAAAATGACTGTTAATTTCCGGAATAATTTTTTACATTCCAACATTGACAGAAAAACAGAAAACGTATAAAGTCTTAGTGTGTTAAAAAATAAAATACGAGAGGCAAAACATGAACGAGAATATAAGATCCCATTATTTTGAGAATGATGACAAGATGCATGAAGAATGTGGTGTTTTCGGAATGTATGATTTTGACAACAATGATGTTGCAACCTCCATTTATTATGGATTGTTTGCATTGCAGCATCGAGGACAGGAGAGCTGTGGTATCGCAGTATCAGACACGGAAGGTCCGAAGGGACAGGTAAGCTCCATGAAGGGCATGGGTCTGGTAAATGAAGTGTACACACCGGAATCTTTTGAGAAATTAAAAGGAAATATCGGTGTCGGACATGTCAGATATTCAACAGCCGGCGCGAGCACGATAGAGAATGCCCAGCCGCTGGTCTTAAACTATGTAAAAGGTACACTCGGCCTTGCACACAATGGTAATCTGATCAATGCGCCGGAACTTCGAAAGGAACTGGCACTTACAGGTGCGATCTTCCAGACGACGATCGATTCCGAGGTTATCGCATATCATATTGCCAGAGAACGTGTAAACAGTGCAACCGTTGAAGAAGCAGTTATGAAAGCACTCAGAAAAGTGAAGGGATCTTATTCACTTGTAGTAATGAGTCCAAGAAAGCTGATCGGAGCCAGAGATCCGTTTGGATTCCGTCCGCTCTGTATCGGAAAGCGTGACAATGCATACATTCTTGCATCGGAAAGCTGTGCCCTTGATACGATCGGTGCAGAGTTTATCCGTGATGTAGAGCCTGGCGAGATCGTAACGATCTCACCGGAGTATGGAATTCAGTCTTATAAGGATATGTGCCAGGAGAAGCATGCAAGATGTATCTTTGAATATATCTATTTTGCCCGCCCGGATTCCATATTTGACGGAATGGGAATCTATGAATCCAGGTTGATCGCAGGAAGATGTCTTGCAAAGGACAGTCCGGTAGATGCAGATATGGTTGTAGGTGTTCCTGAATCGGGAAATGCAGCAGCTCTTGGTTATTCATTAGAATCCGGTATTCCATACGGAACAGCATTTGTCAAGAATGGTTATGTTGGAAGAACTTTTATCAAGCCGCAGCAGAGCCAGAGAGAATCCAGTGTCCGTGTGAAGTTAAATGTATTAAAAGAAGCGGTAAAGGGAAAGCGTATCATCATGATCGATGATTCCATCGTCAGAGGTACAACCTCAGACCGTATCGTAGGAATGCTTCGGGAGGCTGGTGCAAAAGAAGTTCATGTAAGAATCAGTTCGCCTCCATTCTTATATCCTTGTTATTTTGGAACCGATATCCCGGACAGAGAGCAGTTGATCGCATATAACCGTTCGGTTGATGAGATCTGCGAGATCATCGGAGCTGACTCCCTTGCTTATCTTCGTAAGGAACGCCTGATTGAGATTTCCGGTGGCAGACAGTATTGTCACGGCTGCTTTACAGGAGAATATCCGATGGAGCCACCAAAGGAAGATATACGCGGAGAACATGAGGATTTTAAGCGCGGAAAAGATTCAAAAGTAAAATAAAGAAATACAGGAGAGGTAAAAATGAGTACAGACAGATACACAAGCCCATTCTGCGAGAGATATGCAAGTAAGGAAATGCAGTATATTTTCTCTCCAGATAAGAAATTTAAGACATGGAGAAAATTATGGATCGCCCTTGCAGAAACGGAGTATGAACTCGGCCTTTCTGAAAATGGCAAGCCGGTTATCTCACAGGAGCAGATCGATGAGTTAAAGGCACATGCAGAGGATATCAACTATGATGTAGCAAGAGAGCGTGAGAAGATTGTCCGTCATGATGTTATGAGCCATGTATATGCATATGGCGTTCAGTGTCCAAAGGCTGCCGGTATCATCCATCTGGGAGCAACAAGCTGTTATGTCGGCGATAACACAGATGTTATCGTTATGACAGAGGCCATGAAGCTTGTCAGGAAGAAATTATTAAATGTAATCAACGAACTGTCCAAGTTTGCTATGCAGTATAAAGATCTGCCGACACTGGCATTTACTCATTTCCAGCCTGCACAGCCGACAACTGTTGGTAAGCGTGCAACCTTATGGCTTCAGGAACTGATGTTAGACCTGTCTGATCTGGATTACATGATCGGTCAGCAGAAGCTTCTTGGATGTAAGGGAACGACAGGAACACAGGCAAGTTTCTTAGAGCTCTTTAACGGAGATCATGAGAAGGTTCGCCAGATCGATAAGAAGATCGCAGAGAAGATGGGATTTGAAGCATGCTATCCGGTATCCGGACAGACATATTCCCGCAAAGTTGATTCCAGAGTGTTAAATGTACTTTCCGGTATCGCACAGAGCGCACACAAGTTCTCAAATGATATCCGTCTGTTACAGCATTTAAAAGAGATCGAGGAGCCATTTGAGAAAAACCAGATCGGTTCATCTGCAATGGCATATAAGAGAAATCCAATGAGAAGTGAAAGAATTGCTTCCTTATCAAACTACGTTATGGCTGATGCATTAAATCCTGCATTTACAGCAGCAACACAGTGGTTTGAGAGAACACTGGATGATTCCGCAAATAAGCGTGTATCCGTACCGGAAGCTTTCCTTGCAATTGATGGTATCTTAGACCTGTACCTGAATGTAGTAGATGGTCTGGTTGTATATGATAAGGTTATCTACCAGAGATTCATGAAGGAGATTCCATTTATGGCAACTGAGAACATCATGATGGATGCCGTAAAACGTGGCGGCAACCGTCAGGAGCTGCATGAACTTATTCGTGAATATTCCATGCAGGCAGGCGCAACTGTAAAGAAAGAGGGCAAGGAAAATAACCTTGTTGATCTGATCGCAGCAGATCCTGCATTTGGCATGACCAAGGAAGAGATCGAAGCTATCCTTGAGCCAAAGAACTTTGTCGGACGCGCACCGGAGCAGACCGAAGAATTTATCACAGAGGTTGTAAAGCCGGTACTTGATGCAAATAAGGATGTACTTGGCATGACTGCTGAGATTAATGTATAAGAATTAAATACTCCACACAGAGATATATAAAATATGCCCCTGCATTAACGTGTTGCGGTTTCTGTTCGGCGCACATACCTGATTCGTAAATACTTCTGTGCTAACTCGCCTTCGGCTCAGACAAGCACTCGTATTTACTGGTAATGTGCACCTCACGACGAAATCCTCAAAATGTTAATGCAGGGGCATATTTTATATATATTTGTGTGGGGTATTACAATAATTCCATCAACTTCATAGCGGCGATGCTCATGCCGCGCCTGCGGTCGCTGATGATGCACATGTTCCGCTTGGGGATGTGCTTCTTGAATTTTAACTGGAAGATTTCACCACGGTCAATATAGTCACCGGCGAAGTCTGCTACGATCGATCCGATTCCAAGGTTTCTCTTTGCGAACTGGGCGATCATATCGCTGGTTGCAAGCTCAAATTCAGGGGTCAGAGTGACGCCCTCATTTGCAAGAAACTGATCTACATAGGCTCTTGTACTGGTGTCATTTTCCAGACAGATAATCGAAAGCTTTTGCAGATCCTGATAGTCAAGAACTTTTCCTTTCAGGTCGTTGAATCTTGGACCGGCTATAAAGATATCCTCGATCTCCCGCGCGTTTCGAATCTCCATATTCGGATTCTGTGGGAGAGGAGTTGTAACGATACCGAAGTCGATGTTATTTGCAAATAAGTGGTCGATCGTACTGGGGGTCGGAGCATTTGTTACATGCACCTTGATGCCGGGATAGAGCTGGTGGAAGCGTTCGAGATGCGGAAGCAGATAGAACTGGAGGGTCATATCACTGGCTCCGATTCGGATCTCGCCGGTTTCTAAGTGCATCAGTCTGGCAAGCTGCTGCTCGCCCATAGAGATTGCTTCGTATCCTTCGGCTACATGTTTGTAGAGCAGTTCGCCTGCGCTGGTCAGGGATACTCCTTTTTTCGTCCGGATGAACAGGCTGATACCGATTGCCTGTTCTAAGGATTTGACTGCCTGACTGACAGCTGGCTGGGATACGCACAGTTCCTTTGCAGCAGCAGAGATGCTCGCTGTCTTTGCAACATAATAGAAGATCTTATAATATTCATAATTAATATTCATAAATCAAACTCCTGATTAATTTTATTACAGATAATTGTAAAAACGTTATTTAGGATTATGCATACATATTCGTATATCGTATCCATGATATTAAATGATGTATCCGTGATATCAAATATAGAAATTCAATTATGCTAATTGTTATATTTAAAGTGTAAAGCAAATCGATGTAATTGTAAAGAATAAATATAAGAATAACTTATGTTATATATAAATAATATCGATTTTACTTATAACACATACATGCTATAATGTATAGGTAATTGAGTTCAGTTCCAGAAGATATTTCTGGGAAAATGCCATGAAAGCGAGGATGAAAAATATGGTAAGAGCGGTTGTCGGAGCCAACTGGGGCGACGAAGGAAAAGGTAAAATAACAGATATGCTGGCGGAAACATCTGATATTATTGTCAGATTCCAGGGCGGTGCAAATGCAGGCCATACAATTGTAAATGACTATGGTAAATTTGCATTACACACGCTTCCGTCCGGTTGTTTCTATGATCATACAACAAGTGTTATCGGAAATGGTGTAGCATTAAATATCCCGGTTCTGTTCAAAGAGTTGAACAGCATTGTAGAAAAGGGAGTTCCAATGCCAAAGATCCTGATCTCAGACAGAGCACAGATGGTTATGCCATATCACATTCTGTTTGATAAGTATGAGGAGGAGAGACTGGCTGGTAAGTCATTTGGATCTACAAAGTCAGGTATTGCACCATTTTATTCAGACAAATATGCAAAGATCGGTTTTCAGGTCAGCGAACTGTTTGATACAGAGGAAGAACTGAAAGATAAGATCAGCAGAGTTATTGCATCTAAGAATGTTCTTCTTGAGTATCTGTATAAGAAGCCACTTCTTACAGTAGATGAAGTATATGCTACATTAATGGAGTACAAGGCTATCGTAGAGCCATATGTATGTGATGTATCAGCATATCTCCATGAGGCAATCAAAGCAGGAAAGACGATTCTGTTAGAAGGTCAGCTTGGAACATTAAAGGATCCGGATCATGGTATTTATCCTATGGTTACATCTTCATCCACACTGGCTGCTTATGGTGCGATCGGTGCCGGTATTCCTCCATATGAGATCAAGCAGATTGTAACAGTAGTAAAGGCATATTCAAGTGCTGTAGGTGCAGGTGAATTTGTCAGCGAGATCTTCGGAGATGAAGCAGATGAGTTAAGACGTCGTGGTGGTGACGGTGGTGAGTATGGTGCAACAACCGGACGCCCAAGACGTATGGGATGGTTTGACTGTGTAGCTTCCAAGTATGGCTGCCGTATGCAGGGAACAACAGATGTAGCATTTACCGTACTTGATGTATTGGGTTATCTGGATGAGATTCCTGTATGTGTTGGATATGATATCGATGGTGAAGTGACAACAGACTTCCCTACCACACCAAAGTTAAAGAAAGCAAAGCCTGTATATGAGGTTCTTCCGGGATGGAAGACAGATATCCGTGGTATCAAGAACTACGAGGATCTTCCGGAGAACTGCAGAAACTACATTGAGTTCATCGAGAAGCACATCGGATATCCGATCACTATGGTTTCAAATGGACCAAAGAGAACTGACATTATCTACAGAAATAAATAATAAAAAAATAGCGATGACGGCATTTGCTTGCACAAATCCGTTATCGCTATTTTTTTATGCAGGGCTCTTTTGACAACGCTTCAACATCGCCGGTGTCTCCTGACCGAACTTGCGGCGAAGATGTTTCACAACATAGATATAGGCAGGAATCAGGAAGAGGTCTGCAAATACCCAGGCGAGTGGACTGCCAAGTGCAACAAAGATATATCCGAATTTTGGAACCAGTATGAAGCCTGCGATCGTACGCGCCACCATTTCGCAGATACCTGCGATAATGGCAAAAGCGGAATATCCAAGCCCCTGAATCATGAACCGGACGATATTTACAAGCGCAAGCAGGATATAAGCCCCGGAGTTGCCAAGCAGGAAATAATATACAAGTTTAATGATTTCTGTTTCTTTCGCGTCAAGGAAAAGCAGTGCCAGATTCTTGCCAAATAACAGGATAAATACAAACGCAAAAATGGCATAGGCAATACCAAGCTTGATACATGCCTTTAATCCGGCATCCACACGATCCATTTTCTTAGCACCGACATTTTGTCCGCCGTAGGTCGCCATTGTTGAGCCCATGGCATCAAATGGACAGCAGAGGAACATGGAGATCTTTGTTCCGGCTGATACGGCAGCGATAACAGCTTCCCCCATGGAATTAACTGCAGCCTGAAGGATAACACTGCCGATCGCTGTGATCGAGTACTGAAGTCCCATAGGTACACCCATACCGCATAAGGTCAGACAATGGTGCATACTGAATGTCCAGTCCTTTTTCGTGAAATGGAGATATCCGAGCTTCTTACACATATAGATCAGACAGCCAGCACCGGAGATTGCCTGTGCAACAACGGTTGCAACAGCGGCGCCGGCAACCCCCATCGGATGTACCAGCAGGATATCCAGTATGATATTTAACAGAGAGGATGCGATCAGACAGATAACAGGGGTTACACTGTCGCCGAGAGAACGCAGGATACCGGAAACCATATTATAAAGGAAAGTTGCAGGTATTCCCATAAATACGATAAATATATAGATAAATGCCTGATCAAGGATGCTGTCCGGTGTCTTCATCCAGATCAGAATATTTCTGGTAAGAATGCCGACAGCAACTGTCATAACAGCCGCGAAGAAGATCGAAGCCCAGACACAGTTTGTAATGTATTTCTTCATATTATCAGTATCCTTTGCACCAAATGCCTGAGCAACCGGGATGGCAAAACCATTGCAGACACCGATGCAGAAGCCAAGTATCATAAAGTTGATCGATCCGGTTGAGCCGACGGCCGCAAGTGCATCAACGCCCAGAAATTTACCAACGATGATCGTATCGACCATGTTATAAAATTGCTGGAATAAAAGTCCAAATAATAATGGCAGACCAAAGTTCAGGATCAGTTTCATAGGATTGCCTTCAGTCAGATCCTTGGAATCGTTAATTTTTTTCAGTAAGTTTTTCAATGATTTTACCTCCTTGTGTTAGTTTAGTCGTTGCGAACAGTTTATTTACGAATCATACTGACATTACCAACAGGGAACGCTTCCGCTCGTTGAGTCCTGCAGCTGTACTAAGATGCCGCTTATGCGCCATCGAGTACCGGCGGACTCAAATGTCCCTGTATTGGCAAGTCGTATGATTCTATTAAATAAACTGCCCGCAACGACTTTCATATTCTAAATGCATACTGGATATTACTTCTTTTTATAGGAAAAATCAATCTGGTAAAAATCATGTTTTTTGTCGGAGGTTTTAGTACAAAATGTCATGTTTACTCCGGCTTGCTTTTTACGGCTGTAGAAAATATAATAGAGAACAGGAAAATATAAAGAAAGAACGAGGAAAATACATGCAGCATACCGTAAAGAAAAACAGAGCAACCAGAATTGCATACCGGATGGTAGGTGTCTTTTTTGTTGCCATCGGTGCAGCATTTATCCTGTTAATGATCAAAACACATGGCAGTACCGGCGGTCGTATATTTAAACTGGCATTTGGACTTGCACTTGCAGCATATGGATTGATGCTGGTAAAATCATCATTTCGCAAATCTGCATTTGATCTTACTTATCGCTTTGAAGATGATGAATTGGTAATAGAAAAAGGAAGAAAATCCTATCATACACCGTACGATAAGATCACAAATGTAAATCTGGTCATCCCTGATCCACATATGCCATATTACATATTAAAGATAGATATAGGAAAAGAGCAATTCGTACTGCCGTTCAGCGGCAAGCGTGAGAAGTGTGATGCGATCTATTATCATTTGTTAAAAAAGATGGGCATTTATCAGGAAAGTGAGACAGAATCAGATGAGTAGGATATAAATGATAAAGGATGGCAGATAAAAACAGTGATAAGAAAATAAAAATGACAGTTGATAACGTGACAGAAAGAAGGCAAACACATGAAAGAAAAAATCCTTGCGCTGCTTCGGACAGGCAGCGATTATATATCCGGGCAGGCAATCTGTGAGAAATTAGGAGTCTCAAGAACCGCTGTCTGGAAAAATATCAATGCCTTAAAGGCGGAAGGCTACATTATAGATGCGGTAAATAATAAAGGCTATCGTCTGGTCGGAGAGCCGGATATCGTTACGAAAGAGAAGATAGAGGCAGCACTCACAACATCGGTGATCGGCAAAGAACTGTATTATTATGATGAGACGGACTCTACGAATATACGGGCAAAGCTTGCAGGAGAAACAGATGGAACACACGGAGCATTATTTGTTGCAAACGAACAGAATGCAGGACGTGGAAGAAGAGGAAGGGCATGGAGCACCCCAAAGGGAACCAGTATAGCCATGACATTTCTGCTCCGCCCGGATGTGCCGATCGAGAATGTATCCAGACTTACGATTCTGTCAGCACTCGCAACCGCACGTGCTCTTGCCGATACAGCGGGCTTGCAGGCGCAGATCAAATGGCCAAATGATGTTGTAGTTGGCGGCAAGAAGATCTGTGGTATTCTTACGGAGATGAGTTCAGAAGGTATGGATATCAAATATGCAGTTGTAGGTATCGGCATCAATGTATCCATGCTGGAATTTCCGAAAGAACTGGCAGACAAGGCGACATCGATCAAGCTGGAAAATGGAAACGGCTGTGACAGAAGCAAACTGGTCGCCAGTGTGGCAAATCATTTTGAAGAGCTGTATGATGCATTTGTCAAATGTCAGGATCTTCAGTTCATGCTGGATGAATACAATTCCATCCTCGTAAATAAAGATGAACAGGTCTATGTGATCGAGGGTGACAACCGGACAGAATATACAGCCCTCGGACTTGCACCAAATGGAGGACTTCGTGTGAAAGATAAAGATGGACAGGAGTCGATCATCATATCCGGTGAAGTGTCAGTGCGTGGAATTTACGGATATGTGTAAAAAACTTTCAAAAAACTGGAAATAGCAACATTTTTCATGTATAATTCTAGGCGTGTATAAAAATAAGTAAGTAATTAGAAATATAATAAAAGAACATGGAGGAACGAGCAAGATGGAAAAAATTCAAATGACTACCCCTTTAGTAGAAATGGATGGAGACGAGATGACCAGAATTCTCTGGAAGATGATCAAGGATGAACTGATCTACCCATTTATCGATCTGAAATCCGAGTATTACGATCTGGGACTTGAATATAGAAATGAGACAAATGATCAGGTGACATTTGACTCAGCATATGCAACACAGAAGTATGGCGTAGCTGTTAAATGTGCAACGATCACACCAAATGCTGCACGTATGACAGAGTACGATCTGAAAGAAATGTGGAAGAGTCCAAATGGAACAATCCGTGCGATTCTTGACGGAACGGTATTCCGTACACCAATCATCGTAAAGGGCATTGAGCCATGTGTAAAGAACTGGAAGGCACCTATCACAATTGCAAGACATGCGTATGGTGATGTATATAAGAATGTAGAGATCAAGGTTCCGGGTCCTGGTAAAGCTGAACTGGTATTTACAGGTGCAGATGGTACAGTGATCAAAGAGACGATCCATGAATTCGACGGACCGGGTGTGATCCAGGGACAGCACAACATCAACAAGTCAATCGAAAGCTTTGCAAGATGCTGCTTCAACTATGCACTGGATATCAAGCAGACAATCTGGTTTGCAACCAAGGATACGATTTCAAAGAAATACGACCATACATTCAAAGATATCTTTCAGGAGATCTTTGATAAAGAATACAAAGAGAAATTCGATGCAGCAGGTATTGAATATTTCTATACACTGATCGATGATGCTGTAGCAAGAGTTATGAAGTCCGAGGGTGGATTCATCTGGGCATGTAAGAACTACGATGGTGACGTAATGAGTGATATGATCTCATCCGCATTTGGTTCACTGGCTATGATGACATCCGTACTGGTTTCCCCAGATGGAAAATATGAGTACGAAGCTGCACACGGAACTGTTCAGAGACATTACTACAAGTATTTAAAGGGCGAAGAAACATCCACAAACTCTGTTGCAACAATCTTTGCATGGACAGGTGCACTCAGAAAACGTGGTGAGCTTGATGACATCGACGCTCTGGTTGAGTTTGCAAATAAGCTTGAGAAAGCAACGATCGCAACGATCGAATCCGGAAAGATGACAAAGGATCTTGCACTTATCACAACCCTTGAGAATCCAACTGTATTAAACAGCGAGAACTTCATCAAGGCAATCCGTGAGACCTTGGAGGGCATGTTATAAAATAACTATAAAAATGTTGTTTTTATAATATGATTTGAGTATAATAAATATAAGAATAGAGATATTCTTGATGAAAGAGCATCGTTAAAAGTTGGGCTGCAAATGGAGCAGGGTAAAAAATCCATTTCATTAGATATCTAAATTGATATCGAGCCGTGCAATCAGGATATGGTTGTAGTCCACGCGGGGGACTTAATGATTCCCACGCCGATTTAGATATCTTAACTGGATATCGAGGCTGACAACCAGCATAAAACTCTTTATGAAGAATACAAAGAGGAGTGTGGTTTTCATCACACTCCTCTTTGCATATGATGAGGTGTGAATGGCTACAAAGACAGATAAGAATAAAACTATTCCAGATTGTGTGAAGCATTTAATAAATAGTGAGTTATATAACTTGAGATAAATAGAATATAAGACATAAAAAGGAAGGTAGAATGCCTTCCTTTTTATGTAGACTTGCAAACAACAGAGTTATGTGGTACACTCTAACTAATTTTGTGGTACTATAAATAAAAACCAGATAAGGAGACATACCATGGTTATTACAGACGAAACAATCGATTATGTAGGTATTCTGGCGAAGCTTGAGCTTTCCGATGAGGAGAAGGAACAGGCAAAGAAAGATATGTCAGATATGCTTGACTATGTAAGTAAGTTAAATGAACTGGACACTGAGAATGTAGAAGCAATGAGCCATACATTTTCTTATAATAATGTATTCCGTGAAGATGAAGTAACAAATGGCGACGACAGAGAGAACATGTTGTCAAATGCACCGGAGCAGAAAGAGGGCTGCTATAAGGTGCCAAGAACATTTGATTAGGAGGTAACGGACATTGGATATGATGAGTATGACAGCAGTAGAGCTTGGAAAGAAGATCAGGACCGGTGAGATCTCTGTTATGGAAGCAACCAAAGCCTGCATCGAGAATATAAAGACATATGATAAAGAATATAACTGTTTTATCACCGTAGATGAAGAAGGTGCATTAAAACAGGCAGAAGAAGTACAGAAGAAGATCGACAGCGGCGAACTGACAGGTCCGCTGGCAGGTGTGCCGATCGCGATCAAGGACAACATGTGTCAGAGTGGTGTACTTACTACCTGTGCATCCAAGATCTTATCAAACTTCGTACCAACCTATACATCAGATGCGGTTTTGAAATTAATGGAAGCAGGAGCTGTGATCGTAGGTAAGACAAATATGGACGAGTTCGCAATGGGAAGTACAACCGAGACTTCTTATTATGGCGAGACAAAGAATCCGTGGGATACAAATAAAGTTCCGGGTGGTTCTTCCGGTGGATCAGCAGCCGCTGTTGCAGCAGAAGAAGTACCATGTGCGCTCGGTTCCGATACCGGTGGATCGATCCGTCAGCCGGCAGCATTCTGTGGTGTTACAGGAATCAAGCCGACATATGGCAGAGTATCCAGATACGGTCTGGTTGCATATGGTTCATCGCTTGACCAGATCGGACCGCTTGCAAAGGACGTAACAGACTGTGCAACGATATTAGAGATTATTTCCCAGTATGATAAGAAGGATTCAACATCTGTAGAACGCACCGATAATGATTTTACAAGCGCATTAAAGGACGATGTAAAGGGTATGCGCATCGGACTTCCAAAGGACTATTTCACAGAAGGCCTTGATCCTGAGATCAAGGATGCTGTGTACCATGTAGCTGAAGTATTAAAAGAAAAAGGCGCGATCGTGGAAGAATTCGACCTTGGTATGGTAGAATATGCGATTCCTGCATATTATATCATTGCATCTGCAGAGGCAAGCTCGAATCTGGAGCGTTTCGACGGTGTAAAATACGGTTACCGCACAGCAGAGTACACAGACCTTCACAATATGTATAAGAAGACACGTTCTGAGGGATTCGGTGCAGAAGTAAAGAGACGTATCATGTTAGGTTCATTCACCCTGTCCTCCGGTTACTATGATGCATATTATGTAAAAGCACTCAAAGTAAAAGCCCTGATCAAACAGGCATATGATAAAGCATTTGCAAAATACGATATCATCCTCGGTCCGGTTGCACCGACAACTGCACTGACCATGGGTGAATCCTTATCCGATCCGATCAAGATGTATCTGGGCGATGTATATACCGTTCCGGTCAATCTTGCAGGACTTCCGGGTATTTCCCTTCCATGCGGATATGACAGAGACGGCATGCCGATCGGCGTTCAGATGGTAGGAGATGCATTTAACGAGAAAGCAATCATTCAGGCGGCATATGCATTTGAGCAGACAAGAGAGTACAAGCAGCCTGCCGCTGTAGCAGAAAGGGGTCTGTAAGATGAGTAAAGTATACGAAACCGTGATCGGTCTGGAGGTTCATGTAGAGCTTGCAACAAAGACGAAGATATTCTGCGGCTGCAGTACCGCATTTGGTGGTGCACCGAATACACATACATGTCCGGTCTGTACCGGTATGCCGGGTTCCCTTCCGGTACTGAATAAAGGGGTAGTAGAAAAAGCAGTTGCTGTCGGGCTTGCAACCAATTGTACGATCACACAGAACTGTAAATTTGACCGTAAGAATTATTTCTATCCGGATAACCCGCAGAACTATCAGATCTCCCAGCTTTATTACCCGATCTGCAGAAATGGTAAAGTAGAGATCGAAGTAGAGGGCAAGAAGAAATTCGTAAGGATTCATGAGATCCATATGGAAGAGGATGCAGGTAAACTGGTGCATGATCCATATACAGACAGCTCCCTGGTTGATTTCAACCGTTCCGGTGTACCTCTGATCGAGATCGTATCTGAGCCGGATATGCGTTCTGCGGAAGAAGTAATCGCTTATCTTGAAAAATTACGTCTGATCATCCAGTATCTTGGAGCATCAGACTGTAAGTTAAATGAAGGTTCGATGCGTGCCGATGTCAACCTGTCTGTCCGTGAAGTCGGAGCAGAAGAATTCGGAACAAGAACCGAGACAAAGAACCTGAACTCATTCAAGGCTATCGCCCGTGCGATCGAGAATGAGAGAGAACGTCAGATCGACCTGATCGAATCAGGAGAAAAGGTCGTACAGGAGACCAGAAGATGGGATGATACCAAGGAATATTCATATCCGATGCGTTCCAAAGAGGATGCACAGGATTACCGTTATTTCCCTGATCCTGATCTTGTGCCGGTACAGATCAGTGACGAGTGGATGGAGGAGATCCGAAGCCGTCAGCCGGAATTCCGGGATGAGAAGAAGATCCGGTATAAAGAGGAGTATGATATACCAGACTATGATATAGATATCATTACAAATACAAAGAAGATGGCAGACCTTTTCGAGGCGACGATCGCACTTGGAGCAAATCCAAAGAAGGTATCCAACTGGCTGATGGGAGAGACTATGCGTCTGATGAAAGAACATTCCATCGATGCAGATGAGCTGTCATTTAGCGCAGAGCACCTTGCAAAGCTGATCCGGATGGTAGATGCGAAAGCCATCAACAGCAATGTTGCAAAGGAAGTATTTGAGAAGATATTTACAGATGATATCGAGCCTGAAAGTTATGTAAAAGAACATGGACTTGCAACCGTAAATGACGAGGGCGCGCTTCGTAAGGTCGTAGAAGAAGTTATCGCAAACAATCCAAAAGCGATCGAGGATTTCCGTGGCGGAAAAGAAAAAGCACTTGGCGCACTGGTTGGACAGACCATGAAGGCTATGAAGGGCAAGGCAGATCCGGCATCCGTAAATCAGATGCTCCGTGAGCTGTTAAAATAGTCGATACCAATAGAAAAAATGATGAGAACACAGGTGGCATATCCACCTGATGACCACCTGTTATGGTGGAATGGAGATTGATATGGAAGAAACCAGACATGTGAGAAAGAGAGACATTTACAAACGTATTATCACATTTTCAGAAGGCGTGCTTCTGTTAGCAGCGGAAGTGCTGTTATTTGCAAGGATGTGGTATACCGAATACGCAGAAAATACCCAGGCCATTCAGATTCCGTTCTGGAACAAAGGTAACTGGGCGGTAATCGGTATGTATGCGGTTATCATTTATCTGTTTACGAAGCTGTATGGTGGTTATAAAGTAGGCTTCCTCCGGGTGATGGATGTCCTCTTTTCACAGATATTATCATTGATCTGTGCAAATATTGTAGGTTATGTTGAACTTTGTATCATTGCCAGAGATTATCTGCCGGCGCTGAACATGATCGAGCTGACAGTGCTGGAGATCATAGTTATATTTATATGGGTATTTGTCTGTAGGATGATGTACCGCAAATTCTATCCGCCAAGACACTTACTGCTTGTCTACGGATATAAGACACCAACCGAATTTATTGACAAGATCAATGCCAGAAAAGACAAATATATCATTGCTGACCGTATCCATGTCAGTGAAGGTGAGAAAGCATTAAAAGAAAAAATCTTACAGTATGATGGTGTTATCCTTTGTGAGACAAAGGCATATATCAGAAATGAACTGGTAAAATACTGTTTCGAGCATTCAATACGTTCGTATGTAGTGCCGAAGTTATCGGATATCATTATCCTTGGAGCAGAGCCAATCCATTTATTTGATACACCATTGTTATTATCCAGAAATCAGGGATTGACAGGAGAAGATATGATCTTCAAACGTCTGATGGATATTATCGTTTCCCTGATCATGATCATTATCTTTTCACCATTTATGATCCTGATCGCATTGGCGATCAAGCTCTACGACAGAGGTCCTGTATTCTATAAGCAGGATCGTCTGACATTAAATGGTAAAGTATTTAAGATCATGAAATTCAGAAGTATGCGGATGGATTCCGAGGAACATGGCGCACAGCTTGCAAGAAAGCATGATGACAGAATCACACCGGTTGGCCGTGTGATCCGTGCCACACACTTAGATGAGCTGCCACAGCTCTTTAATATCTTAAAGGGTGATATGTCAGTTGTAGGTCCAAGACCGGAACGTCCGGAGATCGCAGCACAGTACCGTGAATCATTCCCGGAATTCGACTATCGGCTGAAGATGAAGGCGGGACTTACAGGATATGCACAGGTCTATGGTAAATATAACACCACACCAAGAGATAAGGTAAAGCTTGACCTGACATATTATGAGCAGTATTCCTTATGGCTGGATCTGAAACTGATCCTTTTGACTTTCAAGATTTTATTCCAGAAGGAGAATACTGAGGGAATCGATGCAAATCAGACTACAGCGATCCGCGAAGATAAAACAAAGAAAACAGGTATCAAGCATCCAAAGGGAGAAGCCGAGGATGCATTCTATAGTGTAGAGGAAAAGAAATAAATGAAACCAGAAGTATCCGTGATCATTCCGGCGTATAATTGCAGCAGAACAATTAAACAGGCGATCGATTCCGCACTTTGTCAGGATGTCATATCAGAGATCATCGTGATCGACGACTGTTCACCGGAGGATCTGACGGAGTGTCTGACAGAATACAAAAGCAATCCACAGGTCAGACTATATAAGAATGAAGCAAATCTCGGCGTAGCTGCAACGAGAAATAAAGGTGTGCAGCTTGCAGAGGGTGAATATGTAGCATTCTTAGATTCAGACGATATCTGGCGGTCGGGAAAGCTCTCAAAGCAGCTTGCTGTTATGAAGAAGACCGGAGTGGTATTATCTTCGACTGCCAGAGAACTGATGGAAGAGGATGGAACGCATACCGGGAGAATCTTACCGGTACCGGAGAAGATCACATATAAGGGTATGTTATACGGAAATGTGATCAATTGCTCATCCGTAGTGATGAAGCGGGAGGTGGCAGCAGAGTTTCCGATGGGGGATGATGATGCTCATGAGGATTATATCTGCTGGCTGCAGATCCTTAGAAAATATGGAGAAGCGTCAGGCATCAATGAACCGTTACTGCTTTACCGGATGGTGAAGAACAGCAAATCAGGTTCCAAATTACATTCTGCAAAGATGACTTATCAGGTATACCGGAAGATGGGATTTGGAAATATAAAATCACTTGGATATTTTGCAGGATATGCGATACATGGAGTGAAGAAGTATTTTCTTTAAATAAAAAGAAATGGAGCAGGGAGATGGCAGAGGAAATCAAGAGAGGCCCGGGAAGACCGACCGATAAACGGAAAGACACAATTCTTAGACTTAGGATCGACACAGATACACATGAACTGCTTTCAAAGTATGCAAAGCAGAGAGGCGTATCCATGTCAGAAATCGTCAGAGAGGCAGTCTATGGCATCGTAAAACAGGCAAACATAGAGGAATAAGACTGTCAGACAGGAGAACATTGACCATGGAAACAAATAAGGAAGGGGATGTGACATTATCTGTCGTCATGCCCGCCTATAATGAAGGAGCACATATAACAGATAATCTGCTTGAAACCAGCAGAGTGCTGTCCGGTTTCGTCAAGCGGTATGAGATCATAGCAGTGGACGATGGAAGTAAGGATAATACGGCAGAGGGCATCCATCAGGCAGAAATGCAGGATACTCATATCAGAGGAATCTCATATCAGCCAAATGGCGGAAAAGGACACGCCATCCGGACAGGGATCGCGGCAGCAGAGGGACGATATATCGCATTTCTGGATTCTGATCTGGAACTGCCACCGATCCTGTTGAAACGATTCTTGAAGGATATGAAAGAGCAGAATGCCGATATCGTGATCGGTTCCAAGCTGCACCCGGAGTCAAAACTTCATTATCCGATGCTGCGTAAGATCATGAGTTATGGATATTATCTGATGTTAAAGATGATGTTCCATCTGAACACCCACGATACACAGACCGGTATCAAGTTATTTAAAAAAGAAGTGATCAAACCGATCGCCAACCGGATGCAGGCAGAAGGATATGCATTTGATATCGAGATTCTTGCCATGGCAGCAAAGGATGGCAGGAAGATCTGCGAAGCTCCGATCGAACTGAACTACAGCCGGGATGACAGCAAGGGTGGAAGAAGGATTGGATTAAAGGATGTAGCAAAAGTCTTTAAAGAGACGTTAGAAGTAAGAAAACGTGTTAATAATTTATAGTTAGAGAGTAGATATCGCTATGCATTGAACTTGCCTATATATTATGTAGCAAACCTGTCCGAGCGTCGGTACTTAGGCTGCGTGTTTTGCAGCCTTATGTACCGCTACGTCGAGGATAGAGCGAGAGCGTTTTGCGGAATAATGGTATAGGCAAGTTCAAGGTATAGTGGTGAAGAAAAATAGAAATGAGGGAAAATTAATGACATATGAAAACGCTTTAGAAGTGCTGAAACAGTACGGACAGGAGCATGTGCTTGCCTGTTATGATGAATTAAACGATGAGGAGAAGCTGAGCCTGCTTTCTCAGATCGAAGAGATCGACTTCTCGATGTTTGATGTGTTAAAAGAAAAAGGCACAGCCGGAAAGACCGGAACTGTGACTCCGACAGAGGTGCTGACACTTGACACGATCAAGGAATATGAATTTGCCTATAAGGTGCTTGGTGAAACGGCAATCCAGAAAGGACAGCTTGCTCTTGTTATGCTTGCCGGAGGCCAGGGAACCAGACTTGGATTTGACGGGCCAAAGGGCACATACAATATCGGACTGACAAGAGATCTCTATATCTTTGAATGTCAGGTGAAGACGATCCTTGCAGTTGTGAATACACTGGGACGCTGGATTCATCTCTATATTATGACCAGCGATAAGAACTACGATGCAACGACAGCATTCTTTGCAGAACATAAGAACTTTGGATATAAGGAGGAGTATCTGCATTTCTTCAAGCAGGAGCTGGTACCATCGGTAGACTTCGATGGTAAGATACTGATGGAATCTCCATCAAAGATCGTTCTTTCCCCAAATGGAAATGGTGGCTGGTTCTCATCCATGGAACGTGCAGGACTGGTAGAACAGCTTGATAAAGAGGGCATCCGGTATATCAATGTATTCGCTGTAGACAATGTCTTACAGAAGATCGCAGACCCGGTATTCCTTGGAGCTATGATGATGGAAGATTACCAGTCAGCAGGTAAGGTAGTGAAGAAAGCGGATCCGTATGAACGTGTAGGAGTTCTCTGTAATCTGGATGGGAAACCACATATCGTAGAATATTATGAATTAACAGATGATATGCGTTATGAGAAAAATGCAAATGGCGATTATGCATATAACTATGGTGTGATCTTAAACTATATCTTCCCGGTTGATCAACTGAAGGTGCTCTTAAATGAGAAGATGCCGCTTCATGCTGCGAAGAAGGTTATCCCACATATGAACGAGAAAAAAGAACTGGTGAAGCCTTCTGAACCGAATGGTTATAAGTTCGAGACGCTTGCCCTTGATATGCTTCAGTTTATGAATGACTGTCTGCCGTTTGAGGTTGTCAGGGATTATGAATTCGCACCGATCAAAAATGCCGAGGGAGCGGATTCGCCGGAGACAGCGAGAGAACTGTTAAAGAAGAATGGATATAAGTTGTAGAACTGTGTCGAGCACTTCGGAAAAAATGACCAAAATAACAGAAATATTTCCAGAAATTTCTACATTCAACTTAGACGTAGAAAATTGACTTTTAATAAGAATTGAATTATAGTTGTTAGTGTTTAAGAAGTGTTAAGGATTTCTAAAACGTTAGCAACTATATTTTTATACTTGAAAAGATACATGATGAACACATTTATGAGGGAAATGAGGGAATACAATGTATAGAAAAGGGCCACAAGGCTGGTTAAAACATCTGGATTTTACAGTGCTGAATCTGATAGCACTGCATGCATCTTATTGTATGGCGTATTTTATCCGGTTAGGAACAGAGAATCCATATCATAACCGGTTATATCGGACAATAGCCGTACTTCTGACGTTATTTCAATTATTAGTTACCATAGTATGTCATATATATAAAGGCGTGCTGCAGCGTGGATATTTTCGGGAGGCAATTGCATCTATAAAGCAGTCTGTGCTGGTTGTACTTCTGGCAGTATTTGTTCTGTTTATGATGAAGATGGGTGCAACGTATTCCAGAAAGGTTATGGCGCTGTTCGGTGCGATATATCTGGTTATGGGCTATGTGATCACGCTTCTCTGGAAGGAGTATATAAGAAGACACCGGGTAGAGAAGAAATCTATCGTGATCATGACAGTAAAAGAATATCTGAATACCTTACTTGCAGAAATGGATACAGAATATTATAATCTGTGTCGGGTTGCGGGTATAGTGTTATTAGATGCAACTGAGAGTGAAGCGGAAAACTATAATACAGAATATGCAGATCTGGAGTTTGATATATATACATATTCAGATGAAGTTCTGGAACAGATCATGCATGGCTGGGTAGATGAGGTCTATGTGAATATACCATTTGAGAAGCATATCCCTGAAAAGCTTCTGGGACAGCTTGCAGATATGGGAATCACGGTTCATGTACGTGTACGTGTGCCGGCAGAACTTTCCGATTATCAGTATGTATTCGGTAAGCAGCTCGGTCATCATGTACTTACCGTCAGCACTACATATATAACGACGTATCAGGCATTTGTGAAGCGTGCAATAGATATCCTTGGCGGAATCGTGGGATGTATCTTTACAGGTATCCTTACGATCATTCTGGCACCATGTATCTATATCACATCACCGGGACCGATCTTCTTCTCCCAGTACCGTATCGGTAAGAATGGAAAGAAGTTCAAGATTTATAAGTTCCGAAGCATGTATATGGATGCTGAAGCACGAAAAGCCGAGTTGATGGAGCAGAATCAGGTCAAGGATGGCATGATGTTCAAGATGGAATATGACCCACGAATCATCGGCTGCAAGAAGCTACCGGATGGTACGATCAAGAAGGGCATCGGAAATCGGATCCGTGACTGGTCACTCGATGAATTTCCACAGTTCTTCAATGTGTTAAAGGGTGATATGAGCCTGATCGGAACCAGACCACCAACAGAGGATGAGTGGGAGAAATATTCCGCCCATCACAGAGGCCGTATGGCAATCAAACCGGGAATCACAGGGCTCTGGCAGGTCAGTGGAAGAAGTAATATTACGGATTTTGATGAGGTAGTAAGATTAGACCGTAAGTATATCGATGAATGGAGCCTTGTAAACGACATCAAGATACTGTTCAAGACAGTGGGTGTTGTGTTGAAGGGCGAAGGGTCGATGTGAACTTGGTTGAATATTATATGGAAGATAAATTCATATGTGGAGAATAAGAACAGATGAAGATAGCGATGTTCGGACAAAAAAGAATTCCATCAAGAGAAGGTGGAGTTGAGATAGTTGTAGAAGAACTTAGCACTCGTATGGTTGTGGCAGGGCATGATGTGACTTGTTATAACAGACGCGGACATCATGTGAGTGGTTCTGAGTATGATACAAAAGAGAAAAAAGAATATAAGAAGGTTAGAATCAAATCTGTTCCTACTATAGAGAAGAAAGGACTTGCGGCAGTATCGTCGTCATTCTTTGCTGCGCTTTGCAGTGCATTTGGAGGATATGACATCGTACATATACATGCAGAAGGTCCGGCAGCTTTTTGTTTTATACCAAAGATATTTAGGAAAAAGGTTATAGTAACGGTTCATGGATTAGACTGGCAGAGAGAAAAGTGGAAGGCAGGATTTGGCTCCAAATACATTCATTTTGGAGAAAAAATGGCAGTTAAACATGCAGATGAAATAATTGTGCTCAGCCGTGAAGTCAAAAAGTATTTTAAAGATACATATGGAAGGAAAACAAGATATATACCAAATGGTGTTACCAGACCAGAGAAGATAGAAGCTGATCTTATAGAGAAAAAGTTTGGCTTAAAGCGAGATTCTTATATATTGTATCTGGGGAGAATTGTTCCGGAAAAAGGTGAGCATTATCTGATAGGGGCATTTAAGGCTACAGATACAGATAAAAAACTTGTGATAGCTGGTGGATCTTCTGATACGGATGAGTATATGGATAAGTTAAAACAGATGGCTGAACAGGATGATAGAATTATTTTTACCGGATTTGTTCAGGGGCAGCTATTACAGGAATTGTATAGTAATGCCTATGTATATGTACTTCCAAGTGATCTTGAGGGTATGCCGCTTAGTCTGTTAGAAGCAATGAGTTATGGTAACTGTTGTCTTACTTCGGATATAAAGGAATGTACAGAGGTTGTAGGAAATAAAGCGGTTGCATTTAAAAAATCAGATGTGAAAGACTTGCAGAATAAATTACAGAAATTATGTGATGATAGTAAGTTGGTTGACAATTATAAGAAGCAGGCAGCCGATTATATATGTAAGAAATATGATTGGAATGAGATAGTGGAGAAAACAGTTGGAGTATATATAGGGGAGAAAAATGGAAAATAAGAGATATGGAGCTCTGGATGGTCTTAGAATGCTAGCAGCCTTTGGAATAGTGATGATGCATATGAGTGCAAATAATGACTATGTAGATACGCAGGGGGGTACTTGTATAATACAATAATACCATCATTTACCAATTTTGTATTTTTGTTTATGGTAATATCTGCTTTTGGAATGTGTTGTGGTTATTATGATAAGATTCTTCATAATAAACTCTCTATGACAGATTTTTATAAGAAAAGATTTGTAAAGGTACTTCCATTTTTTGCACTATTAGTAATGTTAGATGTTGTGATAGAACATTCAATGAATAGTATTTATGAGGGATTTGCTGATATAACACTTTTGTTTGGATTGCTTCCGAATGCAGGAAACATATCCGTTATAGGTGTTGGCTGGTTTCTTGGGCTTGTATTTGTATTTTATTTGATGTTTCCTTTTTTCTGTGTTTTACTGGAAAATAAGAAAAGAGCTTGGATTGCTTTTGTTATAAGTTTAGTATATAACTTTGTTGGAACTCAATACTTCAATATATCAAGAAATAATATATTGTATAGTGGCTGCTTTTTTATAGCAGGAGGTTTATTGTATCTTTATAGGGAACAGATAGCTAAGATAAACAAGTGGATATTATTGATGATAATTATAGTATCAGTACTGTTGTATTATCTGATTGGTGGAAATACATATACTTGTATGGTTGTCTCTGTTGCATTAGTATTATATGCAATGGTGAGCACAGGCGGAATTCTTGATAACAAAGTTACAAAGTTTTTTAGTGATATAAGTATGGAAATATATTTATCGCACATGGTAATATTTAGAATTATTGAAAAATTGAAATTATCTACAATGTTTGGAAAAGACTGGTTACAGTATAGTATAACCGTGATATTGGTTCTGACTGGGGCTACAGTTTTTTCTGTAATTATGAAAAAATTGATAAATATAGTAGAATACAAGGCAGCTACAAGATAACGATATTATAAAGAGGGAAAGTATGAGAATTTTGATGATAAATAATCTCCTCTAACCGAACGCAGGTAGTGAGATGTACATAGTAAAAATGCTAGAAAAATAGCGTACTTACGGTATTTTTCAAGAGATGGGCAAAGCTACAAGAGCAGTTTCAATCTCGCTACCTAGGTTCAGCAACAGCAGATGATTTTATCATAAGAACTTTCAGTATCACTACCTGCGTTTGTATGGAGCACTCTGGTTTATGAACAATACATTGGAAGTGCTTCATCTGAACAGAGGTAGTGAAATAGAACATAGAACAAGGAGAAATTTAACGTGAGGACGCTGATTTTGAATAAATTCCTGCACCGAAACGGCGGCAGCGAGACGTATATATTCAAATTGGGTGAGGCGCTGGAGCAGCACGGACACGAGGTTCAGTACTTCGGTATGGAGCATGCAGGCCGCTGCGTGGGCAACCGGGTCAATGCTTATACATCTGATATGGACTTCCACGGCGGCAGCAAGCTGAGCAAGCTGACCTACCCGATTAAGACCATCTACAGCAAGGAAGCACGGGTGCAGCTGAGAAAAGTTCTGGACGACTTCAAGCCGGATGTCTGTCACCTGAACAACTTCAACTACCAGCTGACACCTTCCATCATCCTGGAAATCGTGAAGTGGCGCAAGGAGACCGGAAGGGATTGCAAGATCATCTTCACGGCACATGACTACCAGCTGGTCTGCCCGAACCACATGCTGAACAATCCGAACACCCACCAGAACTGTGAGAAGTGTCTCGGTGGCCATTTCGTGAACTGCATGAAAGGCAAGTGCATCCACGGTTCCACGGCGAAGTCGGCTATCGGCATGATGGAAGCAGAGTTCTGGAAGTGGAAGGGTACCTATAAGTACATTGACACCATGATCTGCTGCTCTGAGTTCATGAAGAGCAAGATGGACAGCAATCCGCTGTTTGCAACGAAGACCGTGGCGATGCACAACTTCATCGATAAGGTGGAATGGAAAGAGACGGAGAAGAAGGACTACGTCCTCTACTTTGGTCGATTCTCTGAGGAGAAGGGCATCGGCACACTGATCAAAGTTTGCAAAGAACTGCCGGATGTACAGTTCATTTTCGCTGGCACCGGTCCTCTGGAAGAGACGGTAAATGGCATTAAGAACATCAAAAACGTTGGCTTCCAGAAAGGCGAGGCACTGGAAAAGCTCATCCGTGAGGCACGGTTCTCCATCTATCCGTCTGAGTGGTACGAGAACTGCCCGTTCTCTGTGATGGAATCCCAGATGTATGGCACGCCGGTGCTGGGAGCTGAGATAGGTGGTATCCCGGAGCTGATTCAGGTTGGCAAGACCGGTGAGCTGTTTGAAAGCGGCAATGCCGAAGATCTTAAGAAGAAGATCGAGAAGCTCTGGGGTGATAAGGAGCTGTGTGCGGAGTACAGTGCGAACTGTAAGGACATCAGCTTCGATACCATCGATGAGTATTACGAGAAAATTATGAAGGTGTATCAGTAAGACTGGTATGTGAGGAGAAAACTTGTGGCTACGAAATCGGATCGATATGAGGGAATAGACGGCTTGAAGGCGTGTGCCATCATTGGCATTGCGCTGATGCACGTCCTCACAAATGGGAAATATGAGATAGGGGGATTTGTGTTTGAACGGCTTATTCCGTCTTTCACAAACCTCGTTTTCCTTTTTATGATGGTTAGTGGCTTTGGTATGTGCTGTGGCTATTACCAGAAAATTGTTGACCAGAAGATCAGCGTAGAGGATTTCTACAAGAAGCGATATATCAAAATCTGGCCGTATTTTGCACTCCTTTGTGCGCTGGACTTTGTAATTTCACCGAGCAAAGAATCCTTGTTTGAAGTTTTTGTAAATCTGACCTTGTGCCAGGGACTTCTGCCAAATGCGAATATTTCGGTCATCGGCGTGAGTTGGACACTGGCGGTTATCTTTGTGTTCTATATGCTGTTCCCGTTCTTCTGCTTTCTGATTGGAAACAAGAGGAGAGCGTGGGGAGTAGCTGTTGTAGCACTGGTGTTTAACTGGCTGTGTGGGAACTACTTCAACGCTGGAAGAACGAACATCGTCTACGATGCAATTTATTTTATCGCTGGTGGTTTGGTATTCCTTTATCGGAAAGAACTGGCCGAGTTCGCATCAAAGTACAAGGCTATCGCCGGAGCGATTTTGCTGATTGCCACGGTCGCTTATTTTGTAATAGGTGGCTCTACGCTCACAATGCTGTTTTTCTGTGTGACAGCACTGATTTATACCCTCGGTTGCAGAACGGGGGGGTACTGGTCAATCCAGTCGCCAAGTTCCTCGGTGGTATCTGCTTCGAAATCTATCTGTGCCACATGGTAATTTATCGTGTGCTTGAAAAGCTACACCTTGTTCATCTATTTGGAAACGGTCTGCTGGCATATATTTTCACAGCGATTGCAGTCATCTGTGGCTCGGTCGTGTTTTCGGTGTGTGCCAAGTGGTTCTTAAATAAAATCGAAACATTCTTAAAAAAGAGAGTAAACAATAGGAGAGTTAATCATGTCTGAAGAAAAGAAGTTAAATGGTACGGTCATCGTCACTTATCGTTGCAACGCTCGTTGCTCTATGTGCAACCGTTATAAAGCACCTTCCAAGCCGGAAGAGGAAATCAGCATCGAGACTATCAAGAAGCTACCGAAGATGTACTTCACGAACATTACCGGCGGCGAGCCGTTCATCCGTACTGACCTGAAGGATATCGTGCGCGAATTGTACAAGAAGTCTGACCGTATTGTTATTTCGACCAACGGCTTCTTCACTGACCGTATCGTTGGCCTGTGCAAAGAGTTCCCGCAGATCGGTATTCGTATTTCCATCGAGGGTCTGGAACAGACCAATAACGAGATCCGTGGCCTGCAGAACGGATATCAGCGCGGTTACGGCACGTTGAAGAAATTGCGTGAGATGGGCATGAAGGATGTCGGCTTCGGCATGACTGTCCAGGATAAGAATGCTCCTGATCTGGTTCCTCTGTACAAGATTTCTAACGAGATGGGCATGGAGTTTGCAACCGCTTCTCTGCACAACAGCTTTTACTTTGTTGAGGCAAAGAACATCATCCATGACCGTCCGATGGTTGCAAAGAACTTCGAGAATCTGGTCAACGAACTGCTCCGCAGCAACAGCCCGAAGAAGTGGTTCCGTGCATACTTTAATCACGGTCTGATCAACTACATCTACGGCCAGAAGCGTCTGCTGCCTTGCGACATGA
>ERZ808240.225-NODE-225-length-77950-cov-6.697477_pt1 | contig 77950 bp, 68 predicted proteins | sample MGYA00521084_ERZ808240 | MGnify/ENA primary metagenome ERZ808240 (study PRJEB31516, sample SAMN03275571) | gut metagenome | biome: mammalia-associated habitat; material: feces | host: Papio cynocephalus | place: Kenya | collected 2012-08-06 ...
GCATATCAATTAATGTAGGACATGATTGTATAAATTAATTTTGAATACCTACTTAATAGCATATGCTGATGCTTTTAAGAGCGATCAAAAGATTCTTCTACTTGCATCACAAAAGGTTAAATGTTTATTATTTTTAGTGTTTTTATTTTTGAGTGGTTCTACAAATTCTGCCAATAATGCACAATCCATTACAGCAGAATAGATGATAATCTGTGTCAGAATTTACAAAATCACCCTTTAGTCTTCTTGATTATTTGCTCAAAAAGAAAAAGCCCTCTAATCCATTAACATCCCTATTTTAGACTACATTCACCTAATGATAACTTACGCTCTGCATGCCAAATTGTACTTTGCAACAGAATAGAGGGCTAACAATATACTACATTGAGCCACATTTTGTGTTGCCCGTATGTTTTTATGTCGCAAATATAAACAATAGTTTACAATCACCCCCCCCTATTAGCTTAATGTTTGTTAAAAATTACACTATATACACACAATTGCTGCATTTGAACAAAAAGAACAAAAAAAGGACAAAATTGCAGTTTCGATTTGACAGCAATTTTGACCTTTTTTCTATTATATGGAGATGTAAAAATATTTATTCTTGCATCATTTTTAACACCTCAAATTGAGTTATGCTTTATTAGCTTTGGCATGCGGTTTAGGCACAAATCCCAATATGGCAACGAGGCAACTCATAATGGGACTAATAATATTGAAGAAGCAGAAAGGCAAATAAACCAGTGTGGGAATGCCAAGAACAGTGCTTTGTGTCATGCCGCATGCAGTCCAAGGGACTAGCACGGAGGTGACAGTAGCAGAGTCCTCGGTGGAGCGACTTAATAGCTCAGGGCGGTAGCCTCGCTCGGCATACTCATCGTGAAAGATAGACACATTCATGATGATAGATAGGAATTGGTCGCCCATGACGAGGTTGAGCAATACACCCGATAAAACAGTTGAACACACCAGCGAGGCAGTGTTGCGTATGCCCTTTAGCAGTACATGAGTGATGCTGCGGAGCATGCCACTTGCCACCATGCACGAGCCAAAACACATGGCACAAAGTATGAGCCAAATGGTGCTAAGCATGCCCACCATGCCGCGAGTGGCGACAAGCGAATTGATGGCTTCGTAGCCCGTGTTGATGTTGGTTTTAGTGTAACAAGTTATCATCAGCCCCTCGAACATGCTGCGGGCATTTATGCTATTGTCGCCCGCAATGTGCATTAAGGCCTCGGGTTGTAATACAACGGCACACGCACATGCCATGAGCGAAGAGAGCAGCAAGGTGATGAGCGAAGGCATTTTTTTATAAATAAGAAAGCCTGTAAATACAGGCACCAACATGGTCCACAGCGAGATGTTGAAGCCATTGTTTAACCCCGTGAGGTATTGGGTTATCTCAACCTCCTGACCTTTATAAAAAAGTCCTATAACAAGGTAAAGCAATAGCGAAATAACGATGCTTGGCACTGTGGTGTAGAGCATGTATCGGATATGAACAAAGAGGTCGGCACCTGCCATCGACGAAGATAGCACCGTGGTATCGCTCATAGGCGACATTTTATCGCCAAAGTATGCACCCGATATGATAGCGCCAGCCGTATAGGGCTGCGGTATGCCCAAGGCATCGCCTATACCCATAAGTGCAATGCCAATGGTGGCAATGGTGGTCCACGAGGTGCCTGTTATCACCGATATAAACGACGAGATAATGCAAGCACAAGGCAGGAAGAGCAGAGGCGACATAAACTGCACTCCATAATATATCATAGTGGGTACAACACCACTCACCATCCACGTGGCAGACATCATGCCAATGAGCAAAAGGATAAGGATAGAAACGCCTGCATCGCCCACCGTTTTCTTTATCATCTCTTCGAACACTATCCACTTGGTTTTATACACCAACATCGACAATGCCACACATACCGACGAGGATATCATCAGCGCCACTTGCGACGCTCCACCCAGAGCATCGTCGGGAAATAAGCGCACAACAAGCATAATGAGCGTTATGAGTACGGCAAGCGGAAGTATACTAATAAGGGGGTGAGGATGCGGAAGAGATGTTTTTACGTTCATCTGCAATTAATATGGAATGACAATTAAACTAAATATTTAAGTAGATGCTAAAAATTAATTGATATGAGTTTGTGCATTGTTTTTGTCTGAAGCATAGGCTGAAGAGGGAGCATAGCGGGCTACGCGACCGATGAAGCCTGTGGTTATGGCGGAAACAATGTATTAAGGCATATTAATTAATATAGGACATAATTATATAAACTAATTTTGAAGACCTACTTACAACGTGCGAAGTTAGCAATTAGTAGCGTAAATAGCACGATTGCATTTCATTAAAATAAAATTAAACATATACTTATTAATTTATAAAAAAATGATGCTCTAAAATTGTGAAATAGACTTTGCTATTTTGTACATTTGCATGATGAAACAAGTTTTACCCCTTATCTTCGCAACATTATTGTGCTTAACCTCGTGTTTGGGTGAGGTTATTGGCGAATACGCAAAGATAGGACAGCAGGTGCCAATGTTTGAGGTAGAAACATCGGGAGGCGAGAGGCTAAGTTCGGCATCGATTGCTGGTAGGCCTTGCGTAATTGTGTTTTTCAACACTCAATGCACGAACTGCCAAAAGGAGTTTCAGAAGATGCAACGCCTCTATGAGCAGTACCAAGGTAGTGTGCAATTTATTTGCATCAGTCGTAGCGAGGGAGCAAACAAAATTGCAGCCTACTGGCAGGCACATGCGCTGACTATGCCCTATTCGGCACAGACCGATAAACGGGTGTTCAACCTATTTGCTGCCAAAAGGATACCACGCATCTATGTAACCGACAAAGAAGGCAAGGTGTGCCAAATATTTGTTGAAAGATTGAATGAACGTAAGCTAAAGAACAAACTCTCGGCACTATGTGGCAAGGAGTAAGCATAAAACCATTCGAAGAAAAAATAACAACTTAATAGTCCATACAAATACAACAATAAAAAATATGAATCGTTCAGCATTGAAATGTCGCCTCGTAGCGATGAATTTCCTTGAGTTTGCCGTGTGGGGAGCCTACCTCACCTCAATGGGTAACTTTTTAGGAAAGGCAGGAATGGGTAGTCTCATCTCCTGGTTTTATGCCATACAAGGCATTGTGTCAATCTTTATGCCAACGCTAATGGGCATTGTGGCCGACCGCTATGTGCAGCCTCAACGTTTGTTGGGCATCTGCCATTTGGTGGCGGGCTTGTTTATGGTGAGTTTGTGCATGTTGGGCATGCAAAGTGCAAACCCCGACCCAACATTGTTCATTACGCTCTACACGCTGAGTGTAGCTTTTTACATGCCTACGTTGGCTCTATCTAACACCACCGCCTTTGCGTTGCTCAAAAACAACGGCATGGACACGGTTAAGGACTTTCCGCCCATCCGCGTGTTTGGTACTGTTGGGTTTATCCTTACCATGTGGTTTGTAAATTGTGCCACAATTAGTGATGGATCACTTGGCTTTACGCTTATGGACGATGCCAACAAATTTCAGTACACCCACATGCAATTCCTTGTGTCGGGCGTATTGGGCATATTGCTCTTTATTTATTGTTTGACATTGCCACAATGCAAACTCACTGAACGAAAAACGCAAACGCTTGCGCAAGCATTTGGCTTGGATGCATTCCGCTTATTTAAGACGCGCCGAATGGCATTGTTCTTTATCTTCTCTTGTCTGCTCGGCATGTCGCTGCAAGTGACCAATGGTTATGCCACTCCCTTTATCACAAGTTTTAAGGGTATACCCGAAACAGCCACTTCGTTTGCAGCCAACAACGCCACTTTATTAGTTTCTATCAGCCAAGTGGCAGAGGCTGTGTGCATATTATTTATCCCATTCTTCCTACGTCGTTATGGCATTAAGGTGGTTATGCTCATTGCCATGTTTGCTTGGGTGTTGCGCTTTGGTTTCTTTGGCATTGGCAACCCCATGTTCCCTGGTGTAACGCTCTTTATTTTATCGTGCATTGTGTATGGTGTGGCATTCGACTTCTTCAACGTTTCGGGTGGCTTGTTTGTAGACAAGGAATGCGACGAAAGCGTAAGAGCCTCAGCACAAGGCTTGTTTATGCTTATGACCAACGGACTTGGTGCTACCATAGGCACCTTGCTTGCGGGCGAGGTGGTTAATCACTACTGCCAATGGAGTGCTCCCGATGCATCGGGACAGAGCTACTTGTTGGGCGATTGGCAAAGCTGCTGGTTTATCTTTGCTGGTTATGCCTTTGTGGTATTACTGCTTTTTGCCTTTGCCTTTAAGGAACATAAACAAGAAAAATAAGTGAGTGTTCTTAATTGATTAGAATTTGCATATAAGAAATTCCTACATATTTTGAACACCTATTTAGCAAGAAAAATCAACTGTTTGTTTTAAGGTCAAATGCTCATAAATCAAAAAAATAGACAAACACTAAGCTTTGCCATTTTTCTTGATTTATGAGCATTTACTATGTATTATTGATTGTCAATGAACTATAAATCATGACAAATGCAAATACACAGGTTTTTCATAAGGACCCGTATCTTTGCGCCATACATAATTTTGTATAGAAAAAAAAGGACGAACAACCAGGGTGTGATAAATCACAAGTTGTTCGTCCTTATCAATACGCTCTAATAATGAAAAGCCTCAATAGTTACTTAGCCAATGACATACTGCCAGAGCCTATCATCTGCCCATCGGCAAAGATATAGGCAGAGTAGCTACCACCACCAAGGAACTCGTTGGTAGGCACATACACCGTAACGTGTGTTTCCTGACCAGCGTATTCAATGGTCTTAACAGCAGAGTAGCCAATGCTGCGATTTTCGTATTTAAAGCTACCCGACTCGTTTACTACCTGTTGGTTGGGTTTAAGCAAACGCACATAAATATTGCGGTTGCCAGCATGGGCTGTAACGTTGCGAGTTATGGTAAACGAAACTGCAAAACGCACGATGTCTTTGCTCTTTTTGGCCACCTTGCCATTACGCTTGAGCGGCGAAATGCCTATGCCTGTAGCGTCGAGTTGGGCTGCAATAGCCACCTTTTGATTGAGGTTGGAGTTTTCTGCTTGTATGTTTGAGTTCTCCATGCGCACCCTATCGGCATCGGCACGAGCAAGGTCGCGCTCGCCAATGAGTGTGTGGTTGATTTGCTGCAGTGAGTCTACCTGGCGGATATAGTCGCGCAACACAGCACGCACTGTGGCCAACTCCTTTTTGAGCCTCAATATTTCGGCAGTACTATTTGCTTTGGTGTCTTGCAACTCTTTGAGCAGTGCTTCGGCACGCGCCTGCTCTTTGTTGAGTCGGCTCACAAGTGAGTCGTCTTTTACACTCTTCTTGAGTTCGCCATACTGACTTGCAAACTCAGCATATTGGTTCTCCATTTCCTTCTTGTCTATCTCGGCAAGTTGGCGGAGCTCAGCAATTTCCTTTTCTTTGTCTTCGAGTTTCTTTTTGTCGCCATTGCATGCCACAAATAGAGTGGCTGTAGATGCTACAAAGAGCGACAACAAAATGCGAGTGATTTTTTTCATATCGTCGATATAATATAAATGTGCGAATGCAAGTGGGGGTATATCATAGGCTCTAAGGTCGGTTTGACAACGCACTTTCATTCGCACACGCTGAATGTAAGGTTTTTGCGAGGGTGGTTATGAATGGATTGCATATAACCTCCCACCGTTTTAACTCAATTGGTTATTCTATCACCGTAATCCATCCATGCTTATCAGGCTCCTGGCCATACTGGATGGCACGTAAGTGGGTATAGAGCTTTTCAGACCACGGACCTGGCTTGCCATCCTTTGAGATAACGTAACTCTTGTGGTTTTCAAGGTCGTCAATCTTGCGTATTGGGCTGATAACGGCAGCTGTACCACATGCGCCAGCCTCGTCGAAGGTTGAGAGTTCTTCTTCGGGGATAGGACGTACCTCTACCTCCATGCCAAGGTCTTTAGCCAATTGCTGCAAACTACGATTGGTGATTGAGGGAAGGATGGATGACGACTTAGGAGTGATGTACTTGCCATCTTTGATGCCAAAGAAATTGGCTGCTCCACATTCATCGATATACTTCTTTTCTTTGGCATCAAGATAGAACTCAGAAGCATAACCTGCATCGTGTGCCATCTTGTTGGCAGCAAGGCTAGCTGCGTAGTTGCCACCCACCTTATAGCGACCTGTGCCTAAAGGTGCTGCACGATCGTATTCGCGGATAATAACGTAGTCGTTTGTGGCAAAACCTCCCTTAAAGTAAGGGCCTACTGGTGTGACAAAGATGATAAATAGATACTCGTCTGTGGGATGTACACCAACCTGTGCGCCTGTGCCAATCAGCAATGGACGGATGTAAAGCGATGCGCCACTCTCAAATGGTGGAACAAAGCGTTCGTTGAGTTTGACTACCTTTTTTACCATCTCAACAAAACGCTCAGTGGGCAACTCAGGCATCAGTATGCCACGACAAGTGCTCTGCAAACGCTCAGCATTATCCTTGATGCGAAAAGCACGTATCTTGCCATCGGGACAACGAAAGGCCTTCATTCCTTCGAATGCCTCTTGACCATAATGCAAGGCTGTGGCAGCCATGTGAATATTGATTGTTTCGGAAGAGGATACTTCAATTTCTCCCCATTTGCCGTTACGATAGTAGCATCTAACGTTGTAATCTGTAGGCATATACCCAAACTTAAGGTTAGCCCAATCTATGTTGTTCATACCAAAATATGTGTTATATGATTGTTTAATATGCGCAAATTTAATGATTATCTTTATACAACGAACATTGATAATGACTTTTTTTATGAATTTGACTGAGGGCTACAGATGAAAAAGAAGGTGTATTTATCCTAAACTTTTATTTAATTACATTGCTTTTTCGTGAGATTTTTTTCAAAAGTAACACTATCTTTGCACAGGTTATTGCACAAAACGGATGTGCTGAATATCAATCCTTATCAATCCTAAAAAACAAAAATGTACGCTATTATTATTAATGCTATCGCTGTGATAGCTGGCAGTGCCATAGGTGCTTTATTTCGTAAAGGAATTAGCGAAAAATATATCAATGTGTTAAACACTGCTATGGGGCTATGTGCCTTGGTGTTGGGAATGAATGTGGCTATACAGAGCATGCAAAAGACCACCTACCCCGCCCTATTCATCTTTTGTCTGTCGATTGGAGCCTTGGTTGGGACTGTGCTAAAACTTGACCAACGCATGGAGAAAGCTACGCAACGCATCTCTACATCAAACTTGGCAGAGGGGATAACCACGGGTATACTGCTGTGCTGTGTGGGCACATTGGCCATGATGGGGCCCGTGATGAGTGCGCTTTATGGCGACAACACTTACCTCATGACTGCTGCCACGCTCAACCTCGTAACGATGATTGTGGTGGCTTCATCATATGGCTTTGGCGTATCGCTCACCGCTATTGTAGTGTTTTTGTGGATGAGCGGCATCTATGCCATCGCCTTGCTTTCGCGCTCTTTTATCTCAGACGAACTGATTGCTGAAGTGTCGCTTGTGGGTGGCATATTAATAGCAGCTTCAGGACTTGGAGTGTTACATATAAAGGACTGTAAAACGATTAACTTGCTGCCTGCGCTGCTCGTTCCGATGATATTTTTTGCTATAAAATCGCTACTTGGCTTGTAATTTAGTAGTCTGATAATTATGTTTGGCTAAGTTTTTGCTATATTCAAATTAGGAATATTATCATATAAAAACAATAAGCAATGAATCAGCATGTAACGCCTGTGTTGTTGCTCACAGGTTATTTAGGAAGCGGAAAGACTACATTGTTAAACCGTATCTTGACAAATAAGAAGGGTATTAAGTTTGCCGTTATCGTAAACGACATTGGCGAGGTGAACATCGACGCAAACTTGATAGCTAAAGGGGGCGTTGTAGGACAAAAGGACGATAGTTTGGTGCCACTACAAAATGGCTGCATCTGTTGTACGCTGAAAATGGATTTGGTGCAACAACTAAGCGACCTGGTATCTGAACAAAGATTTGACTACATCGTTATTGAGGCAAGTGGCATTTGCGAACCTGCACCTATAGCACAAACCATCAGCGTTTATCCACAAATGTACCCCAATTTAGCAACCAAAGGCATAGCTAAACTTGACTCTATCGTTACAGTGGTTGATGCATTGCGCTTACGCGACGAGTTTGCCGAAGGTAACGACCTTAAAAAGCAAAATTTGGGCGAGGATGACTTAGCAAGCCTTGTTATCCAACAAGTGGAGTTCTGCAACATGATATTGCTCAACAAGGCATCCGACGTTACACCCGATGAGTTGAAACGCATCACTTCTATCTTGCGCGAAATTCAGCCCAAGGCAGAGATTATACCCTGCGATTACGGCAATGTAGACCTTGACAAAATTATTAACACCCATTTATTCGACTTTGAAAAAGTGGCTACCTCGGCACGCTGGATTGAGGCTGTAGAGGGCGATGAACACGACCTCGAGAACGAAGAAGAAGGCGAAGCACTTGAGTATGGCATAGGCACGTTTGTTTATCAACGTCGCAAGCCATTCAACCTTACAGAGTTTGACCAACTGGTGGCACGCTTGTGGCCAAAAAGCGTTATCCGCTGCAAGGGAATTTGCTATTTTAGCAACGAAAAAGATAGTTGCTACCTCTTTGAACAAGCAGGCAAACAGGTATCGCTCACACAAGCGGGTGCATGGTATGCCACTATGCCTGCCGATGAATTGGAGGACTTTAAGAAGAAAAATCCTTCTATCCTACGCGATTGGGACGATGAGTATGGCGACCGTATGCAGAAGCTTGTGTTTATAGGTCAAGACATGGACCGCGAAGCCATTGAGACCTTGCTTGACAATTGTTTGGAGAAATAAAATAACGCAATAAAAATAATATACAACAAAAAGCGGATGGTTATGCTATTGTAACCATCCGCTTTTTGTTGTATTAAATTCAAACTTCACCAACTATAACCGAATGAAAAAACGCCTTACGGCATCAAGTAGTGCACTTGCTAAATATATCAGTAACATAGTAGCTATAGCTGCCAAAAAGAACATAACGGGAGACGTTATCTGTTTGTTTATCGATCGCATAAGTTCAAAATAAAGTGGACGCACATAGAGCTGCTGATGGGTGAGATATGCCGCAAAACTGCCTGCTGCAAGCCAATTGATAACCTTGCTCTGAAACGATAAACGAGTAAAAAAGAGCAATAGGCAACAGGCCGCAAATATGGTGATAGGATTGGTATACGAAGTAAAAATCTTCATCAAATGATTGAGCCAAAACACAGACACAAAGGCCGATGACCACACAATAACCGACATCAAAAGAATGCAAACCGCCCAAATAAGGAGAAAGTAATACTTATTTATATGCATCAAACGAGCCGAAAGGTAAAGTCGCAAATAACGCCCCAACATATACAAACCCATAAACGACAAAGTGGAATATCCATACGATAAATCGGGGCTTACAAAGGAGAAGGGTATTGTAATGGCAAAAAAAGCTAACAGAAAATGGCGCAATGTTTTTTCGTCAACCAATTGCAAATAGCTATTGAGCACTGGTGTAAAAAGATATAGCACCAAATAACACCTAATGAACCAATATCCCCAAATAACCTCAATAAAATCGTAAAAGTTTTTAGGCATTTCCTTGCCCAACAATAGCAAAAACGGATACATTGCAAGCGAAATAAAAACTACTTGAGCAGCCAACCTTAAAGCCCCACGTAGTTTAAAACTCGTACCGAACCATCCCGTTATCAAAATAAAGATGTCTACACAGCCAAAGCATGCCGAAGCCGACGTCATGATGCCAAGCCACGAACATGGATTTGCAAGAATGCTTTTGGCGTGTGCATACCCAAACGTTTCGAACGTGGCATGTATGGCCAACACCATTATCATGGCTATAATTCTTAATAGTTCTACGTTAGACTGACGCGGCTTACGAACCACACTTTTCAACTTATTCATTATAAATATAAAATAACATGGAGGATTAGTTATGTTATGCAAAGGTAAGGATTATATCACAACAATACAACCTATGCATAAAAGGCTTTTTTTACTAAAAACTATGCAATTGCATGCCACAATGGTTACTTTTGCATTACATTCACACAAAAATAACCTTGCTTTTTTTGCTATTCATAATGAACTATTTAATTTTGTATCAAAATTTAGATACATAGCAGAACCCACAAAAAACAACTTGTTATTTTAAAATCATAAAAAAGTGTGGACAAAGGACCAAAGTTGCATTTTATTGTGTTATCTTTGCCCCATAAAACTATATAGTGGAAACTGAAGCCTCTATCAGAACAAAATGAAACAAATCAAATAATTTCTACAAACATTTAATTTTTACAACAATGGCAACTACAAATGCTAGCGCACCTAAGGGTGCACCCAAAACACAATCAAAGGGCTTTACCGGCATCAAGTCAGGTTTCGCCGTAATCATTGTATGTTTCTTCATCGCTTTGGCTCTCTACCTCTTCGGTGCAGGTAACTTGAGCAACTTTAAGGGAACTGAAGGTGATACTGCAATGTTCTCATTCCTTTCAGACAACACTTACGAACCAGCAGGTATCCTCGGTACTGTATACAAAGGTGGTTTCGTTGTGCCTATCATCTGGACTCTTTTCGTAACTGTTGTAGCTCTCGCTATTGAACGTTTCTTCGCTATCCGCAACGCTTATGGTCGCACAAGCCTCACTAAGTTTGTTGCTGACATTAAGGTAGCTCTCCGCCAAAACGACCTCGTAAAGGCTCAACAACTTTGCGACAAGCAACGCGGTTCTGTAGCTAACGTAGTTGGTGCAACTCTTCGCAAGTACAAAGAAATGGAAGAGAACACTACTCTTACTAAGGAACAAAAGGTTCTTTCAATCCAAAAGGAACTTGAAGAAGCTACAGCTCTTGAAATGCCAATGATGCAAGAAAACCTTCCTATCATCGGTACTATCGTAACACTCGGTACTTTGATGGGTTTGTTCGGTACTGTGTTGGGTATGATTAAGTCATTCTCTGCAATGGGTGCAGGCGAAGGTGGCGCTGACTCTTCAGCACTTTCAGTAGGTATCTCTGAGGCACTTGTTAATACTGCTTCTGGTATCGCAACTGGTGCTCTCGCCGTAATTACATACAACTACTACACTAACAAGATCGACCGCTTGACTTTCAGCCTCGACGAAGTTGGTTTTACTATCGTTGAAACATTCTCTGCAACTCACTAATTAGCATAAATAAGGTATATAAGACATGGGACGTTTTAAAATCAAAAAACAAGATACGTTCATAGACATGACGCCTATGAGCGATGTCATGGTCCTGTTGCTTACCTTCTTTATGTTGACTGCAACTTTCGTTAAGGAAGAACCAATCAAGGTAATTACCCCTGGTTCGGTTTCTGAAATCAAGATTCCTTCAAACAACTTGCTCACTATCTTCGTTGAGAAGAATGGTAAGGTGTTTATGACTATGGACTCTCCAGAAAGTCTTACTCTATTGGCTAACAAAATGAACGAAGAGGGCAAACTCTCTCTTTCTGCCAACGAAGTGAAGGAATTTGCGCAAGCTCCTACATTCGGTACACCACTCAATACTATCCGCGGATGGTTGGCAAGCGGTGACAACAAGAATGAGCTCCTCACTAAGAGCAAAGAAGCTGGTATTCCTTGCGACAGCGTAAACAATGAGCTGAAGACATGGGTAAGCGCAGCACGTGAAGCGTGTGGTGAGAATATGCGTATCGCAATTAAGGCTGACAAGTCTACTTCCTACGCTGTAATTAAACGAGTTATGGATTCTCTACGCGAGATTGAGGAAAATCGTTACAACTTGATTACCTCACTTAAAGGTGTAGAAAACTAAAATTTCAAGTTATGGCAAAATTAGGTGGAAGTAAACAAAAGAAAATGAGTTCGCGCGTGGACTTCACGCCAATGGTGGATATGATCATGTTGCTCGTTACATTCTTTATGCTTTGTACTACTCTTCTTAAACCACAAACAATGGAAATCTCAATGCCTTCTGACAAAGAAGACTTGAAAGAAGAGAACCAAAGCCAAGTAGCAGCATCAAAGGCTATCACCATTCTCATTGACGAAAATAATACGCTTTACTACTTTAAGGGTAAACCCGATGGTGGTACGGATATTCCAAACGAAGGTAAGCTTTTTGCTACAACTTATGGCAAAGACGGCTTACGTAAGGTGCTTCTTGAAAGCAACCCTCAAGCTGTGAAGGCTGTTAAACAGCTGAAGGACAAATATGCAAGAATGGTCACTTCTAACGTTCAACAAGAACAAAAGAATAAGGCTGCTTATAAGGAAGAATTGAACAAAATTAAAAATGCTGATTACACTCCAAGCGTAATCATCAAGGCTTCTGACAAAGCTACTTATGACAACCTTATCCAAGTGCTCGATGAAATGCAAATTTGCAGCGTCGGACGTTATGTGATTGATAAGTTCGCAGCAGGTGATAGAGCTAAGATTGATGCTCTTAAAAACGGTACTGCGCAGTAATAACATAAGTGAAGTATAAATTACTATGTCTAAAATAGATTTAGCATCACGCGAATGGTGCGATTTGGTATTCGAAGGACGTAACAAAGAGTACGGAGCTTATCGTAACCGCGCAAACAAAGGTAAGTTTCAGCTTCGTGCTATCATCTTCGTTGTTATTGTACTTGCAGCTATTGCAGCAGCTTTGGTTGCAAAAACACAAATCGAAAATGCTTTGGCTAAGAACAAAAGCATGGACGGCGACGAAATCACCGAACTTCAAGAATTAAAGAAGGACGAGCCTAAAAAGGAAGAACCTAAGAAGAAAGAACCTGAATTGGAATACGAAAAGCCAGTTGAAAAGGTTAATGTAAAATCTTCTATTCAGTTCACCGTTCCTAAGATTGTGGAAGACGATAAGGTAGACCACTCAAAGGAACTTAAGACTCAAGATGAGGTAACAAAGAACAAGTTTGCTATCGCAGCTCAAGATTACACCAATCCTAATGGTGATAATAGCGGTATTAACATCGACGACTTGAAAGAAAATCAACGTGCTGGTGGTACCACTGTTCCTCCCAAGGAACCTGAAGTTGTTGATAATGCTATCGTAGAGCAACCTGCCACTTATCCTGGTGGTGAAAGTGCTTTGCTTGCATTCGTTAGCAAAAACCTTGTATATCCTGCTATTGCACAAGAGCAAGAGTTGCAAGGTACGGTTATCCTCCGTTTCAAGGTAGGTACTGATGGTTCTGTAACAGACGTTAAGGTTGAGAAATCACTTTCACGCGAGTGCGACCAAGCTGCCGCTGCAGTTGTACGTAAGCTTCACCGCTTCGTTCCTGCTAAGCAACAAGGTCACCCTGTTCCAGTATGGTTCCGTCTTCCTATTCGATTCCGTATTCAGTAATCAGTTAGTCTGATTGCTAACTGCAACATAAGAAAGAGGACATGTCCAAACGGCATGCCCTCTTTTTTTATTTATATGTTGTTTGGAAAACTCCTCTGACACTTTATGTAATAGGCCATTAATAATTTATAGAACACTACATTGCTGCTTTATGTATGAAAAGGTTAACTATATAGAGTTTTATCTATACATTTGCACAAGCAAAATAACACTAACAAAACAACACAAACAACGTATACATGAAAAAAAACATCGTGCTTCAAATGCAAATGAAGTTTGTTTGCATTCTTCTCATGGTTATAAGTTTAATAGCCGCATGTAATTCAAAGTCCCCAACTCCAGAAGAACTATATAAAGAAGAAGCAACTGGCGTAGTAATGGTGCTCAATAAATTCTATTATAATGTAACTATGCCCAACGGAGAGCATTTATATTTTACAGGCATAGCTAAAGATGGTTCACTTATCGGACTTACTGATAATATAAACGAAATAAGACGCAATTGTGCCTATTTGTCAGGAACAGCCTTTTTCATAAATGATAAGGGAATATTACTAACTAACCGGCATGTAGCCTCACCTACGATTGACGAAGCACAGGTAAAAGTATGTTTGATGAACATTGTTCGTTATGTCAAATCTTTGTATGAAGAACGCATGAACGAACTTACAATACAATATAATGAGTTAGAGGAACAAAAATATAATTGTGTTGGGGTTGATTATTGGGGCGATACACAAGTAGACCAAGCACAAATTGCACAGATTGAAAACCAACAATATCAACTTAAGCAACAATATAACGAACTATTGCAAGCACGCAACAAAATAAACAATCAAGCGAACGTATCAAATGTTTCCGTTCACTCTGTTTGCCAATTAGGAATAGCATATAATGACTCTTATGTAACAACCGAAGCCGATTTTATTGAGACCAATCCTTGCAACATCTTACGAGTATCTCAAGATAAAGATACCGATCTTGCGCTTATACAATTGCGCAATGGCCAAACACCGAAAAAGTGTCATATATTCGCAGTAGATAAAAACAATTCAGCCAATGGCTTCTTCAAAAAACTTTTTAATGGTGATAAAGCAGTGTCTCCAACCAATTTAAAGATTGATCAAACACTCTATATGATAGGTTTTAATGCGGGTATACAATTGGCTAATACGCGCAAGGGTATTAAAGTACAGATGACTAGTGGACGCCTTACGCAAATGCCAGATGGCAACCGACTACTTTACAGCATTCCTACTATGCAAGGTTCAAGTGGTAGCCCTGTTGTAGACGAATGGGGAAACCTTGTTGGTGTGAATTTTGCAAAGCTAAATGGTTCTGACAACTTTAATTTTGGCATACCATTGCAAAAAGTTCGCAACTTTGTGGGCGAATAATCTTTGCTACCTTTGCACAACAAACCTATTTAAAAAAGAGCAATTATGAACAGAATAAAATGCTTATTAATATTTTAGGGGGGGATAAGTATAACAGCATCGGGTAAATAAACTTTACTCGATGCTGTTTGCTATTTTTACTATCTAAACAACTTCAAATAGATAGCAGAATACGTGTCTGTATAGCAATAGGGGTTAAATGCTTGCTTCAAAATCTTGCATACACTTTACAAGTTGCTTAACCCCTTCAAGTGGCATTGCATTGTAGCACGACGCTCTGAAACCACCCACCGAGCGATGTCCCCGTATGGCATAAATACCATGCTTAAGTGAATAGTCTATAAACCTATCTTCTAAATGTTTGTATTCGTCATTTAAAACAAAGCACATATTCATAAGTGAGCGGTCTGCTTCGCAAGCTGTAGCATGGAATAGTTTGTTACGATCAATCTCAGCATACAACAAATTGGCACGTTCAATAGCCCTTTCGTGCATTACCTCTACCCCACCTTGCTTCTTTATCCAACGCAAAGTTAGCAAAGCGGTGTATATGGCAAGCACTGGTGGCGTGTTATACAATGAATGAGCTTTAATATGATTTGCATAATCAAGCATAGGTGGTATTATTCTGCCTAAAGTACTATTTTTTTGAGCCGCATCGTTCTTCACAATAACAAATGTTACGCCAGCCATTGATAAATTCTTTTGAGCACCGCCATATATAACATCATACCTTTTTACATCAATCTTACGAGTTAGGATGTCCGACGACATGTCAGCAATCAGAGGTATTGAACTTTCAATATCATAATGCAATTCAGTGCCATAGATAGTGTTATTGGTTGTAATATGTAGGTAGTCTGCATCATTAGGTATTGTGTATTGATGCGGAATATAAGCATAATTTTCGTCTGCCGAACTTGCCACACAAACAGTCTCACCAAATTGTTGTGCCGCATGCATGGCTTCGCTTGCCCAATGTCCACTATCGAGATAAGCAGCCTTATGGTGCAAAAAGTTCATAGGTATCATACTGAATTGCAGACGAGCGCCACCCCCCAAAAATAGCACAGAGTATCCATTAGGAATACCAAGCAATTCAGTCATCAATGCTTGAGCCTCATCCAATATATCTTTAAACATTGGCGTGCGATGACCAATTTCTATCAAAGAAAGCCCCGAGTGGTTATAGTCTATAATCGCTTGTGCAGTAGCTTCTTTAACCTCTTCGGGCAACATGGCTGGTCCTGCACCAAAATTATATAAATTACTTATCATTTTATCTTAAACCATTTATATCAATAAATGTGGATTGCAATATCAAGCGAATTTATTCTATTTTTCTCAGATAGCAAAACCCTATCAATTAAAATCAAATATAGCACATATTTTAAATAAATGTGCTAAAAAATACGTACCTTTGCCACGTAAAATCAAAAATCCAATGTGTATGAAAGCAGTATATTTCTGCCCCATTACATAAGAGGTAGAATATCACTTCATAACACACTATGCACATTCAATAAATCATGAGTGAACAATTAAAGAAAATCAAGCAACTCGTAGAGCTACGCCAAAAGGCTCGTTTAGGTGGTGGTGAAAAGGCCATTGAAAAGCAACATGCAAAGGGCAAAGCTACAGCTCGCGAACGTATTGAGCTATTGCTCGACAAGGGCTCATTCGAAGAAATGGATATGTTTAAACTGCATCGTTGCCACAACTTTGGCATGGAAAAGAAACAATTCCTTGGCGATGGTGTAGTAGCTGGTAGCGGTACTATCAACGGCCGTTTGGTATATGTCTTTGCACAAGATTTCACCGTAAATGGTGGCTCACTTTCTGAGACAATGGCTCAAAAAATATGCAAGGTGATGGACCAAAGTATGAAGATGGGTGCACCTTGTATCGGTCTTAACGACTCGGGTGGTGCACGTATCCAAGAGGGTATCAACGCATTAGCCGGTTTCGGCGAAATATTCCAACGCAATATCGAAGCTTCTGGTGTTGTACCTCAAATCTCGGGCATCTGCGGTCCGTGTGCTGGTGGTGCTGTATATTCGCCCGCACTAACCGACTTTGTAGTTATGCTTGAAGGCATTAGCTACATGTTCCTTACGGGTCCTAAGGTTGTAAAGACCGTTACAGGCGAAGAGGTAACACAAGAAGACCTTGGTGGTGCATCAGTACACTCAACAAAGAGCGGTGTATGCCATTTCACTGCCAAGACCGAAGAGGAGTTTGCACAACTCATCCGTCGTTTGCTTTCATACATTCCACAAAACAACATGGAGCATGCTCCACGAGTTGAATGTAACGACCCAATCGACCGCAAAGAAGACTCGCTCAACGAAATTATCCCCGACAATCCTAACATGGCATACGATATGTACAAAGTTATCGGTGCTGTAGTAGACAACGGAGAATTCATGGAAGTACAGCGCAACTTTGCACGTAATATCATCATCGGCTTTGCTCGTTTCAATGGTCAGAGCGTAGGCGTTGTAGCTAATCAGCCAAGCGTATATGCAGGTGTACTCGATTGCAATGCATCGCGCAAGGCAGCTCGTTTCGTACGTTTCTGCGACTGCTTCAACATTCCTATCGTATCGCTTGTAGACGTACCAGGCTTCTTACCAGGCACAGGTCAGGAGTACAATGCAGTTATCGACCATGGTGCAAAACTTCTCTATGCATACGGCGAAGCTACCGTGCCCAAGGTAACAGTTACCTTGCGTAAGAGCTATGGTGGTTCGCACATTGTGATGGGTTGTAAGCAACTAAAGGCCGACTTAAACTATGCATGGCCATCAGCCGAAATCGCTGTAATGGGTGCTTCGGGTGCAGTTGCTATTCTTGATGGTAAGGAAGCTAAGACTAAGGAAGATCCTAAGGCATTCCTTGCTGAAAAAGAGAAGGAATACAACGACCTCTTTACCAACCCTTACAAGGCTGCCGAATATGGTTACGTTGATGATGTAATCGAGCCTCGCAACACACGTTTCCGCATCTGTCGTGCACTTGCACAACTTGAAAACAAGCGCGAAACACGTCCTGTTAAGAAACACGGCAACATTCCACTCTAAACCAAGCGTCAAAGAGATTTTAAAAGTTCTTTAGTTTTGAGCAAGTAAGCACATATACAAGTGCCAAGTGCAAGCATGTGCATTCTTGCCCAAAACTATAAACAAACCGAATATGAAGAATTTTCAATATAAACTCGGTGATAAAACCATAACCATCCGTCTTGACGAAAAGCAAGGAACCATTGCAGACTTCTTGGTAGATGGTTGGCATCACAAACCCGCAGACGACGAAATGCCCGCTTATGCAGCAGCAATAGCTTTGGCATTAATCGAGCACGAGGTTGAAATCGTTCACGACGATGAGCCAGGTATTATTACTGTTCAGCATCACCGCACCAATTGGAATAGTCCAAGTGAGATGATGACACAAATTTAAGAATACAATAACGCATTCCATAAAGCATCTCTTTAAAACATCATACACAAAGAATAAAGATGAAGCAATACAAATATACCATTAACGGCACTCAGTTCGATGTAACTATCGATAGCATTAATGGATCATTAGCAAAGGTTGAAGTAAACGGCATCCCCTTTGATGTTGAAATGCAAGGTTCTTCGCTTGTAGAAGAAGCTCTACCTACTGTTTCAACCGATACAACTACAACAGCAGCACAACCTGCTCCTGCAGCAAGTGAAACTCCTGCAGCTGCTCCCGCAGCCAAGAGCGGTCCTGGTGCAGGCACACCAGTCAAGGCTCCACTTCCAGGCGTTGTCACTAAAATTCTCGTTAAGGAAGGACAAGCTGTAAAGAAAGGCGAAGTAGTACTTGTACTCGAAGCCATGAAAATGGAAAACAACATCACAGCAGAAGCTGACGGCACCATTAGCGGCATCTGCGTAAGCGCTGGCGACAGCGTAATGGAGGGCACCACACTCATCACTATTGCATAAGTTTAAGCACTCTACATTTTATATTCAATAGGCTCATGGTAAAGAGGTTTATTCTTTATCATGAGCCTATTGTTTTATAAAAAAGTCTACATCATATACGCCATCATTGCATCATACTATATACTCAGCGTCATATTTTCTTCTGCCAATATAGTGTTTTCAAACACCGTTTGGGCCTCATCAAGCAACACGCTTTCATCGTCATATCGCGATGAGAAGTGTCCTATAACAAGTTTGCCCACCTCGGCAGCTTTAGCCATCTGTGCTGCTTGCAAGGCAGTAGAATGTAACGTCTCTATAGCTCTCGGCAAATTGTCTTGACCAAAAGTAGCTTCATGGTAGAGCAAATCTACACCTTTAAGCCATTTCACATTCTGAGGCTGATAGCAAGTGTCAGAGCAATAAGCATATGTTCGTCCCTTTTCAGCAGGATAAACCAATTCATCGTTCTTAAATGTTCTGCCATCAGGAGTTGTCCAATCTGCCCCTTGCTTAATACTATTTATAGCGTAATAAGGAATTTCAAGATAGTCTATCATATCCCGTCTGATATGAGGCAAAGGTGCTTTTTCCTTAAACAAAAAGCCACAGCAAGGCACTCTGTGCAACAAGGGTATAGTATACACACTTACCGAACGATCTTCAAAAATAAGGTGCGAGTCTTTGTCAGTAGGTAATGCATGAAACACCACATCATAGGCTATGCCTTTGCAAAAAAAATCAAGTTGTGGGCGCATCAACGTTTCGAGTTCTGCATGGGCATAAATATGTATAGGCAATGTTCTGCCCGCCAACGATAACGTTGAGAGTAGCCCTATCAACCCAAAAATATGGTCGCCATGTAAGTGTGATATAAAGATATGCGACAAGCGAGCAAACTTTTGTCTTGAACGCCTAAACTGCACTTGTGCCCCCTCGCCACAATCAATCATATACAATTTTTCGCGTATATTAACCAATTGAGCCGACGGCCAATGCTTCAATGTGGGCAATGCACTGCCGCAACCTAATATGTGAACATCGAACTTTTCCATATCGCAAAGTTACTGATTTCAACAATAAAAGTGTAATTTTGCATATATAAATCATTATTCATATTCTCTATGCATACACGTAGCGAAAAACTTGAAGCTTTTGGTCGTCTGCTTGATGTGCTCGACGAACTAAGAGAGAAATGTCCGTGGGACCGCAAGCAAACCAACGAGAGTTTGCGTCCCAACACAATAGAAGAAACTTACGAACTCTGCGATGCCCTTATCAAGAATGATAAGAAAAACATCTGCAAGGAATTGGGCGATGTGCTCCTGCATGTTTGCTTTTATGCAAAAATAGGGTCAGAAACTGAGGACTTTGATATTGCTGATGTTTGCAACCAACTTTGCGATAAACTCATATTCCGTCACCCTCATGTATATCCCCCTAAGGGACAGGACGAAAAAAACAACGTCAACAACGAACAACAAGTTAGTGAGCAATGGGAAAAGCTTAAACAAAAAGAGAAGGATGGCAATAAAACAGTGCTTTCAGGCGTTCCTACCACTCTTCCAACACTAATTAAAGCCTATCGCATACAAGACAAAGCACGTAATGTGGGCTTTGATTGGGAAGAACGCTCACAAGTGTGGAGTAAGGTAAAAGAAGAGATTGCTGAGTTTGAAGCCGAAGTTGAAAACATGGACAAGAAGAAAGCCGAAGAGGAATTTGGCGACGTCCTTTTCAGCCTTATCAATGCTGCGCGTCTCTACCATATCAATCCCGACAATGCGCTTGAACACACTAATCAAAAGTTTATTCATCGCTTTAACTATCTTGAAGCACACACACTTAAGCAAGGTAAACAGCTCACCGACATGACGCTTGAAGAGATGGATAAACTATGGAACGAAGCTAAAAAAGAAGAGAAAGAATAATTGAATTTCAACACCCCATATAGCAACACGCCAATCACCGCGAGCGTGCTATACCGTCTGCCCAATAGCAAGCATTTCACCCGTATCGTGCAGCATGGCATGCCGAAATGCTATACAACATTAAACGACGTTCCTCTTAGTGGAGGATACGTCGTTATGCCGTTTGTAGTTACCAACAGTCAGCCTATTGTGTTCGTCACCCCCGACTCCATCAGTCGCGAAATGTTGCCTACACCCCAAGCAAGCATGCCCCATTCTATAGAGCAATGCAACGCAAGCGACGAACGCGCCACTTATACGCAAGCATTTGCTAAGTGCAAGCAAATGCTCTTACAAGGGCAACTTCAAAAGGTTGTACTTTCGCGCCGTTTGCAAGTAAAAAGCCAGCAGCCTTGGAGTGCCGAGAAACTTTTTGTGCAAGCTTGCCACAATCGTCCTAACAGTTTCATTGCCCTATGGACTACACCTCAAACTGGCACTTGGCTTGTAGCAACTCCCGAACCTTTATTGCAAAAACAAGGCAACAACTATAGCACTGTAGCCTTGGCTGGAACACTGCCTTACGATGCAACCTGTGCCACCCCACCCCTATGGGACGAGAAAAATCGTCAAGAGCAAGCACTTGTTGCCCATTTTATAGAGAGCCAAATACGTCCTATCAGCCAATCGCTGTTATACTCCGACTGCCACACCATACGTTCGGGCAATATTCAGCATCTGTGCACAAACTTCTCGTTTAAGCTCAACAATAGCAGCAACGAACGTTTGCTTTTACAATGCCTTCACCCCACTCCTGCCGTTTGCGGACTGCCTCAAGCCGAGGCTCTCCGTGCCATTATCGAAAGCGAATCTACCCCTCGCCAATACTATGCAGGCTTTAGTGGACCCTTTCATTTAGCCAAAGACGAAACGCAACTTTTTGTCTCGTTGCGCTGCATGCACCTGCAACCTAATTGTGCCACCCTCTATGCTGGCGGAGGCATTATGCCCGAGAGCAAAGAGCAAGCCGAATGGGACGAAACATGCCGAAAGTTGCAAACCATGCTCGATGTATTGAGGGGATAAATGCACCATCTCTCAATGCTCTTTTTTAATAAAATAAGCTTCGGCTCGGCAATTGAAAACAAGTTTTCATTACGCTCGCCTTGCATTATTTTTTAATAAAAAATACCTAAGATAAAGTATCTATGTTTTGCAATACGCCCCAGGTAAACCAACTTACTTCGTTGCTTCTGTCGCATCATATCACCGACATCGTGGTATGTCCAGGCTCACGCAATGCCACTATTGTACACAATCTTAACGAACTCAAAGGGCGTATCAGCATTCATCCCGTTACAGACGAACGCAGCGCAGCCTTTGTAGCATTAGGCATGACCCTTGCCATCGAACGAGCTGTAGCCGTATGTGTCACCTCGGGTTCGGCATTGCTCAATTGCATTCCGGCAGTGGCCGAAGCCTACTATCGTCATTTGCCACTGCTCGTTATTTCAGCCGATCGTCCTACACAATGGATAAACCAACTTGATGGGCAAACCCTCCCACAGCAGCAAGCACTTATGCCCTACTGCAGTACATTTAGCATTTCAACGCCCCACACGCAAGACGACTTATGGCAAAACAATCGTAGCATCAACGAGGCCATACTCCGCTTACAGCACAATGGTGGCGGTCCGTCGCACATCAACGTAGCCATTGAAGAACCCATGTTTAGCTTCACCACAGCTACACTTCCCAACGAACGTACCATCAAGGAGTTTGCTGCCAACCAAGCGGCCTCTCCCCTTCCAGCAGAGGTTGTTAGGCTTATCAGTAGCGCTCGTTTGCCAGCTCTCATCATAGGTCAGTATGAAAAAGGCGACATACGCGAAGAGGTCAGTCAGCTCATCTCTAACTGCCAACTACTCGTTTTGCCCGAAATCATCTCCGACGTAGAGGGCAACCATCTTATGCACGCTTTCGATCATATATCCACAACCTCTGAGGCCATAAAGCCCGACGTCATTGTGCAGATAGGTGGCAATTTTGTTCATAAAAAATTCAAAACGCTCTTACGCAACACACCTTGCCAAATAGTGCGCATAGGCACAGAGCAACACATGCCCGACACCTTTTGTCACCTCGCCTATTGGGTGCATGCCGATGTTTGTTGCGCACTTCATCAATTGGCCAATGAGTTGCCTAAGCAACAAAATAGCGTGGCGCAAGCCTATGTCCAGCTCAAACAAGTGCATGCAGAACTAACTTCGGCCGATGCCCAATTGCCCAGCAAGTTCAGCATGCACACTGCGCTTAGGGTATTAAAAGAGCAACTGTCCAAGCTCTCGCCCGCTATAACTTTGCATTTGGCCAATAGTTCTGCAGTGCGTGCAGCGGGGTTAGTGTTTGAGTCGGGTGCGTTTCCTATCTACTGCAACCGCGGTGCAAACGGCATTGAGGGCAGTTTGTCTACCGCAGTAGGTTATGCGCTGAAGATGTGGGGACTAAGCATTGTAGTGATTGGCGACCTCAGTTTTTTTTACGATGCCAACGCCTTGTGGAACACTCATCTGCCAGCAAATCTGCGCATACTATTGCTTAATAATGGCCATGGAGCCATTTTCGACCAATTGCAGGGTTTGTCTGCTTCAAAGGCTCGAGACGAATTTATTGCAGCTGGTGGCAAGCGTTTTACAGCACAAGGCGTCTGTGCCTCTTATGGTGTAGCCTATCAAAAGGTAGAAAATGCCAAGCAACTTGCCGATACCATGCCCCATTTCCTTAATGAGGATTACACCACTGCTCAACTCATTGAGGTTACGCTAAAGTAGCCCCACTGCATCACACATATCAAATATCAATCATTCAAAAAAAAACATCAACAACATGCGTACATGGAATACAATCAAAGAATACAAAGAGATACTCTTCGACGAGTATAATGGCATAGCTCGCATCACCATTAATCGTCCGCGCTATCGCAATGCTTTCACCCCACTCACAGTGGCCGAGATAGGCGATGCCTTGCGCTATTGCCGCGAGGCGCAAGACATTTGTGTTGTGGTACTAACGGGTGCTGGCGACAAAGCCTTTTGTTCTGGAGGCGATATGCACGTAAAAGGTCGTGGCGGATATGTAGGCGGCGATGGCGTGCCTCGTCTCAATGTACTCGACGTTCAAAAGCAAATTCGCTCTTTGCCCAAGCCTGTCATTGCTATGGTTAATGGCTATGCTATTGGTGGCGGACACGTACTCCACCTTATGTGCGACCTTACCATTGCCTCCGAAAATGCCATATTCGGGCAAACGGGTCCTAAGGTTGGCTCATTCGATGCAGGCTTTGGAGCCTCGTATTTAGCACGCATTGTAGGCCAGAAAAAGGCTCGCGAAATATGGTTTATGTGTCGCCAATACACAGCTAAAGAGGCCGAGCAGATGGGCATGGTCAATAAGGTTGTACCCTTTGATAAACTCGAAGATGAGGTTGTTGAATGGGCTGAAACCATGATGGAACGCTCGCCTTTGGCTCTGCGCATGATCAAGGCTGGGCTCAATGCCGAACTTGATGGGCAAGCCGGCATACAAGAGCTTGCAGGCGATGCCACTATGCTTTATTATATGCTCGACGAGGCGCAAGAGGGTGGCAGAGCTTTCCTTGAAAAGCGCAAACCTAACTTTAAGAAATATCCCAAACTGCCCTAAGCGCTCTTGACTCATAGCCACAATTAAAGAACATAAATAAATTTAACAAGCAAGGTCGCTTCGGCACATGTTCACCCCCTGAACACTTCAGCTGAAGCGACCTTTTTAAATACAACTTTATTTTGCATTTTCTTCCGTTTTCACTCAGAGTTATTCCGCGCACATTACAGTTTAAGCAGCCTGCGGGCACATCGCGCGGAGTGTATTATAATCGCAAAGTTTGGTATATATTGCTCACCTCGAGCGACCCTCAACTACACTTTACAGGCCTTGGCGAGTGTGCCCCACTCTACGACCTTAGCTGCGACTACGACGAGCATTACGAACAACGCCTGCGCGATATATGCCGAGAGGTAGAGCAAACTCAAAACCTCGACTCTAACCGCTTGCGCCCTTATCCCTCTATACTGTTTGGTCTACAAAGCGCCTTTCGCTCGGCGGCAGGCTCGCTTGCAGGCGACTATCTTAAGCTCTATCCATCGGCATTTACCAAAGGCGAAAAGGGCATACCCATTAACGGACTGGTGTGGATGGGCAGTTACGAAGAGATGTGCCAACGCATGGAGCAAAAGCTCGAACAGGGCTTTCGCTGCGTAAAACTCAAAATTGGTGCTATTGATTTTGACAGCGAAATGGCACTTATCAAAAGGTTGCGCCAACGCTATAGTGCTGATACTGTAGAACTCAGAGTCGATGCCAATGGCGGCTTCACCCCACAAGATGCCCCCCAAAAACTCAACGAGTTGGCACGTTACAACATTCATAGCATTGAGCAACCCATACGCCAAGGACAATGGAACGAGATGGCACGTCTCTGTGCCAACACTCCTTTGCCCATTGCCCTTGACGAGGAACTTATTGGGGTGAACGACTATAAGCAAAAGATTGAACTACTCAACACTATCCACCCGCAATACATTGTTCTTAAGCCCACACTACACGGTGCTTTTACCGGTGCAGCCGAGTGGATGGCCTTGGCACGCGAGCGTAACATTGGCTATTGGACCACCTCAGCACTCGAAAGCAACGTTGGACTCAATGCCATTGCCCAATGGTGCGCTGCCATCGATGCCGACACCACACTGCCACAGGGCTTAGGCACTGGCCAACTGTTTGTTAAGAATTTCGATGCTGCACCACTACATATTGAGGGCGACTGCCTGTGGTATGGCAGCCCTAAACAACGCAATTTTTTAGCAGATATAGAGGATTTTAAGGATAAATGGAAAGAGCCTTCGCCCACCATGCAGGTGCACACATCGGGCAGTACAGGCCAACCCAAAAACATTGAAGTAGAGAAAGTGCGCATGTGGGAGAGCGCCCTTACCACACTACAAGCCTTGGGCTTACAAGAGGGCAACACCGCCCTTCTGTGCATGCCACTCAAGTATATTGCAGGGCAAATGATGCTTGTGCGCTCGTTGGCAGGCGCTTTGTCGCTCATTCCCGTTGCGCCCACCTCTCATCCCTATGCCCATCTTCATGAGGTCCCCGACTTTGCTGCTATCACCCCCATGCAAGCCTACGAGTCGCTACGCGTGCCTCACGAGCGTTCGCTCATGCGACGCACGTTATGCCTTATTATAGGTGGTGGTGCCATTATGCCCGAACTTGCCGAAGAGCTAAAACGTTTTCCCAACCCCGTTTATAGCACTTATGGCATGACCGAAACACTTTCGCACATTGCCCTACGACGCTTAAATGGCTCTCAGGCTTCAGACTTTTACACACCACTCTCTGGCGTAAGCACCAGCCTATCGGCAGAGGGGTGTTTGGTTATTAATGCCCCCAAGGTGTGCAGCCAAACGCTTGTTACTAACGACATTGCCGAACTGTTGCCCGATGGCAGATTTCGCATACTCGGTCGCCGCGACAACGTGATTTGTTCGGGCGGAATAAAGTTGCAAATCGAACAGATAGAACAGAAGTTATCGTCGCTCACTGTTCCGTTTGTCATTACCTCACTACCAAGCGAGGAGTTGGGCGAAATGGCAATCATGCTTTATGAGGGCACAAGCGAGATGGTGCATGAACTCGAAACTTCGTGCCGCCAACTCTTAGACCGCTACGAAGTGCCTAAACGCTTTATCCCCACAACTCATATCCCACTTACCGAAACCAACAAGCCAGCTCGTGCCGAGGTTAAAAAGTTGGCATTGCAACTATTTAATGCCAATGCATAAAACTCTGCAACCTATAGCATAAAGCATCTATACAACGAACCTCACATGCTTATCACATCAATTGTGTAATGAGCATGTGAGGTTAGTTGTTTCTCTATGTCATCATCTATTCCCCTCCCAAAAAGCGTTCTTTCAGCACCATGTTTCGCATGCTTCTGCTTAAAAGTACGAAAGTAGTTGGCGTATCACGGCCGTGATACGCGCGTATCATGGGCGCGATACGAGCGTATCATGGGCGTGATACGAGCGTATCACGGGCGTGATACGCCAACTCACTACGCATTGTATAGCAGAAACAAGCGTAAATAGCCTCAAACAGAACACGTTTCTGCCTTTAACTCACCATCATCGCATGCGCTTACTTAACTTGCATGTTACAACCTACTTCCCCCTCAATAGGCTTTGGCAAAGCAGCCCATAAGCCACGTAACTACTGAATTTCTCAAAAAAAAAGAACCTGCATTTTACTTTGACATATTCGGCAGGTCTTATAAATGTAACGCACAAACAACAAAACTAAATAAAAGATTATAATTATGAAAAAGAAGATAAATGTTTTAAACATATTGTTGGCTATAGCTCTTGCCTTAGTGAGTACAACAGCCTCTGCACAACGCATACACCACAAGCACATAAGCCATCGTGCTTGCTACCGCCCAATCGTAACAACCATTGTTACTCATCCGGTTTCGGCAAAACGCATTAGCAACACATTAAGCAAAAGCGACCGTTTGGAAATGGCTTTAGCTTACCTAAAGACTCACCCTACGCTCAGCATATCTACTTATAGCAAAATAACAGGCTTAACAAAGGCTATGGCCGAAGCCGAACTCAATGCATTTGCCGCTAACAAAAAAGTGCCCATTAGGTTGGTTATAAGTGGGAAGAAAAAGCTATATACAGTATGAACATCAAGGATAAAGACATTATACAGGCTATCCGAGAGAAAACCGAAAAAGGCTTCCGACTTTTAATGCTAAAATATAAGCAACCTATATATTGGCATATTCGCCGGTTGGTAATCTGGCACGACGAGGCAGAAGATGCCACTCAAGAAACCTTTATCAGAGTTTTTAAGTCGTTTGATAACTTTAAAAACGACGACTCGTTTCGGGCTTGGATTTACCGCATTGCCACCAACGAGGCTCTCAGACAAATTGATAGCAGAAAGACAGAACAAGTGCCACTAGAGGTTGATGCAGACGAGGCTAACCACATGATGGCCGATAGCTACATAGACTATTCAAACCTTGAAGCGGTGAAACTGCAAAAGGCTATCCACTCTCTGCCCATTAAGCAACAAACTACATTCTGCCTACGCTATTACGACGAACTCAGTTACGACGAAATAGCTGCTGCCACAAATTCTACTGCCTCTTCTGCTAAAGCAAACTATCACATTGCCAAAGAGAAGATTGTTAGCTACATGAAATCAAACGATTAAGCTTTAATAACGATGAATAGCATTTTCAACATCAATAAAAACAAAAAGATAAATCCTTACACCACACCAAATGGATTTTTTGACAAGCTTGAAGACGACATTTGGCAAAAGGTGAAAGATGACTATGCTTGCACAACGTTGCAAAATAGCAACACACAAGCAGAGAACGGCAAGAATAAATTAAAGCACATCCCCCTTAAGTGGCAAATTGCATGGGGAAGCATTGCTACTATAGCTGCATCGGTTGCTTTGATATTTGTTTTCAACACGAAATCGTCCCCACAAAACTCATACTCTATCAACGATGTAGACCAGGCTTTTTGCCAACTTAGTACTGCCGATCAAGACTTTTTGCTAAGCGTTTACCAAGACGATGTGTTTATGAATGAATAAGAAGTAATGAACTAAAAACAAATTAAATTATGAAACGTTTTATCAGATTTTTTTTCATTGCATTTGCAATGATTGCGTCTGTGACAACTACATTCGCACAGCAATCAACCCCACAACGTAGCAGCCAACAACAACGCATATCGCGCGAACAATTGGCTGAAATCGAAGCCAAACACATTGCTCACGAGTTGGCTTTTAACGAGGATATCACGAGCAAATTTGTCGCTGTTTACTGCAACTATCAAAAAGAAATTTGGGCATTAGGTTCGAACAAGCGTGCTGGCAAAAAAGCAATGTCTGACAAGGAGAACGAGGAACGTATTAAGCAACGCTTTGCCATGAGCGAGAAGATACTTAACATCCGACAGAAGTACTATAAAGAATACTCTAAGTTTCTATCTCAAACGCAAATAGAAAGAGTATATGAGCAAGAACGCAAGTTAATGAAACGCCACGCTAACAAACGTGGAATGAAAAGAACAACACCCAGACAACGTATCTAATGAAACGTATAATATTTACGACTTTTGCCCTATTGCTTAGCCTTTTGTGCATTAATGAGTCCTTGGCTCAAGAATTAACTTTCTCAAAAGAGACCTTTTCGGATGGTAACATAAACTTGCCATACCGCAAAGCTACCATCCCGGGCTTTGGCGACAACGCATCGCTTGTTATCTATCTGCATGGCGGCTCGAGCAAAGGCAACGACAACGAAACACAAATGCAAGAACCGGGCATCAATGCTATCAGCACATGGTTGGTTAATAATTCGCGCAAAGCCATCATGCTTGTGCCGCAATGCCCCAGCAATTTGTCTTGGCTCGGCACGATGCAAGATGTCCTTGTACACCTGCTGCAAAGCTACATAGACCGCGGCGTAGTGGATGCCAACAAGGTGTATATCTTTGGCGGCTCAATGGGCGGTACTGGCACATGGAACATGCTATCTAATCACCCCGACTTTTTTGCTGCTGCTATGCCTGTTGCCGGCAACCCTACAGGGCTAAATGCCGAAGCTATATCAAAAACACCGCTTTATACCGTTATGGGAACTGCCGACAGAATTATGAAACTATCTAATGTTGAAGTCTTCTTAAAAGACATGGATACTTATAATGCTGCATACATGTTCGACATTGAAAACGGGTGGACACACGAGGATGTTTGCAAAAACAGCTATACCGACAAGCGCCTTAATTGGGTATTTAAACACACCAAAGACACTGAAACAAGCGCAACAAGTGTTGCCAACTCTAAAGCTGACATTGCTAATGTTGCTTGGTATGCTATCAGTGGAGAAAAACTGACGTCGGCTCCTAAGCAAAAGGGCGTTTACATCAAACAAACCGTTTACTGCAACGGCTCTTGTACATCAGAGAAAAGCATTATCCACTAAACGTTAATGGTTTATTTAAGCGAGTGGTAAAAGCAATTGCGCTTATCAACTTGTATGTAAAAAGAGGAATATCACATTGTGCGGTATTCCTCTTTTTGCATATTAATTATGCCCTTTGTGGCCATACATTATTTATAACGATTCGAGCAGATGCTTCAGCACTACAGTTGCCGAAATTTCGCGGTTAGCAGCCTCGGGGATAACAAGCGAACGAGGCGATTCTATCACATCGTCAGTAACAATCATGTTGCGACGAACGGGTAAACAGTGCATAAACTGCGCATTGTTGGTTACGGCCATGTGTGCCTCATCAATGGTCCACGACATGTCTTTCAACAACACTTTGCCATAGTCTGCTGCGTTTGCCACACCGGGGCAACTCCAGTTTTTGGCATAAACAAAGTCGGCTCCTTCGAGTGCCTTCATTTGGTCGTACTCCACCTTTGCATCGCCCACAAACAAGGGGTCGAGCTCGTAGCCATGAGGGTGAGTAACCACAAAATCAACATCGGCTGCACGCATCCATTCGGCAAAACTATTGGGCACTGCTTGTGGCAAGGCACGTGGATGGGGTGCCCATGTGAGCACCACCTTAGGGCGCTTGGTCTCTTTGTGCTCTTCAATAGTTATGAGGTCTGCAAATGCCTGCAAGGGGTGCGCCGTTGCACTCTCCATAGAGAACACGGGGCGACCACTGTATTTTATAAATTGCGAGAGGATGTTCTCGGCATAGTCTGCATCGCGATTAGTAAGTCCGGCAAAGGTGCGCACACCAATGATGTCGCAGAATGATGCCATCACTGGGATAGCCTCAAGCAAGTGTTCGCTCTTGTCGCCATCCATCACCACACCACGCTCGGTTTCAAGTTTCCATGCGCCTTGGTTCACGTCGAGCACCATTACATCAAGTCCTAAGTTGCGTGCTGCTTTCTGCGTTGAAAGGCGTGTGCGAAGCGAATTGTTGAAAAAGATGAGCAAAGCTGTTTTGTGATGTCCCAATTGCTCAAACTGGTAGCGGTCGGCCTTAATCTGCTTTGCCTCGGCTAATGCATTGCTCAATGAGCCAATATCTTGTACGTGAAGAAATGTTTTCATATGCTGTATAATTTGTTTATTTGCTATTATATATAAGGAGTTGTTGAAAATGGATATACCCAATAACTCCTTACAACCCTTTATACTGCGTTAAAGCAAGGCAAATGTAATATTAAATATTGTATAAAGGTTTGCATATTCACTTTTTGTTTGGCTTAAGTCACGAAAAATAGTAAATTTGCTTCTCAAATCATTTAAAACCAAAAGCAATGAAAAAGAATATCTTATTTTTAGCATTTGCTGCAATGACATTTACTTACAGCTGTGCACAAAAATCACAACATAAAGCTAAAACAACAACTACTAAGGTAGAGGCTAAAGCTGCAACTAAGGCATCGTATACGGTGAAAACTATTCCTGCTACTGTTAAGGGAGAAGACGTGGTAAAAACCATTGCAGCTAACTATAAAGGCAAGGTGGCACTCATCGACTTTTGGGCTACTTGGTGCGGACCATGCCGCATGGCAATGAAACAAATCGACGATATCAAGCCAGAACTGAGCAAAAAAGGATGTGTGTTTGTATACATTACAGGCGAAACATCACCACTCAACACATGGAACGATATGATTAAGGGCATCGATGGCGACCACTACCGCTTAACCGACAAACAATGGCAAGATATGTGCAAGTCGCTCAACATCCCTGGCATTCCATCTTACCTCTTACTTGGCAAAGATGGCGAAAAGGCATACGACAATCTAAGCACTGGTGGCTACCCTGGAAGCGAAATCTTGAAAAACGAGATTGAAGTGGCTCTCACTAAATAACACAATGTGGGCAGTTGCCCTAAATGCGACTAATAATCAACTTATATACACAGAAACGTTCTCTCTAAAAATGAGAGAACGTTTCTGTTAAGTTCGTGCTCATTAAGTAGGTGTTCAAAATTAATTGATATGAATTTGTGCATTGTTTTTGTCTGAAACATGCTACGTAACCGATGAAGCCTATGGTTATGGAGGAAACAATGTGCTAAGGCATATCAATTAATGTAGAGCATGATTATATAAATTAATTTTGAATACCTACTTAAACACATTAAGCAATATCTAAAACTCATCACACAGGAGTATGAAGAAATATTCCATGCTGTTTTTGCTTGCCATCATAACGGTTGCTGGCATCACAAAAATGCGCTCGTCGCAACAACAAGAGGCCTTAGCAACCCAAGCTACAGTTGAAGAACAGGCTAACGCCATAGCCCAAGCTGCTAACGAAGATACTGGTGGGCAGTGTCCCGAAGGTATTGAAATTCCACGCTACAATATTGAGCGTGGCGGACAAATCATCAAGCATATTGGCTACACCGTGAGCTACGATGCAGACTTTAAAACACCACAGTGGGTGGCATGGCAACTCACAAGGAAGAAAGCAAATGGAACGGAGGCACGCTACAACAAATTCCAACCCGACCCCAAAGTGAAAGGGGCTAAAGCCTACCCCACTGACTATACCAACTCGGGCTACGATCGCGGACACATGGCGCCTGCCGCCGATATGAAATGGAGCCACCAAGCAATGGTTGAATCGTTTTATATGACTAACGTGTGCCCCCAAAACCGCAACTTGAATCGTGGTGATTGGAAAGATTTGGAGGAATTGGAGCGCAGTTGGGCTACGAAATATGGCTGTGTGAGCATTGCTGCTGGCCCTATCTACTATAAAGAACGCACACCGCAGCGCATTGGTGGTAACAAGGTGGCAGTGCCCGATGCTTTCTTTAAAGTGCTGCTTGTAGGCTATCCCAAAACTCCCAAAGCCTATGCTTTTGTGTTTGAAAACAAGGCGGGTAGTCACCCCTTGACATATTATCAACTAACGGTTGATGAGCTTGAAAAGCGCACAAGGATGGACTTTTTCTCTGCTCTACCCGACAAGGTTGAAAACAAAATTGAAGCTGAAAAACCTGCATTATAAACATTAACTGAATTTGTATGCAAAAACCATATATAAAGTTCTTACTTCTACTATTCAGCATGCTCTGCACAAGCGCAATAAAAGCACAAGAAAGCACAGACAATGACGACAGCGTGACGTATGTAAAATGTGAAAAAACATACCGCTACAGAGTGACTCTGAAGGATAAGAAGAACAACGACTATAGCTTGAAGCATCCAGAAAAATTTTTGTCTGAAAAATCACTCGCACGCCGCAAACGCTATGCGTTAAGTGTTGATGAATATGATTTGCCCATAAGCAATTCTTATCTTAAACACATTGAGCAATTGGGACTACGCATTTACAACCTTAGCAAATGGAACAACTCTGTGGTGGTTGAAACCGCTGATAGCAACCTAATAAAGCGCGTTGCGCAACTGCCCGAAGTGAACCATGTGCTGAAAGTATGGGAAAGTCCTGACAGCATACCCGTGCTAAAGCCCAACGACCGCTTTGACCTCGTAACAAATAAGCGCGACACCACCTTTGCCAACTACTATGGCTATGGTGCACAACAAGTTGAGATGTTGGGGGTTGAAAAGTTGCATGCTCAAGGCTTTAAAGGTCAAGGCATTACGATAGGTGTAATTGATGGTGGCTTCTTCAATGCAGATTTGATGAAAGGGCTTAAAGCAACTCGCATATTGGGCACACGCAACTTTGTTCGTCCTGAGAAAAGCGTGTTCGAAGAACAAGAACACGGCATGATGGTGCTATCGTGTATGGCTGCTAACGAACCTAACTTTTTGGTAGGAACGGCTCCCGAAGCTGCATATTACCTACTACAAAGCGAGGATGGCGAGACAGAACAACTCGTTGAAGAAGACAATTGGTGCGCTGCTCTTGAATATGCCGACAGCGTAGGTTGCGACCTTGTAACAAGTTCGCTTGGCTACTATCATTTCGACCATAAAGAGATGAACCACCATTACTACGACCTCAACGGACACACCGCTATCAATAGCAAAAGCGCATCGCTCTGTGCCAGCCGTGGCATTGTGCTACTAAATAGTGCGGGCAATAGCGGTGACGAAAAATGGAAGAAAATAGGCTTTCCTGCCGATGCTTGCGACATGATTACGGTTGGCGCAGTGAGCAAAGATAGCATCAACACAAACTTTTCGTCGGTTGGTGATACTGCCGACGGACGTATCAAACCCGATGTAATGGCGGTGGGCAGAAGGTCTGCAGTATACGATACGGATGGTACTGAAACCGAAGTGAATGGCACATCGTTCTCTTGTCCTACCATGTGTGGAGCGGTGGCTTGCTTGCTTCAAGCCTTTCCTACAAAGCGCCCAAGCGAACTTATCAACGCGCTACAACAGAGTGGTAACAACGCCTCTCATCCCGACAATATCTACGGCTACGGCATTCCAAACATGGTTAAAGCCGCTGAATTGTTAAGGAAATAAGCACTTCATTTTACTTAGTAAATCCCTTTATTACTTTCGTTACATGATAGACCCTTTTGCACCTCTCTCGCACGATGAATACCTTGACGAAACAACAAGTAGAACTGTTGTTACGCTCTTTGAACTAAACAACATGGTGCATTTCTACCTGCAAAAAAGCATGCCCGACTGCTATTGGCTAAAGGTGGAAATAAGCGAAATGAGAGTGGCATCGAATGGACATTGCTACATGGAATTGGTGCAAAAAGACGAGGCAAGCGGCACTATTGTAGCCAAGGCTAAAGCCAACATCTGGCGGCAAAACTACAACATTCTGAGCGACCATTTTGCACGCGTAACAGGGCAGTTGCTATCGGCTGGTATCAAAGTGCTTGTGTGCGTAACGGTGAACTTTCACGAACTCTATGGCTACTCGCTTAACGTGATTGACATCGACCCCTCTTATACAATGGGCGACCTTGCTCAACAGAAAAAAGAGATTATCAAGCAACTCGAAGATGACGGGGTGATAGACCTTAATAAGGAGCTACCATTGCCCCGCATCATTGAGCGCATTGCTGTTATATCAAGCCCTACGGCTGCTGGATATGGCGACTTTTGTAACCAATTGGAGCAGAGCGGTTATCACTTCAAGGTGAAACTCTTTGCTGCAATTATGCAAGGCGAGCACGTTGAAGACAGCGTTATCGATGCACTTAATGCCATCATGAACGACAGAGAGGAATGGGACGTGGTGGTAATTATACGCGGTGGTGGTGCCGTTACCGACCTCAATGGGTTTAACACCTATCTGCTTGGTGCTAACATTGCACAATACCCTCTACCAGTGCTTACTGGCATTGGGCACGAGCGCGACGACACGATTGTGGATATGGTTGCTCACACAAGACTAAAGACGCCTACTGCGGTTGCAGCCTTCTTAATAGACAGCCGTAACAACGAGACTGCCGTATTGCAAAACCTTCAGCAACGATTGCTTAAAGCGCTTTCGCTACGACTTCAAAACGAATTGCAACATTTTGATGCCTTGCAAAAAGAGCTTGTTTATGCCACTAATATGCAAATCACTAAGCACAAGCAAGCCTTTCAAAACCTTTCACATCGCTTTGAAATGGGGGCGTCAAAATATGTAAATCGTCAAAACGAAAGGGTTATGCGCCTATCTTCGAAGCTTGAAGTCTACGCTAACAATACGCTCGTTGCCGAACACAACAAGGTAGATGCGTACATACCACGCATGCAACATGCCATTGAATATATGCTCTTTAAAGCGCATAAGCAACATGAGATGATAGAAAAAAGTGTTGCATTGGCCGACCCCAAGCGTATTTTAACTATGGGCTATAGCATCACATTGCACAATGGTAAAGTTGTGAAAGATGCCAAGATGCTCAAGCAAGGAGATGTGCTGACAACTTCGTTCTTAAATGGCTCTATTGAAAGCACTGTAAACTAAGCATACTATAAATTATACAGCCTTTTGAAAACATGGCTAAAAAAACTATCACATACGAGCAAGCTATCAATCGTCTTGAAGCTATCGTACAAGGATTTGAGAGCAACTCTCTCGAACTCGACCAATTAACAAAGCAACTTGCCGAGGCTCAAGAACTCATAAAGTTTTGCAACGGCAAACTGCAACAAGTTGAAAACGACGTAAAGACATTACTCAAAAATGAGCAAGAATAAACTGGCAAAGTTTGCCGACATGGAACAATACCCTCATGTGTTTCAAGCTGCAGACGTGGCTACATCGCCTACTCCCTTTGAAATGAAAGGCAAATGGCACGAAATGTTTTTTAAAAATAACAACCCCATTGTGCTTGAATTGGGATGCGGCCGCGGTGAATATACAGTGGGACTAGCGAAACTTTTTCCGAATAAAAACTTTATCGGAGTAGACATTAAAGGCTCGCGAATGTGGACTGGAGCCACACAATCGCTCAACGAGGGCATGAAGAATGTGGCTTTTCTACGCACTCATATTGAGTTTATAGACCATTTCTTCGGTGCTGGCGAAGTGGCTGAAATATGGCTTACATTCTCTGATCCGCAAATGAAAAAAGCTACAAAACGCCTCACATCGACCTTCTTTATGGAGCGATACAGACGTTTCCTACAAGACAATGGCATCGTTCATTTAAAGACTGATAGCAACTTTCTTTTTACTTATACCAACTACATGGTAGAGAAAAACAATTTGCCTGTTGAATTTAAAACAGCAGACTTATACCACACGCTTGAAGCCGAAAACGATAGCGAAGTAAGAGATATTTTGGGCATACAAACTTATTACGAACAACAATGGATTGCGCGTGGTCTTACCATTAAATATCTCAAATTCAGACTGCCACAAACCGGAGAACTCTGTGAACCAAACGTTGAGATTGAACTGGATGATTACAGAAGTTACAACCGCAACAAACGTTCGGGACTAACCACAAGCAAGTAAATAAAAAAAATAAAGACAACGATTATGTAGTAAAAAAACAATGTTTGTTTGCTTATTACATAGCGTTTTGAAACACAATATAAAAACAAAACCATGCAATTATATCCTAAACTCATAACAGATGCTTTGGCACAAGTGCGTTACCCAGGTAATGGTAAGAATCTTGTTGAAAACGATATGATTGAAGACGATCTACGCATCAATGGCATGCATGTTTCGTTCTCTATTATATTCGAAAAAAACACCGATCCCTTTATGAAATCGGTTATAAAAGCTGCCGAAGCTGCCATTCACACTTATGTTGATAAAGCTGTTGAGGTAGAAATACACACCAAAAGCCGACAAGCTGAGCGCCCAGAGCCTGGTAAGATGTTGCCACAAGTAAAGAATGTCATCGCCGTAAGCTCTGGCAAGGGAGGTGTAGGCAAAAGCACAGTGGCTGCCAACCTTGCTGTTTCATTGGCAAAACTCGGCTATAAAGTGGGATTACTCGATGCCGACATCTTTGGTCCTTCGGTTCCTAAGATGTTCCACATGGAAGCTGAAAACATCTTTGCCGAGATGAAAGAAGGCCGACAAGTGCTTATTCCAGCTCTTAAATACGGCATTAAAATTCTTTCTATCGGCTTCTTTGTCAATCCTACCACCGCTACATTGTGGCGCGGAGGCATGGCATCTAATGCTTTAAAACAGCTTATTGCCGATGCCGATTGGGGCGAATTAGACTATTTTATTCTCGACACTCCTCCTGGAACAAGCGATATTCACCTTACGCTTCTGCAAAATCTTGCCATCACTGGCGCCGTAATTGTGTCTACCCCTCAAGCGGTTGCATTGGCCGACGCACGAAAGGGTATTGATATGTATGAAAACGACAAGGTGAATGTACCCATCCTTGGTTTGGTTGAAAACATGGCGTGGTTTACTCCAGCCGAATTGCCCGAGAACAAGTACTACATTTTTGGTAAAGAGGGAGTTAAAAAGTTAGCTGAAGAGATGAATGTGCCCCTTTTAGGACAAATACCTATCGTACAGAGCATATGCGAGAGTGGCGACGAGGGTGAGCCCGTTGCCGTTGCAGACAACACCATAACCTCTTTGGCATTTAAAAATCTTGCCGAAGCCGTGGTGCGCGAAACCGAAAAACGCAATCAAACACTGCCCAAAACTACTATTGTAGAAATGCATAAGTAAACTACTAAAATCTTAGGACAAGATGATTAAGATAGGAGATAAAGTGCGCTTTCTTAACGACGTTGGAGGGGGCACCATTACGGGCTTTCAAGGCAAAGACATCGTGTTGGTAGCTGATGCCGACGGCTTTGAAATACCAACACTCATCAGCGAAGTTGTTGCTATTGACACCGACGATTACAACATTGCCAAAGTGATTAAAGCACAACAAAAGAAGAGAAAAGACGACGAGCAACCTGCTCCCACCTCTATCAAAAACGCACTAAAAGTTGATGATAACGAGGAGGAAGAAGAAGACGAAGACCTTGCAGATAAGGAAATCAGCTATAAACCTATGGCGCAAGAACGCCGCGGTGCTAACGAGCTGAACTTGCTCTTGGCTTTTGTACCTAAAGATGCCAAAAGACTATCTGAAACAGGCTTTGAGGCTTATTTAGTGAACGATTGTAACTACTACATTCACTACATTCTCTACTCATACGATGGCAAAGCTTGCAGCATGAGGCACGAGGGCGAAATAGCTCCCAATACGAAACTCTTTTTAGAGGAGTTCGAACATGGGCATCTTGACGAATGGCAACGCATTACGGTGCAAACGCTTGCCTTTAAGCGCGACAAGGCTTACATGCCTAAGCCAGCATTCAGCATAAACTTGCGCATTGAAGGGCAGAAATTCTATAAACTGCATGCATTCCAAGCAAACGACTTCTTTAATAAGCCAGCACTTATTTTCCCCATCATTAAGGACGACCATGCGGCACGCTCCATGTTTGTAGACGCAGACGAACTGCGCGAGGCAATGCAAACTCCCGAGGAGCAAATGCCCAACCACACACAGCCACACATGAGTGGTGCTGAAAAAAGAGCTAAACAGAAACAAGATAGGAACAGCCTTATAGAGGTAGACCTACATGCTACCGAATTGCTCGACACGCTCGTAGGGCTTGAGCCTAAAGACATTCTTGACTACCAGCTAAAAGTGGTAAAAGACACGCTTAATGAACATGCCAAAGAGCGTGGACGCCGCATTGTGTTTATACATGGGAAGGGCGAAGGCGTGCTGCGCAATGCCATTATTAAAGAACTGCGCAATCATTTTAAACATTGCAGATACCAAGACGCTTCATTCCGCGAATACGGCTATGGTGCTACTATGGTGACGATTTAGACACTCGTTAATCGTATTAAAACACAAAGGCACGTTTTGCAAACTCTCTCGTTTGCTCAACGTGCCTTGTTATTTATGCATTACTTGATATGCTCACGAATTTTCTTTAAGTAAGCATTCAGAGCTTGTTCATCTTTAGCATCAATAATGCCAAGAAGTTCCTTCAGTTCATCGCGTATTTTAGATACCTGACCACTTGTACGGGGGTTGAACAATATTTCGCGCAGCAAGGTGTCATCTTCGCTCAATACGCCGTGAGCTATCTGCATGTGGCGCTTGAATGTAGTGCCTGGAGCATCTTGATGCTTCATAACTGCTGCAAACACAAACGTGCTTACAAAAGGTATACTCAAAGAGTAAGCTACAGTTTCATCATGCTCATCAAAGGTGTACTCGCATATATGCAATCCCAAGCGATTATACAAATCGCGGAAGAATATGCGTCCCATATAGTCGCCTTCACTGATTATAATTGCGTTCTCGTTGCTCAATGCACCAAGATTGGCAAACGTGGGACCAAACATAGGGTGCGTGCTCACATAGCGCATGCCACATTGTGAATAAAACTCTCGCAACCCTGTTTTAACAGATGCTATATCACTAATAATGCAGTCAGAAGGAAGGTGCGGGATAACCTCTTTAAACACGCTCAACGTGTACTTTAGTGTCACGGCATTTATCACCAACTCTGGGCGGAAATCATCTATCTCCTCGAGTTGCGTAAAGCGCAACGTATTATACATAAATCGCAAGCGTTTAGGGTCGACATCATAAACAGCCGTTTCGTGGTCAAAACTGAGCAAGTCTACGAAGAACGAGCCCATTTTTCCTGCACCGAGAATAAGTATTCGCATATCAAATAATCTCCCTATTCTTTTAGTCTTTGTTCATCACTTCGATTTGCTGGCGAACGCTCTCTTCGTGAATGCTTTCAAACACATCCTTGATAAAGTCGGCCGACATACCGCAAAGTACACCTTGCGCACCACGCTTGTCAAGAATTTCTGTGTAGCGACTTGTTTGTACCACGGTCATATCGTGTTGGCGCTTATACTGACCGATTTCGCGACTAATGCGCATACGCTTAGCCATAAGTTCGATAAGCGAGTTATCAATTTCATCAATCTGTCCACGAAGTGCATTTAAGCTCTCGGTAGACTCTGTCATTTTGCGAATAACAAGTTTATCAAGGATAAAGTCGAGCACATCGGGCGTAACTTGTTGCGATGCATCACTCCATGCTGCATCAGGGTTACAATGGCTCTCTACTATCAATCCCTCAAAGCCTAAGTCCATAGCTTGTTGGCACAATGGAGCTACGAGTTCACGTTTTCCACCAATGTGACTTGGGTCGCCAAAGATAGGCAAACCAGGGCAACGACGGCGCAACTCAATGGGTATATGCCACATAGGAAGGTTGCGGTAAAGCTTCTTTTCGTATGTTGAGAAACCGCGATGTATCACACCCAAACGAGTGATACCAGCTTGGTTAATACGCTCCAAACCACCAATCCATAGTTCAAGATCAGGATTAACGGGGTTCTTTACCAATACAGGAATATCTACACCTTTCAACGTGTCGGCAATCTCTTGCATAGCGAATGGATTAGCCACTGTACGTGCACCAATCCATAGCAAATCAACACCTGCTTTTAGGCAAGCCTCAACATGTGCATGTGTTGCCACCTCGGTGCAAACCTTCATACCAAGTTCTTTCTGCACGCGATTGAGCCAAGGAAGTCCTGCTTCGCCCACACCTTCAAAACCTCCTGGTTTTGTACGTGGTTTCCAAATGCCAGCACGGAATAACTTGATACCTTTTTTTGCAAGTTGTGCAGCTGTGTTCATTACTTGTTCCTCTGTCTCGGCAGAGCATGGACCTGCTATAACCACAGGACGTTTGTCGTCGTGTTCAGTTAGGTTGAGGGGAGTAAGATTAAGTTCCATAATAAATATGATTTTGCGATACGCCCTTGTTTATTTGCATTAAGCTATGCTTACATAGGGTAATTACGAATAAATATTCTTTGGGTGTATTCTTGTTTATCAGTAATAATTATTTCTTGTTATTTTATTTAAATACAGCCTTGATGCGCTGCAATGCTTCGGCAAGTTTATCCTCTTTAGCACAAAGCGAAATGCGGATGTAGCGCTTACCATTTGAGCCAAATATAAAGCCTGGAGTGATGAATACACGCGCCTCGTGAAGCACCTTTTCGGTTAAATCTTCAACGTCATTATATTCATCGGGAATATGCCCCCAAAGGAACATTCCCACCTGCTTAGGGTCGTACTCACAGTGTAAAGCATCCATTATTTCACCCGCAAGTTTGCGTCGCTTGGCATAAACAGTTACGTTGGCCTCGTGGTGCCATTCATCGGTGTTTTGATAAGCTTGTGCCGCTGCCAATTGTAGTGGGCGGAATGTGCCAGAGTCTATATTACTCTTTACCTTGAGTATCCAACTCACAAAGGTAGCATTGGTTGCAAGCATGCCCACACGCCAACCAGGCATGTTGTGACTCTTGCTCATTGAGTTAAATTCAATGCAGCAATCTTTAGCACCAGGCACCTGCAAGATGCTCAGATGCTCCTTGCCAAGGATAAAGCTATAGGGGTTATCATTTACCACAACGATGTGATGGCGTTGTGCAAAAGCTACCAATTTCTCGTAGGTTTCGCGCTGTGCTGGTGCACCTGTTGGCATGTTAGGATAGTTGCACCAAAGCAGCTTTACGCCTGTGAGGTCCATGCTTTCTAATTCATCAAAATCGGGTTGCCAACCATTTTCGGGACGCAAATTATAATTTACGATGGTGCAGCCAAGAAGCTTTGAAAGCGAGGTATAAGTAGGATAGCCAGGATTTGGCACAAGCACTTTGTCGCCCGGATTAACAAATGCAAGCGTAGTGTGTAATATGCCTTCTTTAGAGCCTATGAGTGGTTGTATCTCAGTTTTAGCATCCAGTTCAACGTTGAACCATCTTTTATAGAAACCCGCCATAGCCTCGCGCAACTGCGGTATGCCTGCAGTTGGTTGATAGCCGTGTGCATCAGCCTTTTGAGCCTCCTTGCAAAGCGTATCGATGGTGGCAGCCGAAGGTGGCATATCGGGGCTACCTATGGCCAATGATATTATATTTTTACCCTCAGCATTCATGCGTGCCACTTCTTTGCCTTTGCGCGAGAAGTAGTATTCGCTGACACTTTTCAATCGGTCTGCTGGTTGTATATCTATCATAGTTTATAATGTATTGTTTTTGTGATTCAATTATGTAATAAATATTTACTTGCCCATGTATTCGCCAAGCACCTTAAGTTCTCTGATTAAGGGTCTTACGGCATCAATGCTTTGACGATAGCGCACATAGTCATCGTAAGTTACGTCTACATAGAACATATATTCCCACTCGCGCCCTATGATAGGCAACGATTGTATTTTTGTTAGGTTAATTTTGTAGAATGAGAAGATGCTCAACACTTGCGATAGCGACCCCTCTTCGTGAGGAAGCGAAAACACGATGCTTGCCTTATTGGTGCGATGAAGGTCGCGCAGTTTGTCGGCCGCCCAAGGGTCGCTCATCATCAAAAAGCGGGTATAGTTGTGCTTATTGTCCTCAATGTGTTGTTCAAGCACCTTCATGCCATAAAGAGGGGCTGCGCCAGCATGGCAGATAGCAGCATGTCCATGAAGTTTTTTGCGGCTTATCATCTCTGCCGAGCCTGCAGTATCTTCAGCCTCAACCACTTTTATTTGTGGGTGCTTACTCAAGAACTGTCGGCACTGAGCCAAAGCCACTGGATGCGAGTTTACCTCAGTTATGGTATCCCAATCGTCGGTAGGTAAGCACATTATGCTGTGCTCAATGTGCAACTTATGTTCGCCTATGATGGTCATACCGCTTTCGCGCAGTAGGTCATAATTGTGTAAGAGCGATCCTGCTATGGTGTTTTCAATAGCCATGAGTCCAAGGCGAGAGTAGTCGTCGCGCATAGCTTGAAATATCTCTTCAAAGGTGTCGCAACATATCAGTTCTATGTCTTCGTTTGCAAAATACTGATGTGCCGCAATGTCGTGAAACGACCCCTTTATGCCTTGAATAGCTATTTTCTTCATACCTTGTAAGCTTGTTTTCTATTTATTTCAATCAATAGTTGATAGATAGGATAACATTGTTGTATTAAAAAATCCCGCTCCTTATTCAGAAGCGGGATTTCATAAAACTTTATCATGTTAAGATTGTTGGCATACGACATCCCGCTTCACTTGTTCAGCAAAGTAAAAATAAAAGCCGTAAAAGAAGAATGCGCGTGACAACATGATGTATCTATGTTTATTTAGCTTGATGTTTAAGTCCGCCTTGCTACCATTTGCCTTAGTATTTAGCGTAGCAAACGTTTCAGTTTCAAACATTCAAGTTTTGTTTGTTTTCAACGGCAAAAGTAGTATATTTTTTAGTTATAACAAACAAAAAGCTATATTTTTTATGATATTTTTTTATTAATGTAAACGTCACCATACATATAAAGCGAAAAGCCCTATTCTCAAAGCAGAATAAAGCCTTTCGCTTTTAAGTAGGTGTTCAAAATTAATTGATATGAATTTGAACACCTACTTATTAAATTAAGTTAGATAAACAGGCTATGCACTTGTTACCTAAATAGCATGAATATCAGTCGATACGACGAACCAAATCGCGGAATATGTCGGCCATAAGCGGTTGTACGGCATTTGCAGCCTTTTGCACTTCTTCGTGGCTTACTTCAACAATCTTACCCTCAACGCCCAAGTCGGTGATGATGCTTACGCCAAAGGTGCGAATGCCACAGTGGTGTGCCACAATTACCTCGGGAACGGTAGACATACCCACAGCGTCGGCACCAAATGTGCGATACATTTTATACTCTGCTGGAGTTTCGTAAGTTGGCCCTTGAGTAGCAAGATATACACCCTCAACAGTTTTGATGCCTTTTTCCTTAGCAATCTGTCGTGCCATATCAAGGAACTCGTGGTCGTAGGCCTCGTGCATGTCGGGGAAACGTGGACCCGTTGGGAAGTTTGGACCATGGAGTGGATGTTCGGGCAAGAAGTTAATGTGGTCTGTAATGAGCATAAGGTCGCCAATCTCGAATGTTGGGTTTACGCCGCCTGATGCATTGCTAACAAAGAGGTTTTTGATGCCCAATTCGTACATCACACGGATAGGGAAGGTAACTTGCTTCATGTTGTAACCCTCATAGTAGTGAAAGCGACCTTCGAGTGCCATTACATCTTTCTCGCCAAGACGACCAAAGATAAGTTTTCCACTATGTCCCTCTACGGTGCTAACGGGGAAGTTGGGAATGTCCTTATACGGAAATTCATCTACAATATCTATCTCTGCTGCAAGGTGTCCGAGTCCTGTACCTAAGATAATAGCTGTGTGTGGACGCATCTGTGTGTGTGCTTCAATCCACGCTGCAGTTTCTTTTATTTGTTCTAACATAATGAAGTATAATTTGGTTAAATGATTGTTTGCTTGGGTTGCTATTGGTTATTTCGACCGTTATGGGTTGCACCACAAAGTTTTGCCTTAAGTCTGCTTCAAACTGGTTGAGCAGCGAGAGTAAACGGGTGCTATCCTTTTGTGTAGTTACAGCCAATGTGCAATGTTTTTGCTTCCAAATGGCGTTAAGTTGCGCAATGTCGTTATTATTAAAGGTGTGGTGATCGCGAAATTTCACCAACTCCACCTCTGCCCCCTGTTGCTGCAAATAATGATAAAGAGGCATAGGGTTGGCAATGCCTGCAACGAGCATGATGCGCTGTGCCTTGTAGTTGGGCAGGGGGATATTGGTTGGTTTGAGCCATTGCTGAGGGCCATAGGCTATGCTACTATAATAGAGTTGTTGGCCTAAACAGATGGGCAGAGAGGGGCGTTCGCCGTTTACACATTTCGTTATCACCACCATTTGTGCTCGCTTGGCAGCCACAGAGGGTTCGCGCAAACGGCCCCAAGGCAACAGGTGGTCGTGAGTGTAAAGGCGGTGTGCATCGGTGAGCAGCACATTGAGCCCCGCCTTTACGTAGCGATGCTGAAAGGCATCGTCGAGCACTATCACATCTATTTTAGGCATTAGCTGCATCAAGCGTTCTATGCCATAAGTGCGCTTTTCGCACACAGCAATGGTGGCATACGGGCAGTTATGCATCATTTGGTAAGGTTCGTCGCCAATATCGGCTGCTGTGTGCCGATGAGCATCTGCCAGGATGTAGCCGTGCGTTTTTCTGCCATAACCGCGCGACAACATAGCCACCCGATAGCCCTCTTGATGCAAAAGACGCAATATATACTCAACGTGTGGAGTTTTGCCTGTGCCACCTACCGACAAATTGCCCACACATATAATAGGCATGGGGTAAGTGTGCTGGCGCAACACACCACAACTAAACAACCAAGCACGCACTTTTACCACCGCTGCATATAAGACAGACAGCGGAAATGTGATGGGGGTTAATAATGCTTGAATGTTCATATTGCTTACCAATTTAATGCTTTGAAAGGGGGTACTGAATTTGGTATTATATTTCACCAATTCAGTCCTTAAACCATGGCTATACGTACTATGGTAGTGCCACTTTGGGGTTCTTCTGCTTTATAAATGCGTAAAGTCTTCGCGTATCACGGCCGTGATACGCGCGTATCATGGGCGTGATACGCGAAGACCCTACGTAAGGTTAAACAATTACTCCCTAATTATTAGGCAATTAGCAAGGCTTTATAGCATTTTGTGCTTTAGCATTTTAAAAAAACACTAACCAATTTTCTGCCTAAACAAGATTAAGGAGTTACTGTTTAAAGGATATGAAAGTTTATTTTACGTTAGGCAAATAGTACATACGTGCCTGCACGCAGTTTTTAGCATCGTAGCTACGCAACGATGTTACAAAACGAAGCGGTGCGTAATACTCGCCCAAAGCCATACGAAGCTTTTGTTCCATATAGTCGTCCTTCATTGTAGAGTTGAGAAATTGCGACATCCACGACTCTTTTTCGGGATAAGAGGTTACGGCATAGTCCTTCATTTTGGCACGACTTGCAGCCACAGCAATAGCGTCGTTGAGTGTGCCAAGTTTATCAACCAACTTAAGCTTTAAGGCTTGACTACCCGTCCACACACGGCCCTGACCAATGTGGTCTACCTGTGCTGTGGTCATGTGTCGGCCGTTAGCAACGCGTGTTATAAACTGCAAGTAGCCACGGTTTACGTAGCCTTGCATAGCAGCGGCCTCGTCTGCATTGAATGCACGTCCCATGGCTCCAAAATCTGAAGCTTTATTTGTTTTTACCACGTCGAAGTGCAAACCGAGTTTTTCGGTCAAAAGGCCAGAAGCATCGGGTATCATGCCAAATATGCCAATGCTACCAGTGAGTGTGGTAGGCTCTGCCACAATATAGTCGGCACCACACGATAGGTAGTAACCGCCCGAAGCAGCCATGCCACTCATTGAAACAACAACGGGCTTTTTCTTTTTGAGCAACTGAACGGCACGCCACATTTGTTCTGAAGCATAAGCGCTACCACCGCCAGAGTTCACTCTGATTACTACGGCTTTTACATTGTCGTCGTTAGCAAGTTTGTCTAAGTCGTCTACCACTTTGCTACCCACAATCTGCTGTTCGCCACTGGTAAGCGAAGTGGTTGAAACCTCGTCTACAATGTCGCCTTGTGCGTAATAAACCGCAATGTAATCTTCAGATTTCGAAGGCTCATCGAGTTTTGCAAGCTCTGATGGAGCTACCAAATTCAGTTTTTCTTGTTTACTCAGTTCGCGCAATTTGCTGCGCACGCCATCAATGTATGAAAGCGAATCAACAAGGTGCGACTTTACGTAATTTTCGGGTTGAGTAAAGGTGATATAGCCATCGGCCAATGCATTGAGGTTGGTTGTAGAGATGTGTCGAGAGGCCGACACGTCTTGGCAAATGCCGTTCCATATATCGCCAATGCACGATTGCAACTGCTCACGATTAGCATCGCTCATGCCCGTAAGTATGAAAGGTTCAACTGCACTTTTGTAAGTACCCACCTTGAACACCTGCATTTTTACACCCACTTTTTTCAACAAATCGGTAAAGAAGATTGGTTGCGAGGCAATGCCACGCCAGTCTATCATACCACTCGGATTGATAAGTACTTTATCTGCCACCGACGAGAGGTAATAACTTCCTTGCGTGTATGTGTCGGCATAAGCCAATATAAACTTTTTGCTCTGCTTAAAGTCTACTAAAGCCTTACGCAACTCTTGTAATGTGGCATAATCGGTAGCCATAGCACCGCCTTCAAGGTAAATACCACTTATCTGCTTGTTGTTTTTTGCCACTTTAATAGCCTTTAGTATATCGTCAAGGCCTTGCGACTCTAAGGCATTATTCCCCATAAACGAGCGGAACGGATTGTCGTTGGCACGCTCATTGATAGTGCCACTAAGCGATATGTGCAAAACGCTTCCGTCTTGCAAAGAAGGCTTTTGGCTGTCTGCCACCATCATAGAGCCAAGCATAACAAGCCCAATGATGCTCATGAATATAGCTACGCTAAATATGCCAACAATTGTGGCAAATACGTACTTAAAAAACTGTTTCATGAATTTTTCTTAATTAGTTATATAATCGTTTGTTTTACACACATTTTCAATTTGTCTGTATAAAACTTTATCTCAAATGCGTGTACCATCTCTATAAATCAATATCCACCTCTACGGGGCAATGGTCTGAGCCATATATTTCGGTGTGAATGCTGGCATTCTGTAGTTTATCTTGCAGACTGTTGCTCACAAGGAAGTAGTCAATACGCCACCCAGCATTCTTCTCACGTGCCTTAAAGCGGTACGACCACCATGAGTATATGCCCTCGGTTGTTGGATTGAAAAAACGGAAAGTGTCGGTAAAACCAGCGTTGAGCAAGGTTGTAAACTTGGCTCTTTCTTCGTCGGTAAACCCTGCATTTTTACGGTTGGTCTTAGGGTTCTTTAAATCTATTTCGGTGTGTGCCACGTTCATATCACCACACATCACCACGGGCTTTTTGGCATCGAGGCTCTTGACGTAAGAGCGGAATGCATCGTCCCACTCCATTCGATAATCAAGGCGTCGCAGTCCGTCTTGCGAATTGGGTGTGTACACCGTAACAAGATAAAAGTTAGGCATCTCAAGCGTAATTACTCGTCCCTCGTGGTCGTGAGCCTCAACGCCTATGCCATACGCAACACTTAGGGGAGTGTGCTTTGTAAATATGGCTGTGCCCGAATAACCTTTCTTTTCTGCCGAGTTCCAAAACGACTGATAACCATCAAAGGCTATATCTAACTGATGTGGTTGCATCTTGGTTTCTTGCAAGCAAAAGAAGTCGGCATCCAGCGCCTTAAACGCTTCACGAAATCCTTTGCCGTCGCAGGCACGTAGGCCATTAACATTCCACGAAATAAACTTCATACCGATGTGTGTTGTTTTTATTCTACTTACCGAAGGTTTAAGTAGGTATTCAAAATTAATTTATATAATTATGTTCTATATTAATTGATATGCCTTAGCACATTGTTTCTGCCATAACCACAGGCTTCATCGGTCACGTAGCCCGCTACGCTCTCTCTTCAGCCTATGCTTCTGACAAAAACAATGCACAAATTCATATCAATTAATTTTGAACACCTACTTAACTGCATATTTGTGCATCTTCGTTATGCGAAGATAGTAACTTATCTTGATACTCAACAACATCTCGTATTTTTTTCTTAACTTTGCAACATCTATTTAAACATTTCAGGACTTGTGCCAAACCATTTGTGCAAAGGCCACATAGGGTCCTAAACGTTTAGTTTTCAATTATTATTCAACATGAAACACTTACTCTCCACATTGGTGCTTGCATTTGTAACCGCACTTACGGCCAGTGCACAACCCAAAATGGAATTTGATAATACCACACAAGAAATGGGCACTATACTTTGGAAGAAACCAGGTACAGTGACCTTTAAGGTGACAAACAAAGCCACCCAAGACCTCATCATCACAAACGTTAGAACCGACTGCGGATGTACGCTCGTGTCGTGGACTACAACCCCTATCGGCCCTGGCGGAAGTGGCTATATTAAGGCTACTTACGACGCTGAATTGTTAGGGCATTTTAGCAAATCTATTGCCGTTTACACCAACTTAGATAGCGAACCTCACTATCTAAACATGGTGGGCGTAGTGGCTATGAACAGCGATGCCGGTCACTCACAAGAGTATCCATACAAGGTAGGCGACTATTTGCTATCGACCGACGATGTGGAGTTTGACGACGTTAATCGCGGCGAAACACCTACCTATGTACTCAGCATTCTGAACACAAGCAAACGCTCGTTCCGCCCCGAACTGATGCACTTGCCCAAGTATCTTACGGCTCATGCCGACCCCACCGTTATTCGTCCAGGACGTGTGGGACGCATCTTGCTCACACTTAATAGTCAAGACTTGCACAATATGGGCCTTACGCAAACAAGCATATACCTAAGCCGTTTTATGGGCGACCGCGTAAGCAAGGAGAACGAGATAAACGTATCGGCAACACTTCTGCCCGACTTCTTTGACTCTCCTACACAACAGGCACTTGCCCCTATAGCCGAACTTGACAGCACACACATCACGCTGCCACCGCTTGGAAAGAAAAAGAAGGTGTCGGGGCAAATAGCCATAACAAATAAAGGCAAAACACCACTGATTATCAACACTCTGCAAGTATACAATCCGGGTATCAGTGTGAGCCTTAACAAACGAAGAATAAACCCTGGCGAAACCGAAAAAATGAAGATTACCATCACAACCAACACCTCTTACTTTAAAGGGCGCCGACGTGTTTTGCTCATTACAAACGACCCCGAACACTCTAAGATAGTGGTGGATGTTATGGTAAAGAAATAGGCAGTGGCAAAGTGTATGTTTAAGGGATGCAATAAAACAGTAGCGTCATCTATTATATATTAAGCAGAATAAAAAGGCCGCATGAATTTGGTTGTATGCCAAATTGTTCATAACTTTGCACTACGCAAAATCGGAAAGTAGCGCAGTTGGTAGCGCACTACGTTCGGGACGTAGGGGTCGGGCGTTCGAGTCGCCTCTTTCCGACCTAACCGAGGTAAATATGCTAAAGATTAGCTATTTACCTCGGTTTTTTGCATTTAGCAAAGATAGCATGCAAAGCAAAATAAAGAAGGCTTTTCGCTTGGGAAATAAAAAATAAAATTATACCTTTGCACTCGCATTTGGTAAATGTCACTTTTCAGAAAGAAGTTTTATCATGCACTATATTGGTACCCTGACCGAGTGGCTAGGTAGCGGTCTGCAAAACCGTGTACAGCAGTTCGAATCTGCTGGGTACCTCTTTATTATAAATAAAAAACAGAGAAGTTTAACTTGTAAATTATAGAGTTAAAATTCTCTGTTTTTTTATATCGTCAAAGCATGAATTTTATAGCCTTAATTAAAATCATAATTACGGCTTGTTTGTTCTATTTTTCCCATTCACATACCAACTATTTGAGCACAATAGATAAAAATTTTATTTTTGCAAAATAAACTATAATCATGTATTCCTAAGACATTTATATGAAACGACTATTCTTCATTATAGCCTTGGCCACTTGGCAACTTAATAATAGTGTGGCACAACAGGTGTTGTCGCTTGATAGTTGTAGAGCCTTGGCTCTGCGCAATAACAAGGAATTGGCACAAAGCAAAACTAAGATAGAAAAGGCAAATTGGGACAACAAAGCCGCTCATACTAACTACTTGCCTAAAATATCACTCACTGCGGGCTATATGCGCTCGGGCAATGAAATTTCGCTACTTAGCGACAAGCAAAAGGCAAGTTTTAACAACTTGGGTAGCAATATGCTCAGTCAATATGGTGGACAGTTTAGTACCATTGCACAAGAATTTGTTACGAAATACCCCGATCTTGCTCCGCTTGTACAACAAGTATCGGGCAAATTGCCAGAGTTTGCACAAATGGGTAATGGGTTGGGCAAAAGCGTTACTGATGCCTTCAGAACCGACACCAGAAACCTCACGGCAGGCATGATTTTGCTTACACAACCGCTCTATATGGGCGGCAAAATTAAAGCCTACGAAAATATTACTAAGTATCAAAAAGCATTGGCAGAGCAACAGCTACATGCCGACGAACTTGACATTACGCTCAATGTAGACAAGGCTTACTGGCAAGTAATATCGCTAACCAATAAAAAGAAATTGGCTACTAACTACCGCGATATGTTGGCTCATCTCGACTCTGATGTGGTAAAAATGATACACGAAGGTGTGGCTACAAAAAGCAACGAATTGGCAGTGAGCGTTAAACTTAATGAGGCTGAAATGACTCTTATGAAAATTGACGATGGACTCACCTTGTCGCGCATGTTGTTGTGCCAACTATGTGGCATTCCACTTGACTCTTCACCGCGACTTGCCGACGAAGACTCTAACGACCTTCCTACACAAACTACCAATATTACTGCCGACGTAAACACAGCTTTCAATAATCGTGCAGAAATTGCTCAACTCAACACAGCACAACGCATCTATGGAGAGAAAGCAAAAGTAGAAAGGGCTGCCGTACTGCCCCAATTGGCACTTACTGGCGGCTACATGGTGTCGAACCCAAACGTGTTTAATGGTTTTGAAAAACGTTTTCGTGGCACATGGGCTGTAGGGGTGATGCTGAAAGTACCCGTATGGAACTGGGGCGAAACTAAATATAAAGTACGTGCTGCACAAGCAGAGCAACAAATGGCTAAATTCAAGACCGACGAGGCTAAGGAAAAAATTGAATTACAGGTAACACAAGAGGCTTTTAAAGTAAACGAAGCCAACCGCAAACTGCAACTTAGCCTTAAGAACCTTGATAAAGCCGAAGAGAACCTACGTACCGCACAAGTGGGTTTCAAAGAAGGAGTTATCAACACTACCGATCTGCTTCAAGCACAAACTGCATGGTTGCAGGCGCATAGCGATAAAATAGACTCGCAAATTGACATAAAACTTTGCAGAGCCGCTTACAATAAAGCGTTGGGACTTTAAACACCACCAATAGGTTGTAAGTAGGTATTCAAAATTAATTTATACAATCATGTCCTACATTAATTGATATGCCTTAGCACATTGTTTCCGCCATAATCACAGGCTTCATCAGTCACGTAGCCCGCTACGCTCCCTCTTCAGCCTATGCTTCTGACAAAAACAAGGCACAAATTCATATCAATTAATTTTGAACACCTACTTAACCTTCTTTTATTTTACATTAAAATAACATATTCTATATTGAAAATACATACAACATGAAACAGAAAGCTAATTTTCTACCCGCCATATTTATCCTTGCCGGTATTACCATATTGGTAATCATAGGTAGCTTGTACGCATTCAACAACGACTCTGACACCATACAAGGTCAAGCCGATGTTACGGAATACAGAGTGTCGAGCAAAGTGCCTGGGCGCGTGCTCAAATATCTGGTAAAAGAGGGCGACTATGTGCATGCTGGCGACACGTTGGCTATACTTGAGGCTCCTGACGTATCTGCCAAATTATCGCAAGCTCAAGCTGCTGAAGACGCTGCAGCCGCACAGAGTAAAAAAGCAGAAAAGGGTGCCCGACAAGAGCAAATTACCGCTGCCTACGAAATGTGGCAAAAGGCTAAAGCAGGCGTTGACATTGCCGAAAAGTCATACAACCGTGTGAAGCGACTATTTGAACAAGGGGTTATGACTGCGCAAAAGTTGGACGAAGTAACAGCACAACGAAATGCCGCTATCGCTACAGAAAAAGCCGCCAAATCGCAATACGACATGGCTAAAAACGGGGCTGAAGTTGAAGACAAAGAGGCTGCCGCTGCACTGGTTAATCGTGCTAAGGGTGCTGTAAAAGAAGTAAACTCTTACATCAAAGAGACAGTGTTGATAGCCTCAGCAGATGGCGAAGTTACCGACATCTTTCCGCAAATTGGCGAACTTGTAGGCACAGGTGCCCCTATCATGAACGTGGCTATTATGAACGATATGTGGGTTACGTTTAACATTCGCGAGGACCATTTATCTTCGTTCAAAATGAACAATACCTTTAAAGCCACCATTCCTGCACTTGGCAATAAAGAAGTAACACTCAAGGTTTACTACATGAAAGACCTTGGCTCTTATGCAGCATGGAAAGCTACTAAGACTACAGGGCAATTTGACATGAAGACCTTTGAAATTAAAGCTTCGCCTGTTCAAAAGATAGATGGTTTACGACCTGGCATGAGCGTGCTATTTGCTCCTGCCCAAACCAAATAGCTTATGCAAGATATTAAACAATCAAGCAAAAGTTGCAACATATTTACACGTGAGCTGCGACGCATTTGCACGCAACCCATCTACTTGTTTTGCATGGTATTGGCTCCACTCTTTTGCTACTTTTTCTTTACCTCATTAATGAAGGAGGGGTTGCCAGAGAGTTTACCAATGGGACTTGTAGACGAAGACCATACGACGACCACACGCAACTTGGCACGCAACCTCGATGCATTTCAGATGAGCGACATTACGCACGAATATGCAAACGTAACAGATGCACGCAAGGCTGTTCAGAAAGGAGACATCTATGGCTTTTATCTCATTCCGCATGGAACAACCCAACAAGCACAGTTGCAACGCATTCCAACGATTTCGTTCTATACTAATAACTCTTATCTCGTGGCAGGTTCTTTGCTTTATCGAGATATGCGCACCATGTCGGAATTGGCATCGGGAGCTGCCACACGCTCTGTGCTCTATGCTAAAGGCGCAACCGAAAGGCAAGCCATGGCCTACCTGCAACCCATTGTGATTGATATGCATGCCACAAACAATCCTTGGCTCAACTATAATGTGTATCTATCAAACATCATCATCCCTGGCATGTTGGGCATATTTATTTTTATGACCACTGTTTATAGCCTTGGGTCAGAACTTAAGTTTGGCACATCAGACGAACTTATGACTTCGGCCGATGATAGCATTATTGTTGCACTAACAAGCAAACTGTTGCCTCAAGGCATTATATTTTTGCTTATGGGCACACTCTACATATTGCTACTCTATGGCTACTTACACTTTCCGTGCAACTGTGGCATTATGCGCATGTGGTGTGTGATGGCGCTATTTGTGTTAGGGTGCCAAGGTATGGGCGTATTTATGTTTACCATGTTGCCAACCCTACGTATGGGCCTCTCATTTGCTTCGCTTTGGGGCGTAATATCCTTTAGTATATCGGGCATGTCGTTCCCTGTTATGGCCATGCACCCTACACTGCAAGGTTTGTCATACTTATTCCCTTTGCGACATTATTATTTACTCTACGTAAACTGCGCACTCGACGGATACAACATAGCAAATGCTTGGCCCTTTGCCTTGTCGTTGCTGGTGTTCCTGCTTTTGCCATTACCCTTCTTGCCACGCTTGAAAAAGGTAATGAAATACTACGAATACGAACCATAATAAACGCCTATGTCATTCTTATCTATTTGTCGTCAATCACTATCAGACATCAACTACATATTCAGAGAAGAATTGCGCACCATCATTCGTGACAAAGGCGTAATTATCTTCTTCTTTCTTGTGCCTTTAGGCTATCCCCTACTCTACACTTTTATCTATACGAACGAGGTGGTAAGAGATGTACCTGTTGCGGTTGTAGACGACTGCCGAAGCACACAGAGCAGAGAGTACATACGCCACGTAGATGCAACACCTGACGTTAAAATAGTGTCGTATTGCGCCAATATGAGCGAGGCTAAAAACATGATAAAACACCGCGATGCCTATGGCGCAATACATATTCCGAACGACTTTACAAGCCGCCTCAACAAAGGCGAACAGGTGTATGTAGGTGCTTATGCCGACATGAGCGGAATGCTCTACTATAAGAGTGTGCTCACAGCCAACACCAACGTTAGTTTGGCTATGAACGCTAACATCAAGATAAAAAGAGCGGGCGGAAGTACGGTACAACAAGACGAAGTGGCAGAACACCCCATAAAATATGAGGAAGTGTCACTATTCAATCCGCAAAATGGTTTCGCCACATTTCTCATTCCTGCTGTACTCATCCTCATCATCCAACAAACGCTTTTGTTGGGTATAGGCATGGCTGCTGGTACAGCAAGAGAGCATAATCAGTTTAGAGACCTTGTGGCAGTAAACAAGCACCATCGTGGTTTGCTACGCATTGTTATGGGCAAGGGGGCAGCCTATATGCTTGTGTACATACCGCTTTGCGTTTACGTTTTAGCCATTGTTCCACACCTATTCCACTTAAACCAAATCGGTAACCCGTGGCACATAGCTTGCTTCATATTGCCATTTCTCATTGCATCAATCTTTTTTGCTATGACTGTGAGTGCTTTTGTGCGCCACCGCGAAATGTGTATTATGCTCATTGTGTTTACCTCTGTGCCCTTACTATTTATCTCGGGAATATCGTGGCCTGGAAGTGCCGTTCCCGATGCATGGAAGGCTATCAGCTATGTTTTTCCTTCTACGTTTGGCATACATGGCTTTGTGGCTATTAACAACATGGGAGCTACGCTGACCGATGTTGAACACGATTGGTACATGTTGTGGATACAAGCATTGGTATACATCATAACCACTTGCACCGTGTACAAAGCAAGCATAGCCAATTCACGGCAACACGTTATTGCTGCATGGAATGCACTAAAGAGCAAAAGTAAAAGATGACCGAAGACTTATAAACAGACCATTTTAAGTAGGTGCTTTAAATAATAATTATTGAGCACCTACTTATTTTTTTATTATCATTTTCATATATTGCAAATCAAAGTTTCTTCGTAATATTGCATATTGTTTAGCACAAGTTACCCTTTTAAAAACAAGAAACTACGCATGAAAATATCCGTTATCATACCAGTATATCGTACAGAGAAAACGCTAATACGTTGCGTTAATAGCGTGTTGGCACAAACCTTCACTTGTTGGGAAATGATATTGGTTGATGATGGTTCGGACGATGGTTCTCCGCAGATGTGCGACGATTTAGCGAATAAAGACAAGCGCATTCGCGTTGTGCACCAATGCAACAAAGGACTGGGGGCTGCACGCAATACAGGCATAGCAAACGCAAATGGTGACTATTTGCTATTTGTAGACTCTGATGACTATATAGCTCCTAATACTTTAGAAACTGCGCTTAACGAATTGCAGAAACATCCTCAATGTAGTTTTGCTGAATTTGGTGTATATAAATGGGTTGGTAACATTGAAAAAGAAACAACTCTTTTATTTAATAACCATTTAATCAACACTGCCGAGGAATACTGGTTTGCTGCTAAAGGATATGAACATTGCTATGCATGGAACAAACTTTTTAGGAAAGAGGTGTTTGAACACATAAGGTTCAAAGAGAACAAAAAGTTTGAAGATGTATTTACCATGATAAACGTGCTTAAAGAATATGAGCAGTGTGTTACCATATCGCCAGCACTATATTACTACTGCTACAACAATGAAGGTATTACGGCAAATGCTCAAACTGAGCTATGCGACCTTTTGGAGGCTTTAGTAAAAGTGTTTGATTTTTATAAATGGCAAAAACCACAGCATACAAGCAAAACGGATTATAACATGTTTTGCGAACATGCGCTCAATATTCAAATAGACGTTTATTCTTGGTGTGGTAAGAACAAGCTATTGCTGCATAAATTGCCATTAGCCCCAACTCCCAAAATGATTATGCAATATCTATTAGGAGTTTCGCTTTTTTGTAAAACTTATAACCTACTGCGAAAGCTATGCAAAAGCATCAACCATTAATAAGTTTCGTCATACCCGTCTACAACATACCTGCACCAATGCTGCATAAATGCATCAGTAGCATTTTTGAATTAAGTTCTGACATTGATAAGGAAGTAATTATTGTGGATGATGGTAGCGATTGCCCTATTGAAGCTGTATTGCAAACACCCCATAAGGATAGCATTGTTTGTCTTAGACAACCTAATAAAGGTGCTGCAGCTGCTCGCAATGCTGGACTTGATGCGGCACGAGGCACGTACATACAATTTGTTGATGCTGACGACTATATTATACCTAACATATACATTCAGCTCCTACGTTTTGCCCTTAAAAACAATGCAGACTTGCTAAGTTTCAGAAGCATTTGTTCTAAAAAACACAGGGGAACACTTCGTGCAATTAAAGGGCCTATAACGGGGGCTTGCTACATGAAACAAAACTATGTTAGAGTAATGCCGTGGGGCTATATCTTTAAACGAAAAATGAGCACCGAACTTTGCTTTACTAATGGTAGCTTCTACGAAGACGAAGAATACACACCACTGCTATACTTAAAGTGTAAACGCATTTACCACACACTTAGTACGGCTTATTTTTACAATCAAAGAATAGGATCGCTGACCCACTGCACCAACACAGATTACACCAAAAAGCGGTTTCCAGACTTTGAACGCATTATCTTGCACCTTTATCAATTACAAAAAAAAGCGCAAGGTGAAGACAAACTTGCACTGGAAAGGAGAGTGGCACAAATTACAGAAGATTATGTATATAATATCATGCGATTTACGCACAACAAGCACATACTTGAACAAACTATTCTCCGACTAAAAGAGGCGGGCATTTGGCCTTTACCCACTCATTTCTACAACATTAAATATACGCTTTTTCGTTGGATGACCTCAAATGCCACTATGCGCAACATACTGAGCTTTTGGTTGTAAGTAGGTATTCTAAATTTAATCATATAATCATGTTCAGCATTAATAGATATGAATTTTGAACACCTACTTAACAAATAATTTATCTCTTCATGAAAATACTTCTACTTGGCGAATATAGTAATGTGCATTGGACGCTTGCTCTTGGTCTTAGAAAACTTGGCCATAAAGTTACGGTTGTTTCAAATGGTGATTTTTGGAAGAACTACCCTCGAGACATTTCGCTTGTGCGTAAAGAACGCGCTTTTGACGGCATGCGCTATTATTTAAAACTTCTTTCGGTATTGCCGTTTTTGCGTGGATACGACATTGTGCAACTTATTAATCCGATGTTTCTTGAACTCAAAGCAGAACGAATTTTACCCATATATCACTATTTGAGAAAGCATAACAAACGTATGGTAATGGGAGCTTTCGGCATGGACTATTATTGGATAAAAACGTGTGACACCCCAAATAGTCCATTTAAATATAGCGACTTTAACATTGGTCCGCAACGCCGCCATAACGCTGATGCTAACAAAGAAAGAAAAGATTGGATTGGTACAGCTAAAGAAAAACTTAACACTTACATAGCCAACGATTGTGATGCTATTGTAGCAGGACTTTATGAATACTGGCGGTGCTACAATCCTTTGTTTCAGGATAAAACCACCTTTATCCCCTTTCCTATACAATTAGACCAATTTCCTGCACGCACAAATTTTTATCAAGAAGGAAATGCTATAAAGTTATTTATTGGTATAAGCAAAAAACGCAGTGCCTACAAAGGCACGGACATTATGCTAAAAGCAGCAAAAGCTGTTGAAGCCCAATATCCGCAACAATTAAAAGTATTAGTTGCCGAAGGCTTGCCTTTTGCCGAATATTGTAAACTCATGGAAGGTGCTGACATTATAGCCGATCAACTCTATAGCTACACCCCTGCCATGAATGCATTGCAAGCCATGAGCCGCGGCATTGTGTGTATGGGGGGTGGTGAACCCGAAAACTACCAAATCATACACGAAAAGAAACTCAAGCCCATCATCAATGTGCAACCTACTTACGAGAGTGTATACAAAGAAATTGAAAAAATTGTTCTTCAACCTTCTCTGATAGAACTTCTACAAAGACAGAGCATTGAGTATGTAAATAAGCACCATGAATATGTGAAGGTGGCAAAACAATACGAAAGGCTTTATGATAGGATTTTGGAAACGCAAATCAACGTATAAAACATACAAAAGGTGAGATGAAGATATCTGTTATTGCTAAGTAGGTGTTCAAAATTAATTGATATGAATTTGTGCATTGTTTCTGTCTTCAGCCTATGCTTCAGACAGAAACAATGTACTAAGGCATATTAATTAATGTAGGACATAATTACATAAATTAATTTTGAATACCTACTTAATATCATCATCTCACCTTTATCCTTTACTAAGTGTTTTAAGGGAGAACTACTTCACCAAAGGTTCATCCTTTGCCTTTCCTGCGGCTGCCCAATCCTCTGGTATAAACTTCCATTGATTAAGAGGTACTGGGGCTATTGTACCCATTTCGCGTATGCCGAGCATCAGATAATAGCGTAAATCTTTTTCTGTGGTCCACACTATGCGTTTGGGCAGTTCGGAGCTGGGGATATGAGCACCTTCTGTGAGCAATCCGCCACCACCATTGCCACGGTATGAATTAACTGCACAGCGATAAGTTGCTGTCAGTGAAAAGGGTTTACCATCAGCCATTTGCGTAATTGTAATTTTATGACCAGCAGGTTTAGATAAATCTACTGTATAACAAATGCCCGCTGCCGAATCAAAGTTATAGCTTGGATACTGCATGCGTTGCCATGCATCCTTAATATTCTCTGCATTAGGACGGAAAAGCATCAAATGGTCGTCTTTTGACTTCATCTGATTAGTCCAATGCGCATAAGAATACTCCAAATAATCCTTTACTTCCTGCCCAGTAAGATTCATTACATAAAGCAGATTTTCATAGCGGTAAAGATTAAACATATCACGCACATGGATAGGGCCTTCAGGAATAGAAGCATCGAGTGCTAACGGAGCTGCAAATGATATGTCAGCATTTGATATAGACAATTGCATAGAGTGGATAAAGTCTATAAAAGCAGACGAACCAAAGAAGGCAGGAGTAGTCTGCATATCATTCTCGTTGTAGCCAATAACCTCTGAAGTAAATGCTTTTACTGTGTCAGCTTGTGCTGCAAAATGTTTTAACAAATCTGCATCGGGGGCTAATGAGTCTATATCTACCACATCGCCTGTTACTTGCTTCTTCACCACTTTTTTACCATTAAGCGTGAGCATCACATTGGCTTGAGCCACTGCTTCGGCTTGAGCAGCAGGATTAAGCACCCACACCGTATCGCCAGCAGCATTCACAACTTGGCGCAAAGCACGACGATGGTCGTGGCCGCAAAATACGACGTCAAATCCAGGAACTTGTTGCGCTACAGCTACCGATGCATTCTCAGCCCCTTGAGGTGTGCCTTGGTCCTTACCTACTCCAGAGTGGAAAAGACCCACTATCACATCAGCCTTTTGGCGCATTTCGGGCATATACTTGCGTGCCACTTGCACCATGTCGTCAAAACGGAGCCCACTCCATAAATTCTCTGGTAGCCACATGGGGATGCCAGGAGTTATCATGCCCAACACAGCTATTTTTATGCCTTGGCGCTCTATAATTGTATATGGTTTCCAATAAGTTTTACCTGTTTTTGTTTCTATCACATTAGCACCAAGCATAGGAAAATTACACTGACTCACCCAACGGTCGTAAACAGCATGTCCTGTTTCTACGTCATGGTTTCCCACAGTGGCTACATCATATTGCATATAGTTCATCATCTCTGCACAAAGGTGCTTTGACGATGTATCCATATAGTTGTAATAATAGGCAGTGGGCTGGCCTTGCAAAATATCTCCATTATCAAGAAGTACTACATGGTCGGTGCCATGAGTTTGTCGTAAATTTTTTACGTACGTATAGATACGTGCCAAACTGCCCTTGCCTGGCTTACCATTAATAAAGTCGTAAGGGAGATAATTGCCATGAACATCACTGGTTTCAAGCAATGATATTTTTACACTACGTTGTTGTGCAAAAGTTATTATTGTCAAAGACAAAGCAAATAAAAAAAGTGTTATGCGTTTCATTTTCTTACGTAATTTACAAAGTCATAAGCAAATTTATTTTTCTCATCAGCATCGTGATGCTCGCGCCATACTTCAGTCCATTCACTTGGGTTGTATGCAGGAAAGAAAGTATCTGCCTCATCTGCCACCGCATCAATATGAGTTAAACATAAACGCTGAGCAAGTGGTAAACAAGCCTCATATATGCTCTCGCCTCCAATGACAAAGACCTCCTCGTCTGCTTGGCATGCATGCAATGCTTCGTCTATAGAGTGAAATACTTCTACGCCTGGAGCTGCATAATCTTTTTGTCGCGTAACCACCACATTACGACGATTGGGCAAAGCACCTTTGGGTAGCGACTCAAAAGTTTTTCGTCCCATCAAAATGGTGTGCCCCGTTGTGAGTTGTTTAAAATGTTTTAGATCTGCAGGCAGATAATAAAGCAATCCACCCTTGTTGCCAATGGCATCATTCTGCGTAAGTGCACAGATAATAGAAAGTTTCATAAACTATGGTTATCTTTATTTTGGGCACAAAGTTAGTGGATTTTATCTGAAAAAACGTAAGGTTTACTTGGCATGATAAATTGAAAACAGTAAATTTGCCATATATTGCAATACATAAGCATAAAGGAAAGAAACCTTAAAAACAAATACATACTTAATACAAAAATATGAGTTTGAAAATTGTAGTACTTGCCAAGCAAGTACCTGATACTCGCAATGTAGGAAAGGATGCTATGACTCCCGAAGGCACAGTTAATCGTGCTGCATTGCCAGCCATCTTCAATCCTGAAGACTTAAATGCCCTTGAACAAGCTCTTCGTTTGAAGGAGCAAAACCCTGGTTCAACCGTACATATTCTTACAATGGGTCCTCCCCGTGCCACAGAGGTTATACGCGAGGGACTATATCGTGGTGCAGATGGTGGCTATCTACTCACCGACCGTGCCTTTGCAGGTGCCGATACCTTAGCCACAAGCTATGCTTTGGCGCAAGCTATCAAAAAGATTGGCGTGCCTGACATCGTATTAGGTGGACGTCAAGCAATTGATGGCGACACAGCTCAAGTGGGTCCACAAGTGGCGCAAAAGCTTGACCTTAACCAAGTAACCTATGTAACGAGCGTAGACGAGGTTAAGGATGGTAAGGTGATTGTTACTCGCCACATTGATGGTGGTATGGAGCGTGTTGAAGCTCCTATGCCTATATTGCTAACAGTTAATGGCAACGCTGCGCCTTGTCGCCCACGCAATGCCAAGTTGGTAATGAAGTACAAACGTGCTTCTGCACCTATGGAACGCCCCACTGATGGTACGCTTCCTTACGCCGAAGAATACGACAAGAAACCTTATCTAACCATTGCACAATGGAGCGTGGCCGATGTTGATGGCGACTTGCAACAATGCGGCTTGGCTGGTTCGCCAACCAAGGTAAAAGCAGTGCAAAACATTGTTTTCAAAGCTAAAGAAAGCAAGCAACTCACTGGTTCGGATGCCGATGTTGAAGGTTTGGTAAAGGAGTTGCTAGAAAGTCATACCATTGGTTAAACCACAAACACACTTGTTATGAACAACGTATTCGTATATTGCGAAATAGATAAAACTACTGTTGAGGAAGTATCGTTCGAACTCCTCACCAAAGGCCGCAAATTGGCCAACAAACTAGGGGTTTCTCTTGAAGCTATTGTTGCTGGTACAGGTATTAAAGGCAAGGTTGAAAAAGAAATTTTGTCGTATGGTGTAGACAAACTTCATGTTTTTGATGCCGAGGGATTATTTCCTTACACTTCAAAGCCACACACCAGTATTTTAGTTAATCTCTTTAAACAAGAGAAACCACAAATATGCTTAATGGGTGCCACAGTAATAGGTCGCGACCTTGGCCCACGCGTGTCATCATCGCTCACAAGCGGTCTTACCGCCGACTGTACAGCGCTTGAAATTGGCGATTTTGACGATAAGAAGAATAAAAAGCACTACGACAATTTGCTCTACCAAATTCGCCCAGCATTTGGTGGAAATATTGTTGCAACTATTGTTAATCCCGACCATCGCCCACAAATGGCAACCGTTCGTTCTGGTGTCATGAAGGCCGAAAAGGTAAGCGACAACTATAATGGCGAGGTTGTTTATGAGGATGTTGCAAAATTTGTTCCCTCAACCGACTACGTAGTGAAAGTGCTCGAACGCCACGTTGAAAAGGCTGCTAACAACCTTAAAAGTGCTCCTATCATTGTAGCTGGAGGCTATGGTGTTGGCTCTAAAGAGGGCTTTGACCTTTTGCGTAAACTTGCTCACGAACTTCATGGCGAAGTGGGTGCAAGCCGTGCTGCTGTTGATGCAGGCTTCTGCGAGCACGATTTACAGATAGGCCAAACAGGGGTAACCGTGCGTCCAAAGGTATACATTGCTTGTGGCATTAGCGGAGCTATACAGCATGTGGCTGGCATGAAAGAGAGTGGTATAGTTATCTCTATCAACACAGACCCTAACGCACCTATCAACCAAATAGCAGACTACATCATTACAGGTTCAGTCGAAGAGGTTGTTCCTAAACTCATTAAGTACTACAAGAGTAATAGTAAGTAAACAATGGCAAACAATTATACTGATCATCCAGAATTACGCTTCGAGCTGAACCATCCCCTCATGAAGCATATCGTGGAACTTAAAGAACGCAATTTCCGCGACAAAGACGAATTTGACTACGCACCTATCGACTTTGATGATGCAATGGACAACTACGACCGTGTGCTCGACATTGCAGGCGAACTTGCTGGCACTACTATTGCCGACAACGCCGAAGGTGTTGATATTGAAGGCCCCCACCACGAAGGCGACCGCGTGCACTATGCGAGCGGAACGGCAGCCAACCTCGACGCTATGGTAAAGGCTGGTCTTAATGGTATGACTATGCCACGTCGCTTTGGTGGACTTAACTTCCCCATCACTCCCTACACCATGTGTGCCGAACTTGTTGCAGCAAGCGATGCTGGATTTGGCAACATTTGGAGTCTTCAAGATTGTATTGAAACGCTCTATGAGTTTGGTAATGAAGACCAACACAGCCGCTTTATTCCTCGCATCTGCGCAGGCGAAACCATGTCGATGGACCTCACGGAACCTGATGCAGGCTCAGACCTTCAGCACGTAATGCTCAAAGCTACCTATTCTGAAGAAGAAGGATGCTGGTTGCTCAATGGTGTAAAGCGCTTTATTACTAATGGTGATGCCGACCTGCATCTTGTGCTTGCACGCTCTGAAGAGGGCACTACCGATGGACGTGGTTTGTCTATGTTTATCTATGACAAACGCCAAGGTGGGGTAAACGTGCGCCGCATTGAAAACAAATTGGGCATTCATGGTAGCCCCACTTGCGAACTTGTTTACAAAAACGCTCATGCCGAACTTTGTGGCGACCGCAAACTTGGTCTTATCAAATATGTGATGGCACTAATGAATGGTGCACGTCTTGGCATTGCAGCCCAAAGCGTTGGTATCTCGCAAGCAGCCTACAACGAAGGTATTGCCTATGCACGCGATCGTGAACAGTTTGGCAAAGCCATCATCAACTTCCCTGCAGTGTATGATATGTTGGCTTTGATGAAAGCCAAACTCGATGCAGGACGTGCTTTGCTCTACCAATGCTCGCGCTACGTAGATATTTACAAAGCTCTTGACGACATTGCTCGCGAACGTAAACTTACTCCAGAGGAACGCAAGGAACAAAAAACTTATGCAAAGCTTGCCGACTCGCTCACCCCATTGGCTAAGGGTATGAACTCTGAGTATTGCAATCAAAACACCTATGATGCACTACAAATTCATGGTGGCTCGGGCTTTATGATGGAATACCCCATACAACGTTATTATCGCGATGCTCGCATTACAAGCATTTATGAAGGCACAACACAACTGCAGGTAGTAGCAGCCATTCGCTACGTAACCAATGGCTCTTACTTGGCACAAATGCGTGAGTTTGAACAGGCTGAAGTAAGCGAAGCTATGCGCCCGTTGCAGGCACGCGCCAAGGCTATGGCTGATAAATTTGAAGAAGCTGTAGCGCGTATTAAAGAGGCTGGCGACCAGGCTTATCACGACCTTTGCGCACGCCACCTCATGGAGATGGCAGCCGATGTAATAATGCTTCACCTATTGCTTCACAATGCCACTGCCAATGCCGAACTCTTTAGCAAGAGCGCACATGTTTATGCCAACTTTGCTGAAGCTGAAGTGGCTAAGCACTACACTTTTGTAATGAACCTCAACGTTGAAGACATTGCAAACTATACAGCCGAATAAGACTATATTTTAGTCAAAAAAAATATAAATTATTTATGAGGAACAAGAGATAAACACTATGTTTAAGGACAAGTTCATTTCTTGTTCCTCTTTTTTATTCTAACAATTGATCCATACCATAAATTTTTATGCAAGCATTCATCAATAATCTTTATGAAAAACGCTCTTTCAGCGATAAATTTAATTTTTGCATTGATTGGATAAAAGCATACGCTACACCATTTTTTAAGCAATCATTGCTTTTTATCTTGCCTTTTTGCATCATACAAGGCTACCTATTACAAGCGATTATGAAGTATACAAACTCATCATACGTTGGTAGCAGTGTGGCAACAGGAGATATGATAAAAATAGGTCTGTGTTATGCAGTTTCAATTGTAAGTGCATTCATTGCTTATTCGTTTTTCTATGCACTGATTAAAGAAACGGTTATCAATAAGAACAATCTACAAAAAGCGACCTTTAGCAGCGTATGGAAGGCTATGAAATCCAATATGTTCAGACTTTTTCTATCATCTGTTGTAGGATTTCTTTTTATTGTTGTCTGCGGTATCATATTATTTTTGTTGGCACTTCTGAACAAATTAACACTGATTGTCACCCTTCCGGCTTTTGCAGCAATATGTATAGCACTATTGGCTTTTCAACCTCGATTTATACTCACAGACGATCCTATACTTGAGGCATTTACGCACGCTCTTAACTTAGGTTTTAAGTGCTGGTGGGGCTTTTTCTCAACAGTCTTTGTGATGGGTGTGCTCGTCACCATTGTACAATGCTTTGCTTATATACCTATGTACTTAAGCTCTATTACACAGATGCTTACTCAATCGTTTTTAGGGGAAATAATGGGCTATGTATCAGGCGCTCTTCTAATTTATGTATCAATGATTACAAGCCTTTTCATGGTGCTCATAATTTGCGTACAGTATGGGCATGCCACAAAAAAAATAGATAAAGAAGAGCCATTAAACATAGAAGACAAAGTAGCATAAAAGCTACATATAACACAACGACAGAGGCTATAAAGACCGAGGACTAAAGTTAAACGATACACTTTTAAATCACCTTTCAGAAATTAAAAAGAGGGCATGCCACACAAAATTTGGCATGCCCTCATCCAATTATAGTTTTATCATCTTATCGTCTTTAACATTTAATTTCACATCAGTTTGGACGGAAGAAGTAGTTTTTCTTACTACCCTTTAACTGCTTTTTAGCACTCTTACTTGTAAGTTCACCAATGATAGACTTCAAAATGTAGTCGAAGTTATTAAAACCATTTGTAAGGTCCTCTTCATGGATTACGTTTGTCCAGCTATCAAGTTTTCCCCAACTGCCGCCATTGCTATTACCACCATCACCAGTAGGTGCGAACAATATCAAGCGGCGTCCCGAAGGCATTTTATTCCACTTGGCCGACAAATCATCAATTGTTGTCTGTGCATACTTACCTATAAGATAGGGAGCATCAGTCCATAATATTATTACTTGGCGATGATAGCCATCATCTTGTCCCCAGTCAGTTTTACTAAATGCTTTATCAAGCACTTCAAGTCCGCTTTCGGGGGTGTCGCCCCCACCTGAAGCATAAAGAGAATTGACAAAGAGCTTAAAATCATCAGTTCGTGTAGGAAGGTCATAAGCAACACTCGTTTGCAACCAAGGAGAGTCTACATTCAAGTCGCGGAATGCCATCACCTGCGTATTTAGCCCTGTAAGAATAATGCCTTCGTCATCGCATGCTTGCTTAAACGAATCGTAGAAGCCAATAGCATTTCGTTTCACCGTATTGATAATGCTCGACATACTGCCTGTTACGTCAATACACATCACCACGTCTACTGCCAAAAGGTTATCGCCCGTTGTAAACGATTTGATAGTATTATCGTAGAACACCTGTGCATTCTCGTCGCCATGCTTAGGCACAATACCACCATGATCAGCACTATTAAATTTGTAGTATGCTCTGTAGTAATAAGTGGTGTTAGGTTTGAAACCACGAAAGTCCACTACAAAACTCAAATCACTCTCACTTTGGTAGCCTTTACCCACATATTCAGCAGCGCCTACCGTTAGGTTTGCCATTGTTGTGTCGCAAATAATGCCATAAGTACCAACTGCATTATAGTCGTCCACAGGACACCATATTGTACCGCTCAATGTACAAGACGAACCTCCGACCTTGAAAGTAGCCTTACCCGTCCATAGCGAGATTGTATTAACTACTTGTTTTTCTACATTATTATCAAACCACTTGCTGGCGTTTTCGGTAAAAGCATAATTACCATCAAGCGCCTTGTTTATTTTTGCTACAAGTTCGTCATTGTTTGTATAGTTTTGACCAAATACTTCCTCAAAAATATTTGCGTACGACTTTAACAATGCCATGATGTTAGATGCTGCCGACGATGTGCTCATAATGCTTTTTTTGTTAGACATCTCAGTTGCTTTAGCATTGATAAGATATGCCGTATTAGCTAACATAGCTTTAAACTTATCCGACGACGAAGCTTCAGTATTAGCTGTTAGATTTTTCTTTGAATAGGCTATGCTATCAAGCATGGTCAATTCCTTGCCATCGTCAAACAATAGCTCTAAGATAGAGTCATTAGGGAAACTAAAGTAGGCTATGCCCTTTGATGTTATCATTTGGCTCGGTATAGCCTCATCTTTCGTAGCAAGCAAACTCACCATATCATCGCCTGCAGCAGACGTATAGGTAAGAGTGCTATATTTACCCTCTGAACTCGTATTGTCTGTATTGGCAAATGCATCTTGTCCAAAACAGAAGTAACCTTTCTGCGTTAGATAGGCAGCATCCCAACTGCCTATATCATCTTTAAGTGTGATGATGCCATCAGCATCCTTTAGTATTTGTGCTTGTGTGGGTCCACTCTCGTCATCGCTACATGCCACCACCATCATTGCGGTAATAAGTAGCATAAAAATGTTTAGATACTTTTTCATGATATTCAATGTATTTGAGTCATGAAGCTACAAAAAAGTAGCCCATAACAAGGTTAAATAAAACTTGGCTATTCATCATGCGAACTCACCTTTCAACTGCTATTTTTCATGTTGTAAACAGAGAAGTAGATGTGTTCTTGATTTATTGACAAAGGTACAGGCTTTTTGTACACAAAAAAACATCATAAATAATGATTTTAGCATCAAATACACTAACAAACATATAAAATGCAAAAGCTCAATCATAGATTGCTCGTTTTTATCTCTACACATCAGTATTTTTCTATTTTAAATTTCAGATTTGGCGTAATTAGCTGAAAGCCATAAAGCTCATAGCCAAGGGCATCAATCTAAGTATAGCAGTTTTGGAGTGAAACGCCTTGAAATAGCAAATGCATAGATGGACTATAGAGTAGCCTTTTGCCCTTTCAGGCTACGACGACGCTTTATCCCTCTATGAAGTTACCCCGGACGATGCGCTTTCCTATAATGACTTTTTAGGAAAAAACACAAGAAATGCTACTGTTATATAGTACGTCTAAGAAACAAAAGAGCCATCCCTCTTTACGTTTCACAAAAAATACAATAAAAGTTTGCAGTTATACTTTTTCTTTTTATATTTGCACTATACAAAAAGACAAACATTAACAACCTTTTTCATTTACCTTAAAGCCTTACAAGTAAATTAGATATTACTCAAAGGCAACTTTATTCACATAGCCTATGAAAATACTATCAAAGTACGCAATTCCATTGAAACTAAAAAATAATCTATATATATTGTTTAATACTCGTAATCAAGCTATTGTTAAATTACAAGCGAATGAGTTTGAATCTATCAAACAGATAAAAAATGCTGCAAATCTACATGAAGCAACAAAGAATATTCTCCATCCAGATTTAGTCAGTATATTAGAAAAACAAAAGTTTATAGTTGCTGAAAATGAGGATAAAGATTACGTAGCAAGCGAAATATTGCGTAATAAAATAGCCTCCTTTTCATCCAATACTCTTTCAATGACAATAGCTCCTACAAGCGATTGCAATTTTGCGTGTCCTTATTGCTATGAAAAGCATAAAAGACAATGTTTTATGAGCGATGATGTAATAGACCATTTGGTGCAATATGTAAAGAATTACCAACCATGTACAAAGTTTAAAATAACATGGTATGGAGGTGAACCCTTATTGGCTTTTGATGAAATAAAGAAACTCTCTGAAAAGTTAGTAGCTATACAAGATAAAGAATGGATAGGACATAGCATTGTAACAAATGCTTCGCTAATTACCGATGATGTAATACAATATTTTAAGCAATATAAATTGCGCTCTATACAAATATCTTTGGACGGAATTAAAGAACATCATGACATCACTCGTCGATATAAACACAATAAATGTGGTAGCTTTGATGTAATTATCAACAATATTGAAAAGTTATTGCTAAACTTGAACGATACAGATGTTGTTGTGCGTGTTAATATAGATAAAAATACCATAGATGACTATGGCAAAATAGCCAAGTTTTTTGCAGAAAGGTTTAGTGGACATCTAAATCATCTGAGAATTTACCCTGGATATATCCGTGTAGAAGACGAAGAAAGAGGATGTTGGAATTGCAATTCAATCTTAAATCAAGATAAATATCTTTTCTTTGATAAAATGGCAGATGCATACGGAGTGCCTGTCAATTGGATGCCACAGAGGGCTACTAAAGGATGTGGTGCCACTTCTTTACATAGCTACATTATTGGTCCAGAGGGAGATATGTATAAATGCTGGAACGATTTTGGCGACAAGAAACGGTGCATAGGCAATATTGCAGATGACCAACTTAAAGGCAATACTCGCCTAATGATGCGCTATTTGGCTATGGGGATTGGACTTGATACGGCAGAATGTTGCGAATGCAATCTACTGCCTGTTTGTAGTACGGGGTGCCCATGGGAAAGGATATCTAATGTTTATGATAATAAACATTTTGACTTGTGCACAATGGCGAAAAGTGAAGAAATATTAAGCCAATGTATGGACAAGTTCTTGGAAGAAAAGGAACTCCAAAGTATTAGTTAGCTAAAACTACCATTTGGCTAAATAAAAATATATTCCTCTTTGAACATAGAGAAATGACTTTAATAGGTTTTGCCTAACAAGGCAACTTGAATATATATATTTTTTTCTCTTTTATAAGAGATTTGTATTAACCTCAATTATACTAATTATGAATAGAAGTATTCTTTTAAACGAAGCTTCGCATGTAGATGAATTTACATGGGAATCTTTGATTGGTGGAGCCAAAGGAGATGACTGCACAGGGCAATTTACTTGCGAATGCTATGGTCCAGGTGCATGTAAAGAGCATTCTGGTATGTTTCCCCCTATATGCACTGCATATAAACAGGCGTCTTCATTGATAGGGAAACACACCTTGCCAATAAGCATTGCAGAATTGATTTATTAACATTTATCACCTATGCTTTTGAAATGCATTGCTTCATCATGCATTTTCAAAAGCATAGTTTTTAAATTCAAACCTAATGAATACACTAAAACGCAAAATCTGTATTTTGGCATTGTTATTTGGATTTATACAATTAGCATGGTCGCAAAACATAGATATAAGTGGCAATATTACGGATACTAATAGTAAGCCCATAATAGGTTCTGTTGTACAATTTCTAAGTGATACGATAAAGATTGCACAGAGCACCACAAATAATAAAGGCAATTTTAAAATTCAGATAGCCTCAAAGCAAAACCAAGCACAAAAAAACACGCTTAAAATATCATGCATTGGCTATGATAGCCAATATGTAGAGCTGCCCAATAAGTTTGATGGTGATATTAAAATAGGCACAATTGTGCTACAATCAAAGGCGCATCAAATTAGTGAAGCTGTTGTCAATTCATCAAGAACTACTATTGAAAATGGCAAAATAATTAAAGTTCCAAGTAAGGCTGAAAGGGAGCATTCATCAGATGCTATAAGTCTTCTGGACCAAATGAAAATTGCAGATTTGAGAGTTGATAATTTCAAGGGAACAATACAAAACAGTATAAAGTCTGTTACAGTATATATAAATAATATGCCTGCAACAGTGAACGAGGCATCTGCCTTACATCCTGATGAAATTATAAGAGTAGAATACCTTATGCACCCTCGTGGCGAGTTTACAGGAGAAGAGTATATTGTGAATTTCATAACTCGTTTGCAAGACCGAGGAGGAATTTTGATGGGAAATGTTGTTCAAAGTGAAGAAGTTAGTGGAACCTATGGCTTGACGTATAAAACTTATCACAAGAAATCTCAATTTGCGGTTTCATATAATGCATCCTATCGCGATGACGAAAAATCATATACAAAGGTTTCACAGTTTATGAACCCCTTGGATAACTCTTCGTTCACTTATCAAGAGTTTGCAGAAGGTAACATTAACCGCTCGCATAAAAACTCTTTAGGATTGTTCCACTACTACAGGACAGATGGATTTAATTCGAATTTGGGAGTATATCTTAATTCATCTAAAAAGCCCTTAGTGCATCTTTCAAGTACTCGTACACAAAGTAATTCGCAACAAACAATATTACAGAAAGAGAGTAATTCAAACGAATCACTTTTACCATCATTTGATTGGAACGTTCGTAAGAGTTGGAAGAATGGTGATATTCTTAAGTTTACACTTAAAGGTATTTATGGTAGAAATAAAAGTTATAGCTTAAGAGAAAATAGTATAGATACAGAATCAAATCCTTATTTCTCATGGGCGAATAACGCAAAAGAAGATTTTTATGAAGTATTTAATAAGATAAATTATTCTAAAGGATTTAAGAATAAAGGTGAATTGAACTTTTATTTTTATAATTATAATATGTGGTTTAATGAAAATTATACAGGAAACTACAAACTCAAAACCTTACAATATGATGGTCTTATAAATTCGAAAGTTGGCTATACATGGAATTACAAACAAAAGTTCTACGCTTCATTTGAAATGGGTATAAATTATATGGTAACAACTCAAACGAACGAAGATAAAACAGAACAAACATTTTTTAGCCCAGGCTTAATGTTATCTTATAATTTTAAGAAAGGCAATATCCAATTTTATTATGATAATGCAACAATAGGAGTTAGTCCATCTTATGTGAGCAATGTAGAACAACAGATGGATGATATACAAATAAAACGTGGCAATCCAGTGTTAAAGAATACACGAATGCATACACTTAGGTTGAGTGGCTATGTAAAAATTCCTAAAACATTGCTCAGCCTATACATCACTTATAACCCTCTGCCCAATATAACAAGATGGAAAACAACGTACGAGAATGGAAAGTATGTACACACTCCTATTAATGATGGTACACATCATCCATTGGCTGTTACGTTGGGAAGTTCTGTAGATATTTGCAAAAATCTTAATGCGAGAGTAAACCTTGGGTGGAATTATTACAAAGAGAATTGTGCCACTTTCCCTCAAACGATTTCATCTTTTTATGTATATGCCGATTTACGTTATATGATTGGTCCATTTACACTTGGTGCTTACTGTTACAAACCATCTAAAAGTTATGAAATCTTTGACACATTTACTCCAACTACGCAAAATGCTTTTAATTCTAGCCTATTTGTTTACTATACGCGCCCTCGCTATTCACTTAGCATTTCGCTTACTAACTTAAACAAAAGACGCCCATATAAAACATATTATAGTACAGGGGCATTATTCTCGCAATACCAAAAAAGTTATACAAGTTTAGAAACAAAAAGGACAGCATTTGTTGACGTAAAACTTACATTCAACTTGCGCCATGGCAATAAAAAGTTCAAATATGAAGATTTTGAGATAAACAACGACTCAAAATCAGCTATTATGGAGTAATATTACGAACTAACAATTCTTATACTAAATTAATTATTAACTGATTATGGATAGCAATATTCTATTAAATGAAGCTTCACACGTTGATGAAGCTTCTTGGGGTTCTCTGATTGGAGGCATAGGGGCAAACGATAATTGCAATGAGTTTACTTGCAATAATGGTTTTACCTGCAATGTATTTGACAATTGCAAAGTTAAAGGAATTCTAAGTCCTGGTTGTATTGTACATAAAGAAACTGGAAAGCTTATAAGCAATAATCCTCTGCCAATGAGCATTGCAAGCTTAAACTTCTAACATTTAGATGGGTGGATAAAATCAATTAATATGCCTTTGAATGTTGTTTATAAAAAACATTACAAAATGTCTTAATTAGTTGATTTTAATCACTCATCTTTACTTATTTTTATTCACATAATCATTATAAACATATAGATCCAAGAAACTCATGAATGCCCTTAAGCAAAAACTTTATTTGTTTTTTCTATTATTAAGTGTTACACAGATAGCATATGCACAAAACATAGATATAAGCGGTAAAATCGTAGATAGTCAAAATCACCCCTTGCAAGGAAGCCTTGTACAATTATTAAACGATACGATAAAGATTGCACAAGGATTGACAAATGATAAAGGGACCTTTAAACTTCATTTAAGAAATAAATCAGATAAAGGAAATAAAAAGACGCTCAAAATATCTTGCCTTGGCTATGAAAGCCAATCTATTGAATTAGAAAACAATCTTACCGATAACATAGAGTTAGGCACAATTAGTTTGTCTTTAAAGGCACAACAGATGGGAGAGGCTATTGTGAGTACTTCAAGAACAACCCTTACAAATGGTAAAATTATAAAGATTCCAAGTAAGAAGGAAAAAGAGCATGCATCTGATGCTGTAAGTCTGCTCAAACAAATGGGACTTGCAGATTTAAATGTGGATTTGAATAAAGGAATAATAAAAAATAGTGTAAAGAATGTAGCTATATATATCAATAATATGCCCGCAACGATGGAAGAAGCTTTTGCTTTACCTACTAATGAGGTTGTAAGAGTGGAATACCATACACATCCACAGGGCGAATTTATGGGTGTAGACTACCTTGTGAACTTCATTACTCGTTCGCCAAAGCATGGAGGACTCTTGATGGGAAGTATTACACAAAACGAGGAAGTTAGTGGAATATATAGATTGACGTATAAAATGTATCATAAGAAAAGCCAATTTGGTTTTTCTTATAGTGGCTTTTATCGCGATGACAAGACGTCATATAGTAAAGTTTCGCAGTTTACAAACCCTATAGATAATACTTCGTTATCTCAACAAGAAATAGCAGATAGAACTATTAATCGTTCACACAGAAATTCATTCGGCTTGTTTCATTATTACAGAACAGATGATTTTTCATCTAATTTAGGTCTTTACTTAAATTTGCCCAAAAGCCCTTTGACGCATTCTACAACCACTCGCACACAAGATAATCAACTACAAAAGATCTTGCTTGATGAAAGCAAATCAAGCCAATCATATACTCCATCCTTAGATTGGAACATTCGTAAGGAATGGAAAAACGGAGATGTACTTAAATCCACGCTTGGTTTGGTTTATGGTAAAAACAAAGACTATAGTTTAAAAGAGAACCATTTTGATAATGAATCTACGCCCTATTTCTCCTGGATAAACAACACAAAAGAGGATTATTACAAGATTACTAATAATATTATTTATTCAAAGTCACTCAATAAGGCTGGACAAATAGATTTCAACTTATATAACATGCATATATGGTTTGACGAAAAATATATGGGTAGTTTTAAACGTAATATATTGCAATATGATGGGCTTGTATATCCAACTATTGGATATTCATGGAGTTATAAGCAAAAGCTCAACATTTCGCTACAAATGGGAGCCAAATATATGGTAACAACTCAAACGGATGAAAGCAAAATTGCTCAAACATTCCTTGCTCCAAGTGCTGCGATATCTTACAATTTCAAAAAAGCCTATATTAGCTTTTCTTATGGTAATGCCTCGGCAGGTGCTGCCCCATCACATTTGGGAAATGTAGAGCAAAGAATGGATGACATACAAAGCAAACGTGGTAATCCTACGCTTAAAAATATGCGACTTCATTCTTTAGCATTACAAGGTTATATACAAATACCTAAAAACATGCTTAGTTGGAGTATTGTTTATAATCCACAACCCAATAGCATAAGATGGACAACATTGTATGATAATGGACGTTACGTGCACATGCCTATTAATGATGGCACACACCACCCATTAACAATTACGCTTGGCAATACTGCTAATATCACTAATAATCTTCAAGCCACAGTTAATCTCGGTTGGAACTATAACAAAGAAGTATGTACCACATATCCTCATGCAACATCGTCTTTCTTTGCATATGCCGATTTGCGTTATTGGGTAGGTGCATTTACATTTGGCGCATACTGCTATAAACCATGTAAGACCTATGAAATGTTTGACATGTTTACTCCTACCGCACGTCAGCCTTTTACATTCAATGTATATGCCTATTACACGCGTCCACACTATTCACTTAGCATCTCATGTTATAACTTAAACAAAAAACACCCGCAGATAGTTGAAAGTAGCACTGGTGCTTTGTTCTCTCAATACCAAAAGAACTATACAAGTTTAGAGGAGAAACGAACAGGGTTTGTAACCCTTAAACTTACCTTTAACTTGCGCTACGGTAATAAAAAATTCCAATATGAGGACTTTGAAATAAAGAACAACTCAAATTCAGCTATTATGAAATAATGTAATTAAATCTATGGATATAAAGTATATATCGGTGCCAATGTACAACTTGATTTGTTTGAAACTGCGCACATAAAATTAGAATGTCCATATCGCTTAAATCAAAAGGGCTGGAAGCCAATATTCATACCGCTTGCTAAAGCAAGGAAAAGAATTGAAACCTTATTCTCACAACTTACAGAGCAATTTTTGGTTATCAGAAACTATGCAAAGATCATGAGTGGTTTGTTTGCTAGAATAATTAGCAAAATTAGTGCACTTACCATTCTGCAATATGTAAACTTTATCAACAACAAGCCCATCGGCAGAATTAAGTATGCACTAAATTAATTCTACCAACGGGTTATTTTTTAATTTAACTATTATGAATAGCAATATTCTATTAAACGAAGCCTCACACGTTGATGAAGCTTCTTGGGGTTCTCTGATAGGAGGAATAGAGGAAGGTGTATGCAATGGTAAGTACACTTGTATTTGTAATGGTGGTTCATGCTACATTAATGGTATGGAAAAGCCAGGTTGCATCTCCTATAGAGAAACAGCTCCCCTAATTACAAAAAAACATTTGCCAATAGAGATTGCAAAATTGAGCTATTAACATTGTCTTCAATGCTTTTGAAATGCATTGTTTCAAGTAAATAATGCGTTTTCAAAAGCATTGTAATATTTATTGCACATGATAAATACAAATAAACAAAAATTATCTCTTTTGACATTGTTATTTGTTATTATGCAAGTAGCATGGTCGCAAAGCATAGATATAAAAGGGAAAATTACAGATAGTGATAATGGGCCATTGCAAGGTGCTGTTATAAGTTTGTTCTGCGATACCATACGAATGAATCAAGTATTTACAAACAACAATGGAGTATTTTCATTACGATGCAAGCATAACTTAAATAAGCCACAAAAATTTGCTTTACAAATATCTTGCCTTGGATATGAAAGTCAATTGTTTGAGTTGCAAAACGAATTAACTAAAAACATTGATTTAGGTACTATTAGTTTAACATCGAGTGCACATCAGATGGGCGAAGCTGTTGTTAGTACATCAAGAGTCTCTCTATCTAATGGTATTATCATAAAAGTTCCAAGCAAGATTGAAAAAGAACATTCTTCAGATGCCATAAGTTTGTTAAGCCAAATGGGGCTTGCAGATTTAAGGGTTGACATGTTCAAGGGGACCATAAAAACTGCAAGTAAAGATGTTGCCATATATATCAACAATCTGCCAGCAAGCAAAGATGAAGCCCTTGCATTACATCCGAATGAAATTGTTAGAGTAGAATATCACCCTAACCCACAAGGCGAATTTACAGGGATAGATGCGCTTGTAAACTTTATTACACGTTCGCCTGAAAAAGGTGGACTTTTGATGGGAAATATCCTCCAAAATGAAGAAGTCTGTGGAATGTATAATTTGACATATAAATTCTATCATAAGAAAAATCAAATTGGCTTTTCATATAAAGCATCCTACCGTAACGATAAACAATCATATACAAAGACTTCACAGTTTGCTGCCCCGTTAGAAAACACAACATTTATTCGTCAAGAAATGGCAGAAGGCATTGCTAATCGCAATCACAAGAATACCTTTAACTTTTTTCATCACTACAAAGCAGATGATTTCTACTCAAAATTAGAGGCATGCTTAGATATAAGCAAAAGACCATTGACGCATACCACAAGTAGGCGTATGCAAAATGGTTTAACACAAATCACTTGGCTTGATAAAACCCAATCGAACAATACTTTCTTACCATCCTTGGAATGGAAAATGCGTAAAGTTTGGGCTAATGGACAGGTTCTAAACACAAGATTTGCTGTTGGCTATGAAAAAAATAAATATTATAGTTTGAATGAGAATCAACTTGATAGCGAATTATATCCATATTTTTCGTGGACGGATAAAATAAACGAAAAT